>LSQX01012700.1_pt2 | contig 24835 bp, 22 predicted proteins | sample 654561 | NCBI WGS metagenome assembly LSQX01 (sample SAMN04489861, study PRJNA283612) | anaerobic digester metagenome | isolation source: 4 biogas reactors fed with cattle manure at either 37C or 55C with and... | place: Denmark: Kongens Lyngby | collected 2014 | reverse complement strand
GCGGCGAGCAGCAGATGCTTGCAATTGGGCGTGCTCTTATGACCGAGCCGAAGGTGCTGCTTCTTGATGAGCCTTCTATGGGTCTTGCTCCGATAATAGTCCAGGGTATAATGGATATTATCAAAACGATAAACGAGAGGGGAACCACAGTACTACTTGTGGAGCAGAATGCAAAGGTAGCACTCAAACTGGCCGACAGGGGGTACGTGCTGGAAACGGGCGAGATAGTGATGGAAGGAGATGCGGATAAGCTTAGTAAAGATGACAGCATTGTAAAGGCTTATCTGGGGCATTAATACAACCATAGGGGTGTCGGAGAAAAATTCTACCGGCACCTTTTTAATTTTTCATGGGGTTCCATTTACAATTGTTGTTAATACATATAAGCTGTATAATTAAGTTAGTAGATACCGGGTAGAAACAATGGGTGGGAGGATGTACTTATGGAATTTTTGAAGGGTCTCATGAAAGGGAGCAAAGGTAAAAGGACGGCGGCGGTGTTAATCGCCCTATGTCTAATTTCGGGGGCGGTATACCTGGCCGGGTTTGGGGGCAGGAGCACTTTTGCGCCGGACAGGGTTTTAGCGTCGGTACTTACCCTTACCGCAACCGCCGAAGACAGCCTAGGTATATCGCTGGACACCCAGTTTATCTTAAAAAGCGATGTACAGTTGCAAAGCTCGGATGTAAGGCATTTACTTGAAACCGAGCCGGAGATACATTTCTTGGTGGAAGAACAAGGCGGTGACGGGAAGGCGTTTATTATAACTCCAACCGAAGTGCTGGACGCCAACAAAGTCTACCGGTTCCGGCTGGGGGAGGGTACATGGTCCTTCCAAACCAAAAATGAGTTTACCGTGCTGGGTAGCCTTCCCCGGGACAAGGGCTGGGCCGTGCCGGTAAATACCGGTATAGAGATAGTCTTTAGCCATGAAAATTACCAGGACATAGAAGAATATTTTGAAATAACCCCGAGGGTGGAGGGTTTTTTTGAAAGGCATAAGAGGACGGCGGTTTTTGTGCCCAAAGGGCTGCAGCCGGGCACCATATATACCGTAAGGGTTAAAAAGGGGTTGGGGGTTTTGGGAAGCAGCGAGACCCTTAAAGAGGACTTTGTCTTTCAGTTCGAGACCCAGTCGACGGAAGCCGCCGAAGGCAAAGGACCGACAATGGAGGTCTATTTTTCCAAAAAAATGTACGAGTATCCAGTAGGGGAGCGGCCTCTGTTTGACTTTGGATACTACCGACACAATGGACGAGACAAAGCCCCGATAATTACGGTTGACCTGTATAAATATAAGGACGTCGACGGGTTTATTGACGCCCTTAAAGAGTATCACCGGATTCCCAACTGGGCGTATTGTTCCCAAAAGGCCCACCGGGCGGAGGTGTCCGGCCTGGAAAGGGTGGCTTCCTTCCAGCCCCCCATGCAGCAGTCCCAATACAACCATTACATAATATTCCCGGAGGGCTTGGCGGAGGGGCACTACCTGGCGGACATTGTCTGTACAGACAATGCATCCGGCGATAGGGCAGTAAACCAGGTGTGGCTGCAGGTAACCGATATTACCGGTTATGTATCGGCATCCTCCGACAAAACCCTTGTATGGGTTAACGATATAGACGGCGGGCCTGTAAAGGACGCCCGGGTGGAGATTGCAGGAGCCGGGGAGGCAGGGAGGACCGGTAGCGACGGAGTGCTTACCTTTGACACGCCGGAGGACATGAAAGCAGGTTCGGATATGGAAGCCTCCCATATGTATATTAAGCTGTCGGCCGGGAGCAAAAGCCCCTGTGTCATACCGGTTATAAGGGTGTGGTACGACTATTACTATGGAGATACAAGGCACCAGGATTACTGGAGTTCCATACATTTTGACAGGCAACTGTACCAGCCCGCCGATACGGTTAGCTTTTGGGGCATAATTAGGCCAATGGATGGAAGAATGCCGGAGGGAAGGCTGGAGGCGGTGCTGCAAAGGAACGATTATTATTACGGCTACGGGGGCGGTGCCCAGGAAATAACCACGCTGGACCTTAAAAGCGAAAAGGACGGGACCTTTGCCGGAGAACTAAAGCTTCCCGGCTTGTCGCCGGGTCATTATCATATTGCGTTCAGGCTGGGCGACCAGTATATAACCGGCAAATGGTTTGAGGTTGCCAGCTATACAAAGCCGGCCTACAGGATAGAAATAAGTAAGGATAAAAGGGCGGTTTTCTCCGGGAAGGACAAAATTACCTTTGATATAAAGGCTTCGTTTTTCGAGGGCACCCCGGTAAGTTCTATGCAGCTTTCCTGCAGCGGAGGCTCCGATACCGGGACGGTGACCACCGACGAGGAAGGCAGGGCATCGGTGACCCTCTTGCCCAAGTACAGGGACGTACACTGGGCATCAGGCCTTGAGTACTTCAGCGTGTACAACTTGCTGCCGGAGGCGGGGGAAATATACGGTATTACAAATTACATGGTGTTTCATAACGACATGGACCTCCAGTGCTCTGTCCGGGCGACCGAAAGCGGGGCGGAAGTTTCAGCCAAGGTAAACTGGATAACCCTGGACCGGATAAATGACGGTGGTAGCCGGATGGAAGACCCCTATTACGATACTTCCCTTTATATAGGAGACCCGGTGCCGGGGCAAGCCATTTCTGGAAGGGTTTACGAGAACCGGTGGCGCAGGGAGGAGCGGGGCAAGTACTACGACTTCATAAATAAGGAGGTAAGAACCAGCTATTTCTATTACCCCGAGTACATACCGGTAACCGACTTTACCATAACAACCGATGCAGGGGGTAAGGGAAGCTTTGTATTCCCCTATGAGGATGACAAGGCCTATCGTGTAGACCTGGAAACAACCGACGGTATGGGTAGAAGGGTAAAAAGGGAGCAGTATTTCTACGGCAGTAGCTTTGTTGACTACCAGTGGCAGTACTGGGACTACTATCACCTGGAGGAGCAGAAGGAGGAATATAGGTTTTACCGCACCGGGGAAGAGTATTGCCTTAGCTTCAAGAATAACAACGAGATGCTGCCGGAGGGAGAGGGCAGTCATTACCTGTACCAGGTGAATCAAAAAGGCCTGAAAGGTTACAGGGTAGATACAGCCCCCTGTTACAGGGCAGCCTTCCGGGAGGAGGACATACCCAGCCTTCACGTGACGGGGGTGTACTTTAACGGGCGTACTTACCATAAAACCAGTCCATGGGTAGTTCAATACGACAGAAAGGAAAGGGAACTCAAAATAACGGTAACTGCCGACCGGGAAATTTACCGGCCGGGGGAGGAGGCAACCCTGGATATATTTGTTAAGGACGCTTTAAGAAAACCGAGGGAAGCAACGGTTAATATAAGCCTTGTGGACGAGGCAATGTACCAGTTGATGGGGGAAGACGAAGGGGTGCTGGAAGGCCTTTATTCGAGGGTGCTGGATTCGGGGATAATATCCGACGGTTATTCCCACCTCTGCCCCGATATGATTGGAGGCCCCGGTGCCGAGGGCGGCGAAGGGGGAGGCGAGAGGAAGGACTTCAGGGATACCGCCTATTTTGGCATCGTAAAAACCGACCGCCAGGGAAGGGGAAGTATTACCATAAAGCTGCCCGACAACCTCACCTCGTGGAGGGCGACGTACAATGCGGTAACCGGGGACCTAAGGGCAGGCAGCGGCAGTATATCCCTTGTTGTAAAACTTCCCTTTTTTGCGGATATGATTATAAACGACAGCTACCTGGAGGGCGATAGGCCCCACATTGCGCTCCGGTCCTACGGGGATGCGATCTCTTCCGGTGACAGCGTTGAATACAAAATCAGTGCACCCACTATTTTTAAGGGTGAAAGGTTGCTGGAGGCGGACGCCTTTGAAGCGGTGTGGCTTGAGATGCCGCCCCTTTCACCCGGTGCCCACCTGGTGACGGTAAAGGCTCGCTGCGGGGAGGGCCTTACCGATACGCTGACCCGGGAGATTATGGTTTATGACAGCTATCTTAATAGAGGAGTAACTGAGTATTATACCCTAAGCAAGGGTATGAAAATAAAAGGGAGCGGGGAAGGGCTCACAAAGCTTGTTTTTACCGACCGAAGCAGGGGAATGTATATAGGACCTTTGTACCAGCTTTACTATAATTATGGTAAGAGGGTAGACCAAAGGCTTGCCAAACAGGTGGCATACAGCCTTCTGGAAGGGTATTTTGATACCGACCTGCCGGTGCCCGACGAGTTTGATGTGCATTCATACCAGGCACCGGACGGAGGCATTTCGCTCTTGCCCTACAGCGAGAGCGAGGCGGCCTTAAGCGCAAAAGTTGCCGCGCTGGGGGTGGAGGGCTTTGACAGGGGGTGCCTGGAACATTATTTTTACAAGCTTTTGTTCGAGACCGGTAAAACCGAGGAGGAGGTAAGCTGCGCGCTGTGGGGCCTTGCGGCCTTGGACCAGCCGGTGCTTAACCAGGTAAAAACCATGCTGGAGGAAGGGAACCCGGGCGTTAAAACAAAGCTTCAACTGGGCCTTGCCCTGGGGGAGCTAGGCAGCGGGAACCATGCCGCCGGGGTGCTGGATAAAGTCCTAAAAGAATGGGGCAAAACACGGGACCCCTATGTGTTGGTGGATTCAGGTGCCGAAAGGGACGATGTGATGGAGCTTACCTCGCTGGCGGCACTGCTGGCGGCGAGGGTAAATCACCCCGCAGCGGAGGCTATGTTTATGTATATAACCGACAACAGTACCAAGGATATACTGGTGCTGCTTGAGCAGGCGATGTACCTCTCCGAAATGCTGGCTAAGGGCCAGGACAGCCCGGCGGAGTTTTCCTATAGGCTGGACGGCAAAAGGACAGACATAAGCCTTGAAAAAGAGGCCTCTTACAGCCTTTTGCTTACGCCTGAAAGGCTGGCGGAGATGGAAATACTTGAGGTAAAGGGCGAAGCTGCGCTGTGCAGCATTTATGAAGCCGCCTTTTTACCGGAGGATACCCCGGAAATTGAAGGCCTGGCTATAAGAAGGCAGTATCTTGTAAACGACAGACCGGTTAAGGAGTTTAACCAAAGCGATATAGTCAAGGTGGTTATTGATTATAGTTTCGGCGATAAGTCCTTGGAAGGGAGCTACCGGGTATCGGATTTTCTTCCCTCGGGCCTTAAAATAATTGCGGCTCCCTATACAAGGGGTCTTGAATACTCGAACATACGCTACCCCTATGAGGTGAACGGCCAAAAAGTGAGTTTCTACCTGTATAACAGTGCCAATAATTCATCGGTGAATGAACCGGTTGTATATTATGCAAGGGTGGTATCAAAGGGAAGCTTCAGGGCCCAGGCTGCCTTTTTGCAGAATATGAAGGCTGATGGCGAGATAAAGATGACAAATGAGGAGACAGTAACGATAAGATGAAAAAACCAAGCACCCGACCGGTGAATGTACTGGTGTTTTTCCTATTGATATTGTATACCTTTACCGGGTGTGCAGGCTGGGCAGAAAACGCGGAGGGACAGGCCGCTAAGAGCTATGCACATCCATGCAGCTTTTATAATGAAAGGGACTTTTTCGAGAGCCTGTCCCGGGCAGGGGCCAAGCCGTCGCAGATGCTTATTAGGGGCGGGGTCATACCCCACCACCTGGTGGCCGGTTACATGATAGCGGATTTCTTCAGCATGCTGTCCGGCCAGGAGGTGGATAGGGTAATACTTATCGGGCCCAACCATCACCTTAAGGGGCCGAGGGTGATAAGCTCTAGGCATGGCTGGCGGACCGCCTTCGGGATACTTGAAACAGAAACTGAGTTGGTAGAAAGGCTGGCAGGCTCGGGCATTGCAGGCTTCGATGAGGAGGCCATTGCCGGGGAGCATTCCATAGCCGCAATTGTCCCATATATAAAATACTATTTGCCGGATTCAGCCATTGTGCCGTTAATACTGCATCCCGACCTTACCGGGGGAGAGACCGAAAACCTGGCGGACCTTTTGCTGCAGCACACCGGAGACAGGGACGTATTTGTGGCGTCGGTTGACTTTTCCCACTATCTAAAGGGCCGGGATGCGGCTAAAAGGGATGAGGTAACCCTGGATGCCATTAAGGGGAAGGATTATTCCCGGCTTCTAATGATGGGAGATGAATACCTGGATTCTCCGTCAAGCATTGTTACGCTGTTAAAGGTGATGGAAAAGTCGGGTAGCGGCAGCATGGAAGTGATTCATAATTCCAATTCCGCGCTGCTGCTGGGCAGGGATATTGAAGAGACCACAAGCTATTTTACGCTTATATATTACCAGAACTGTAGAGGAGGCTTGTCATGACAAAGGACCAAAGGGTGTACAGGTTGCTTGAAGAGCTGGGAATAGAGTATAGGGAGACACAACACCCGCCGGTGTACACGGTGGAGGAGGTAGAAAGGTACTGGAGGGATATTCCCGGTGCCCACTGCAAAAATTTGTTTTTGCGTGACCCAAAGGGAAAGAAGCATTACCTGGTTGTTATGCTACACAATAAAAAGGTTAATATGGCGAACCTTGCAGGACAGATTGGCGACGGCAGGCTGGGCTTTGCATCCGAGAAAAGGCTGGAAAAATACCTGGGTCTTGAAACCGGGGCGGTATCACCCTTCGGGCTGATAAACGACACCGATAGGCGTGTACGTGTGGTGTTGGATTCAGAGCTGAAGGGTGCCGACAAGGTGAGCTTCCATCCCAACGTGAATACTGTCACTGTTACCATTTCCTTTGGGGACTTTGAGCGGTTTCTAGCCCACTGCGGGAACCCTGTGTCCTACCTAACCATATGAACTAAAAGGGTTTCCCTAAAAAATTAAGGATTAGTTGGGGGTGCTTTATGATAACGGGAACGATTTTCGACATTCAGAGATATTCTATCCACGACGGTCCGGGTATTCGCACCACCGTTTTCCTGAAAGGATGCCCCTTAAGCTGCTGGTGGTGCCACAACCCAGAAAGCCAGAGGTATGGTCCCCAACTGGTTTTGTGGAAAGAAAGGTGTATCGGATGCGGCGACTGCGTTAAGGCCTGTCCCGAGGGCGCAGTTTCCTTACAGGGAGGCCCTCCGGAAATAATGAAGGATAAATGCCGCTGTTGCGGGGTCTGCTCAAAGGCCTGTCCCGCCGCTGCCCTTGAAATTATTGGTAAGACAGTGACAACCGAATACGTAATACAGGAAATCGAAAAGGACCTGATTTTTTACGATCAGTCGGGCGGAGGAGTGACATTTTCGGGCGGGGAGCCGCTCATGCAGCCGGAGTTTTTGAAAAGCCTTCTTGTAGGATGCAGGGCAAAGGATATTCACACCGCCGTTGACACCTCGGGCTATGCAAACTGGGAAGTGCTATCGATGATTTCAGGTTTTACAGACCTGTTCCTTTACGACATCAAGCATATGGACGATGCGGTACACACAAAAACCGTGGGCGTATCCAACAGGGTCATCCTGGAAAACTTAAGGAAACTGGCCAGCATTCATAATAATATAAATATAAGGGTTCCGCTGGTGCCGGGGATAAACGATGATGAAATTAACATCCAGCAAACGGCGCAGTTTGTTTCCTCCATCAAAATCAGCAAAGTGAATATACTACCCTATCACAGAACCGGTATGGACAAATACGGAAGGCTGGGAAGGGAATACAGGGTTGCGCATATACGTGAACCCTCGAAGGGACTGGTGGAAAGCGTTGCAAAGGTATTTGAAGGATACGGACTGAGTGTAAAGATTGGAGGTTGAAAGCATGAACGAAAGGGTAAAAAAGCTAAGGAAGCAGAGCATTGAAACGGTGCCGAGCATTTCAATCGAACGGGCGGTTCTTGTAACCGAGGCCTATAAGGAGTACTCCGGAAAGGTATCGGTGCCAATGCTGAGGGCCCTTACCTTCAAGCATCTGATGGAGAACAAGACGGTATGCATTAACCCCGGTGAGCTCATAGTGGGAGAGAGGGGACCCGGTCCCCAGGCAACGCCCACTTACCCGGAGCTATGCTGCCATACAATCGAGGACTTGGAAATAATAGACGGACGGGACAAGATTTTTTTCAAGGTGAGCGATGAGGTAAAGGATATTCAAAGGGACAAGATAACCCCCTACTGGAAGGGCCGCTCCATTAGGGATAAGATATTTACACAGATGTCGGACCAGTGGCTGGACTGCTATAACGCCGGGATTTTTACTGAGTTTATGGAACAGAGGGCGCCTGGGCATACCGTTGCCGACGGAAAGATATATAAGAAGGGTTTCCTGGATTTTAAGGCGGATATTGAAGAAAGCCTTCAGAGCATCGACTATCTGAACGACCAGGAAGCCTACGAGAAACAGGAGCAGCTAATGGCGATGAGGGTCTGTGCCGATGCCATAATAACCTACGCCAAAAGGCATGCGGAAAAAGCTGCACAATTGGCGGCCATTGAAAAGGACCCGCTAAGAAAAAGAGAACTGGAAAGGATAGCGAAAGTATGCTCCCATGTACCAGCTAACGCTCCCAGGAATTTCTGGGAGGCACTGCAGGCGTACTGGTTTGTGCATATAGGAGTAATCACCGAACTGAATACCTGGGATTCCTTTAACCCCGGCAAACTGGACCAACACCTGTATCCATTCTACAAAAAGGAATTAGAGGAGGGCACACTTACCCGGGAGGGGGCAATGGAACTACTGGAGTGCTTCTGGGTAAAATTCAATAACCAACCCGCCCCGCCCAAGGTGGGGGTTACGCTGGCCGAAAGCGGAACCTATACCGACTTTGCAAATATAAATATCGGTGGAATAAAACCCGACGGTTCGGACGGGGTAAACGAAGTATCCTATTTGCTGCTTGAAGTGATTGGCGATATGAAGATATTGCAGCCCAGCACCAACGTTCAGGTAAGCCAGAAAAACCCCGACAGGTTTGTTAAAAAGGCATGTGAAGTGATTAGGATGGGTATGGGTTTCCCCTCGGTGTTCAATACCGATGCGGTGGTAAAAGAGCTTATACGCCAGGGCAAGACGATTGAGGATGCAAGATGCGGCGGCACCAGCGGCTGTGTCGAGACCGGTGCCTTTGGCAAGGAGGCCTATATACTCACCGGGTACTTCAATATACCTAAAGTGCTGGAAATTACCCTAAATAACGGAGTAGACCCCAGGACCGGCAAGAGGATTGGGATAGAAACCGGCGACCCGGAAGGCTTTGAGACCTTTGACCAGCTGTTCGAGGCCTTTGAAAGGCAGATGCGTCATTTTCTGGACATAAAGATGCGGGGCAACAATATAATAGAGAAGCTGTACGCCACTCAAATGCCTGCACCCTTCCTTTCCATTATTGTGGACGACTGCATAAAGAAGGGGAAGGACTATAACGCAGGGGGCGCCAGGTATAACAGCAACTATATACAGGGAGTGGGAATAGGCACCATAACCGACTGCCTGTCGGCGATAAGATACCATGTATTTGATAACAAGACAATGACCATGGCGGACCTTCTGGGAGCCCTTGCAAACAATTTCGAGGGCCAAGAAAGAGTCAGGCAACTGCTCATTAACAAAACGCCCAGGTACGGGAACGACGACGATTACGCCGACAGTATTATGGTATCGGTTTTCCAGACCTTTTTTGATATGATAGACGGCAGGAAGAACATAAAGGGCGGTAATTACCGGATAAACATGCTCCCCACTACCTGCCACATATATTTCGGCTCGGTGATAGGGGCCACACCCGACGGGCGTAGGGCGGCACAGCCACTGTCCGAGGGCATATCGCCGGTGCAGGGAGCGGACAAAAACGGGCCCACGGCGGTAATAAAATCAGCATCAAAGATGGACCACATAAAGACCGGCGGTACGCTGCTCAACCAAAAGTTTACACCCCAGGTACTTGAAGGGGAGGAGGGCCTGGAGAAGCTTACTCACCTTATCAGGTCCTACTTCAGACTGGAAGGGCATCATATACAGTTTAACGTGGTTAGCGCCGATACGCTGCGGGATGCCCAAAAGAACCCCGGGGAATACAGCGGGCTTATTGTAAGGGTGGCGGGGTACAGTGACTATTTCAACAATTTGAGCAAGGAACTGCAGGATGAGATAATAATAAGGACTGAGCATTGTTCGTTTTGACAAATTACAGATTACAGTTGGTAGTTCGTAATTGGTAGCTTGTAGGAGACAGGGTAGTGCTTGCGGGTGACATATATAACATGAAAACCCTACACAGTTGTCATGCTGAGAGGCTTCCCTGTCATCCTGAGCGAAGCGAAGGATCTTGCGTAAGGTAAAATAAAGGTCCTTAGACATTCTCTTTATCCGCCTAAAGTTATATCCTGCTTGTCGTACCACTGAAGGGCCGAGTAGAGGTGCTCCGGTTTAAACTCCGGCCAGTAGTCGTCAATAACATAGAAATCCGAATATATGGACTGCACCGGTAAAAACCCGCTAAGTCTCCTTCTACTGCCCCAGCGAATAATCAGGTCAACGCGGGATATGTCACTGGATTTTAGGTGTTTTTTCAGTTCTATGGGTTTTTTGTTTCCCATAAGGCTGCTTAAGTCCCATTCCCAGCCGTAATTGACAAGAAAATTGACCCTTATGCCGCCCCTGCCAAAGGTGGTTCTACGTGTAAACTTAAGCAGTTCCTCCGGGAACATGGGTGAATCGGTGTTGCCTACCACAAGCAATTCCGCATCCTGCATGGCCAGTAGCTGTACCGCCATTACACAGGCCTTGGTGAAGGCGCGGGTCTGTATCGACGGCCTCTTTGTATTGTCCATGGTAAACCCATAATAGGTAAGCTCCCGGACACCGAGGTCCTTGCACAGGGTAAACAGCTCAAGCCCTGGGTCCAGGCCCTTTGCGTATCCCATCTCCTTAGGCAGGCCCCTTTCCAACGCCCATCTTCTGTTGCCGTCGGGTATAATTCCAATATGCCCGGGAATCCTCATTTTTTGCACCTCCGGTAAAACATATCAGTATTATTTCCCCAAATAGAAAAAATATCCGGCTGACAGGTGCCGCCAATACTCCAATCTTCACGGAGAGGGGTTTCGGTGGCACCGGGTTTCCCGGATAGGGTATTAATCCCGGAGAATATTTGATTTACTCTCCCCTTGGAGGTCTCTGCCCATGGTACTGGTAATAGTCCACTCTAATTCTGCCGTTATACAGTTTCCTTTTACGATGGGCCTTCCTCCCGTAGAGGGTTTCGAAGTTCTCCTCCGAGGTAAGCACGTATACCGACCAGGTATTATTATAGGTCAGTTTTTTGCCCATATCACGGTACAGGTTATGTACCTGTTTCAGGCTACCCAGCCTTTCACCGTAAGGGGGATTGGTGATAATTATTCCATGGTCTTCGGCTGTTTCAAACTGCGAAAAGGGCATTGTGCAAAACTCAATACAGTCGTCCACACCACAGTTAACGGCGTTCTTCCTGGCGGTTTCTATAGCTTTTGCATCAATATCCGAACCCCTTATTCGTATCCGGGTATCCTGGTCTATTGACTTAAGAGCCTCAACCCTGGCCTGTTTCCACAGGCCCTTGCCCACCCTCGGCCAATCCTCGGATGCGAAGCTCCGACCCAAGCCTGGGGCTATGTTTCGTCCAATCATTGCCGCTTCTATGGGTATAGTTCCCGAGCCGCAGAAAGGGTCTAAAAGCAGCCGGTCTTTGTTCCAGAAGCTCAGCTCTACTAGCGCTGCTGCCAGTGTTTCCTTTAAGGGTGCCTCCACCGATTGGGCCCGGTAGCCTCTCTTGTGTAGGCCGGTGCCGCTGGTGTCTATTGTGAGGGTTGCAATATCTTTTAATAGCGAAACCTGGATGGTAAACTCCGGCCCCGTCTCACTGAACCAGTCCTTTTTGTATTTTTGTTTCATCCTTTCCACCACGGCTTTTTTGACTATTGCCTGGCAATCGGGGACACTAAAGAGCTTAGATTTTACCGATTTTCCCGTCACCGTGAATTTGCCGTCCTCTGTAATCCAGTCGTCCCAAGGCAGGGCCTTTGTCCCTTCAAAGAGCTCCTCGAAACTTAGCGCCTTAAACTCGCCCATTTTGAGCAATACCCTGTCGGCGGACCTAAGCCACAGGTTTGCCTTGGGTATCGCGTCTAGGTCGGCGGAAAAGGTAACTTTACCGTCCTCCGTAACAAGGTCGGTGTATCCAAGATTTATGACTTCCCGTTTTACGACCGCCTCAAGCCCGAAGGTGGCGGTAGCTATTAGTTTAATACTAGACATAGGCACTCCTATATACGTATTTTTTGTTATTATAACACAATAACCGGGGATTGTATCCAAATAATTGGATGGTTTAAGCCATTGGGTGGCTTAGGCAAGAAAAAAATGATATATTTATTTAAATGCCTAAATAAACAAACAACTTAAATACCTGGAATGGTTTTATTCCCTTTTACATGCTTTTATTAGGCGGCATGTAAAAGGGGAGTTGGATTACTGAATATAATAGGGAGGTGCTTTATGAGACGAAGTGATAGGGAAATATTCGACAGGGCGCTTATTGACAGGATACTGGAGGAGGCTATTGTCTGCAGGATTGCACTTTGTGAGGGTGACAGTCCTTACATAATACCCATGAATTTCGGTTATAGGGACGGATGCCTGTACCTGCATTCCGCCGGTGAGGGGAAGAAGATTGAAATGCTGAAAAAAAATCGAAACGTATGCTTTGAGGTGGATACCGGATGCGAACCGATACCGGCAGGGAAACCCTGTAAATGGAGCATGAAATACTGCAGCGTCATAGGATTTGGGAAAGCTGTATTTTTGAACAGTGTCGAAGAAAAGAAAAAAGGCCTTGACATAATAGTGGAAAAGTATTCGGGAAAACCCTACACCGATTACGCTGATGAAATGATAAAGAGGTTGGCAGTAATAAGGGTTGATATTGAAAGTCTTACCGGAAAAATATCAAAGGGCTGATACAAAGAGGCAAGATATAAAAATGGACAATGGCTATGGACAAAAACCCCGGCAACAGACAGGGTTCCGGGGGAATTGGTTAACATAAATTGTACGTTGCTATTTAGGCCGTTCTCCTTTATCATTCTTACTATAACCGGAAGGGGGAACGGCATGAGCAGACTTAAGCATATAAAAAGGATTGCAGCAGCGGGAATCGCCCTTATAATCATTACCGGCCTTGTTTTTGGCGGACATGCCTATGCAAAGGGCAACAGATTTAACATGACATATATCTATTTCGGAGACACCCAGGCCTTCATAAGAAACGTGGACAAAGCCGGTGACGACCTTGATACGGTATCGCCCAGCTATTTTGATTTGGATGATGCAGGGAACCTCATTCTTAACGGTATCACCGATAAGGGGTTTGTGGAGGCGATGGAGGAGAGGGATGTAAGGGTTGTTCCTTTCCTGAGCAACCATTGGGACAGGGCCAAGGGCAGGGCCGCCCTGGCAAACAGAAAAGCCCTGGCCAGGCAGGTTGCTGATGCGGTGATGGAATACGGTTTTGATGGGGTCAATGTGGACATAGAAAACGTTACCGACGCGGATAGGGAAGCCTATGTGGACTTTGTGAGGCTTGTAAGGGAGGAATTGCCAGGCACAAAGGAAGTATCGGTTGCAGTGGCGGCAAATCCAAGGGGGGTTAGTACCGGATGGCAGGGCTCCTATGACTATGAAGCACTGGCACGGTACAGCGATTATCTTATGATAATGGCCTATGACGAAAAGAGCGAAGGGGACGTACCGGGGCCGGTGGCAAGTATTTCCTTCGTTGAAGACGCTATAAAGTACGCCCTCAGGCATGTGCCCGCGGAAAAGATAGTATTGGGTATTCCATTCTATGGCCGGTACTGGAAGGTAGGCCAGAAATATGGGGGCTACGGATTGCACCTTAGCAAGGTTCAGGAAATACTGGACAGGTATAACGGCAGGGTGGAATTCGATGAATATGCCGCTTCCCCAAAGGCGACATTTACAATAGGCCCCGGAGACGGAAACTGCTGGTTATCCGGCCGGAACTTAACTCCCGGGACATATGTAATATGGTTTGAAAACGAGGAATCGATACAACATAAGCTAAGACTGGTACAGAAATACGGGCTTAAGGGTGCCGGCAGCTGGAGCCTCGGCCAGGAAACGATTGATACCTGGGACTATTTCGGGCTATGGCTTAACGGCAACTGGTTTGTTGACAGCTACGGGCACTGGGCCCAGGACGAGATTGCCGATATGGAGGAAAGGGGCTGGATGCAGGGCGTTTCCAGCACCCATTTTGCCCCGGATAAGCCGCTTACCAGAGCGCAGGCTGCGGCCATAATGGTAAGGGCCCTGGAGCTTGACGAAGGCCGGGGAGCCGGTTCCTTTAACGATGTTCCCGGGCAGTACTGGGCGGTAAAAGAGATAGGTATAGCCCGGGATAACGGTATTATGCAGGGTAAGGGTAATAGTATGTTCGGCCCCGAGGACCCTCTGACCAGGGAAGAGATGGCGGTTATACTGGAAAGAGTAATTAACATGGACGAAGAAGACCTGGATGAGGAGGAAGTCTCCTTCTGGGATGTAGACAAGGACCGGTGGTCCTACCCGGCTATTGAAGCGATGAGCCGCCGGGAGATCTTCATGGGTTATGATGACGGTACCTTCAAGCCCGCGGAGAGGGTTACCAGGGGGCAGATGGCAGCCCTTATGAGCAGGATTGCCAGCGATATAGAATAAGGGAATCAAGGCCTTGTATCTTGAAAGGTTGTATTTGGCATAATATAATTGGGATGTGAGAAGTGGGATGTGAAAGCTCACACTTCCAACCTCTCACTTCCCATAGCACAAATAAAGGACGGTGGTACAATGTCAGTATTCAAAGGGCCTGCCCATATAGGTATTCATACCAGGGATATGGAAAGGTCAAAGGCTTTCTACATAGAAAACCTGGGGTTTAAACTTGAACACGAGGCCAGGCTTGAAAAGCCCGGTAACCAGTGGGTTAACCTTTCCTTCCTGCGACTGGGTTCAATGCTTGTAGAGCTGATAGAACCTTCCGATAAGACAAAGGCAGGCCAAGGCCAGGGCGGAAGCATCAACCATATTGCGGTAGAGGTAAAGGGTATTGGAGATATCGTCAAAACGCTGAAGGAAAAGGGTATCGAGATGGAAACGGAGCAGCCTAATTCAATACCCCATCTTTTTAACGGCGTTAAGACGGCATTTTTCAAAGGGCCCTCGGGGGAAAGAATAGAGCTGGTAGAATATACGGAGGTGTAAACGTGTACAGGGAAATGGATTTTACCGAAATATCCGGAGAGGCTCTAGAGCAGCTGCAAAGGGGAGCCTTTCTGACAGTGAGCGACGGGGAAAGGGCCAATACCATGACCATAGCGTGGGGAACTATCGGGTTTATGTGGAAAAAGCCGGTCTTCATGGTTATGGTAAGATACAGCCGGTACACCCATGAGATAATTAGCAAGGCGGGGGAGTTCACCGTGAGTTTTCCTTTGAGGGGCCAGCTTAAGGACGCCCTTAACGTATGCGGTACCAAATCGGGCAGGGATATTGACAAGTTCAAAGAATGCTCACTTAAGACCGAAAAGGGCCAGGCAGTGGACACGCCGATAATAAGTGACTGTGATATACATGTAGAATGTAAAATAGTATACAAACAGGGCATGGACGAAAGCAGTCTAGCAGACATTATAAAGGAATCCTGCTACGCGGGGGGAGACTACCACGTATTGTATTACGGAGAAATTCTAAGGGCATATAGAAAGTAGGGAATCATCCGGAATTATGGGCCGCCAGTAGCAAAAACAGCATAAAACCAAGGCTGGTAAGCTGGTCCACCAGTTTGATTGCCCTTTCTTTCTCGTGGCCGGGTATGGGTTTTTCCTGTATCACCCGGACCAATAGGTCCTCCAGCGGGCCAGCTATTATGACGGCCAGTATTATTAACATAGGCGTCGTGTTCCGATGGTGTTTATACTCGGACAGTGCCACCGACCCTATGGCTATTCCCAGGGCGTAATTCATAAGATTAAGGAAGTACAGGGTGCTATCCTTCTCCATTCTTATCCCCTCCGGCCGGTGTAAATGAGCGGAATTTGCTCCTTGTTCCATTCTATGTCTGTGGCTGGTTTTTTGTGTCGCTAGGATGTGGGAAGGCTTATGAATTTGTGCTATAATACCTGATAATGAGAATAACGGGGAAGGTGACTGTATGGAGGACTACGGGTACATAGATAAACTGGCCGAGAAACTGAGTGTCTATTTTGATATTGAGAAGGACTGGAAGATGGAAAACCTGTGCTGTGATTTATATGCCAGGTCCCATATTAAGAATGAAAAGTACTTTTTTTCGAAAAAAGCAAAGGTATATGGCTTCGAAAACTATGAACACTGCATTGTGAAATATTTCCCCAGCATAGGGGTCAAGGACATTGACGGTTTTACCGACAGCCTGAAATGCGCCGCCGATAAACTGGTGACGCCCCATGACGAGCACATGTCCAGCATTATTACGGGGGTTATGGTGACGGCGGAAAAACCCGACCGGGATGTGGCGGATGCGGTAAGAAGGTTTAAATTCCATAAAAGCTTCGCCTTCGGGTTCAAGGGATGGATGGATATAAGGCTAATTCTCGTTCACCCGCAGAGTAGAGAGGTTGTAACAAACAAAAAAGGTAAAGAGGTGGCCAAGTTTTACGCTTCCAGGTAAAAAACGTAGACCAGGGGGACGGTTCCCCTGGTTGGTTTTTTCATGGCAAAAACTCCGTCCCCTTGAGTTACATTGATTTGTTAATGCCCAATATTACCGCCAAATCTATGGTAATGTGGGGGATGCCTATTCTTAGTACTTCCTTTATCCTTTCATCCGCAGCTCCCCAGGACAGCGGGGTCATCCTGATAAGGTGTTCAAGGTTATGTTTGTCTACCGGTATACTATACAGTATGTCCCAGGTACCGGCTGTGTTGAAATTTTCTTCGAAATGAGCGACAATCCTCTCGTTCGAATACTTTTCTTTTCCGGTTGACCTGTAGAAAAGCTCCCGAAGTTCAAGAAGATACTTGCTGCCGGGCACCACCTTTATAAGGATGCCGTCACCGGTCAAAAGCCTTTTGAATTCGGCATAATTTGCCGGGGAAAGGATGTTCAATATAGCATCAAAGCTGCCGTCTTTAAAGGGCACCTTTGCCAGGTCGGCCACGCACCAAGCAATGCTTGGGTATTCCCTGGAAGCGATTTGTATCCCCTCCTTGGAAATATCGATACCTACCCCGGTTACCCGCCTGTCGTTACGGCCTTTCATGCTTTGAATCACCCGGGCAAGGTGGGAGCCCTCGCCGCACCCGGCATCCAGTATCCTTGTGACGTTGGTGTGGGGTCCACCGGCGTGGTCCAGTATTAGACCGGCAAGTTTACCCGTAAGGGGTTCAAACAGTCCGTTTCGGATTATTATGCTTCTTGACTTCAGCATTTCTTTGTCATAATCGGTTTTCGCAGGGCTTGTAAGAAGATTAACGTATCCTCTTTTGGCCAGGTCAAAGCAGTGGTTTTTTGCGCATACAATGCTTTTTTCGCCGACCATCCGCATTTTGCCGCCGCAAAAGGGGCATCTAAATAGATTTAAGTTTTCCTTAACCTGCATTGTTTTCATTTCACTGCACTCCGAAAGCTATTTTACAGCAATTATAGCACAAGAGGAAACGGGTTGAAAGCCTCAGCCCATCCCCGGGTAGGAGGCTGTAAGTTTTTTTTGACTACAACTTTACTAAAAAGATTATGGTTTTTGTGTTAAAATATTAAGGTAATACGAATTACTCCCAGGGCTGTTGAAACATTTTGATATCGAATCGCATAACTGTATTAAGAAAGGATAGGTTGAGATGATTACTTTAAAATCCGAAAGGGAAATAGCCATGATGCATGAGGCCGGAAAGCTTTTGGCTTCCTGCCACAAAGAGATTAGGAAAATTATTCAGCCGGGTATTACCACCCTTGATATAGACAGCTTTGTTGAGGACTACCTGAAAAGAAACGGGGCAACGCCGGAACAGAAAGGATACATGGGCTATAAGTACGCCACCTGCGCCTCGGTTAACGATGAGATATGCCACGGTTTTCCCCGGAAAACCCCACTTAAGGACGGTGATATTGTGACCATAGACATGGTTGTCAACTTGGAGGGTGCCCTGGCGGATTCCGCCTGGACCTTTGCGGTGGGGAGCATTTCGGAAAAGGCGAAGCGTTTACTGGATGTAACCCACAAAGGCCTGTACAAGGGGATTGAGAAGGCCGTTGCCGGCAATAGGATTGGCGATATTGGCCATGCGATTCAGTCTCTTGTGGAAGCGGAAGGGTTCTCGGTGGTCAGGGACTTTACCGGCCACGGTATAGGGCCTACCATCCACGAAGACCCGCAGGTACCCCATTTCGGCATTACCGGGAAGGGACCGAGGCTGGTGGAGGGGATGGTTATCACGATAGAGCCCATGGTGAACGAGGGCACCTGGGCCTGCAGGATGGATTTGAACGGTTGGACGGCTAGGACCGCCGACGGCAAGCTGTCGGCGCAGTACGAGCATACGATAGCCATAACAAAGGACGGGCCGCTAATTCTGACCGAGCAGTAATAATGCATTGAATATTGGAAAAAATGAGTGTTATAATGCGATTATTGAAAAAGAGATAGGAGATGTGTATTTATGAAATACAACAGAACAGCGGAGATTGTAATAATAGGGGAGGTATGTATAAGATAATTGTACAAAACCTCCCAAAGGTTACAATCAAACTTCAGGAGGTTAATGAATTGGAAAAAATAGATATAAAAAGCATAGGGCTTACCGAAAGGTTTATTAAGGAAGCCGGAGGATATAATGGTCTTTATATAGGCCGGGTTTCTTCGCAGCATAAGGATATATACAGCGTAATTACACAAGAAGGAGAGATTAAGGCAGAGGTCTCCGGCAAATTTCGTTACCTTGCCGGGGCTGCTTTAGTCCAGTACCCGGCAGTTGGTGACTTTGTAATGATTGACCGTACCGATGATTCTAAGGGCAGTGCAGTCATTCATCATGTGCTTGCCAGGAAAAGCGTCTTTATACGGAAGGCAGCCGGGCCCACAAGGGATGCACAGGTTATCGCAGCCAACATCGATACGGTTTTCATATGCATGTCGCTCAACAACGATTTTAACCTGAGAAGGCTAGAGCGATACCTTTCCATTGCCTGGGACAGCGGGGCGACGCCAGTTGTGGTGCTCACAAAATCCGATCTATGCGATAACCCGGAAGGAAGGCTTAAGGGCGTGGAAGCGGCGGCAGCCGGGGTGGACGTACTGCTTACGACAAGTATTTCAGATGATGGGCATTCATCGGTCAAGAAATATATCCGAAAGGGGCAGACGGTCGCTTTTATCGGCTCATCAGGAGTTGGGAAGTCCACCCTGATAAACCGGCTGGCCGGTGAGGACTTGCTGGCCATAGGCGGGTTAAGGGATGACGACAGGGGAAGGCATACTACCACCAGACGGCAGCTTGTGGTGCTGCCGGAGGGCGGCGCGGTGATTGATACCCCGGGGATGCGGGAGATAGGGATTATTGATGCCGACCTTTCAAAGGCCTTTGCCGACATCGACGACCTTGCCGCTGGATGCAGGTTCAGCGACTGTACCCATGGCAGCGAGCCGGGATGTGCAGTTCAAGAAGCGATAAGGGAAGGCTTCCTCCCGGCGGAAAGGCTTGAGAGCTATAAAAAGCTTAAGAAGGAAGCCAGGTATGAAGGGCTTAATTCCAAGATGATTGAAAGGGAAAAAATAACCGAAATGTTTTCCGGCTTCGGCGGAATGAAAAACGCCAGGAAATTCATTAAGGAAAAGGCCAGAAAAAAACAGTGGTAATATACGTGCCGGCCGTGGTGATAGTTGTCACAACGGCCGGTTTTTTATTGCTCTGTAATGACACAGGGCGTTTTATTCTTTTAAATTTTGTTGACAGCGGAAGCGAAATGTTATACATTTATAACATAAAGTTATAAATATATAACGGGAGATGGTTGAAATGAAAAACAGAATAAGCCTTATGGGGCTTTTAGGACTGTTGGGCCTTCTGGGCCTTATTACAGATAACCCTGGCTTCTATGGTTTCTTCGGTTTCTTCGGTTTTTTCGGGTTTGCTAAGATTCTTCCCGATGAAATGTTCAAGCAAAATGTAAACAAGGCTGCCAAAAACGCCTTTTTCACAGGGCTAATCATATATCCGACGGTGGTTGTTATTGGCACCCTTTCTTTATTTCCATTTGCCTTGGTTTTCACCTTCGGTTTTGCAGTAAACTTTGCCGTGCAGATACTTGTGTTTAGTTTTTCCCTGTCAAAATACGAAAAGTCTGGTGGTGTAAGATGAAAATGGTAACCAAGATTAGGGAATATAGGGCCAAAAAAAACATGACCCAGGAAAACCTTGCAAACCTTGTGGGAGTGAGAAGGGAAACCATTGTACACCTTGAAAACGGGAGATACAACCCTTCCCTAAAACTTGCCTTTTATATTGCAAAGGCTTTGAATACGACTGTGGAAGCTCTCTTTGATTTTATAGAAGAATAGGTAAGTGTAATACGGCTTGTTTCCCCGGTTGCAGCTCGCTTCATGCTGTTTTGATTTACCCGCCGACATGTTACCTAAGCAGCAGCCTCTCGAACTGCTCCTTTTCCATGCTTTCCAGGAATTTCAGAAGCTGTCTCACGTTAATATTGTCAATTGGGTTTGTAAAGGATGCTCTGTGCCCGTATTCTTCTACGCACCGCCTGCCCTCTGCCGCGTCCACGTTGGCTCTGGGTCCGCCCACGCAGCCTCCCTCACAGCCCATGCCTTCGATGAAATTTGCCTCCAGAGAGCCGGATTTGATTTTGTCAAGGAGTTCTTTGCATTCGGTTACGCCATCGGCCTGGATGGCTTTAAACTCAATTGTTCTGCCGGGAGCTATTCTCTCAAGGGTTATTCTTACTGCTTCGCTTACGCCGCCGGTCCGGGCATAAGTCCTGCCCCCATAGGAAGACTGCTCTTTATTGTCCTCCGGCATCGCTTCCAGGTCAATGTCCAGCGCCTTAAACACCTCGGAAAGCTCACTGAAGGTTAGTACGTAATCTATTGCTCCCTTAAGGTCGGGGTGTTTTGCCTCGGCTTTTTTTGCCACGCAGGGGCCGATGAAAACCGTTTTACAGTTGGGGAAAATGTACTTTATAACCCTGCCCGAGGCAATCATTGGCGATACGGTTTTGGTAAGCCTTTCGTACAGCTTTCTGTAATGCTTGGTAAGAAGGTTTACCCAGATGGGGCAGCAGCAGCTGGTTATTAGGAAGTCTTCTGTTGTTTTTATCAGTTTATTGAACTCGTCGGCCTCTTTCAGCGTAACCATATCGGCGAAAAGGGCCACCTCCAGCACATCGGCAAAGCCTATTGACTTAAGAGCACTCCTTAGCTTACCCATGGTTACGCCCCTGCCGAACTGGCCTGCCACCGCCGGTGCCACAGTGGCGTACACCGGGGTACCGGAGGCGAGATATCTGCTCAAGGGTATAAATTCAATCTTGTCGTTTATCGCGTCCAGAGGGCAGCGAGATATGCATCTGCCGCAGGACAGGCACTTTCCGTTTTCTATGATGGGATTGTCCCAGTGGGCCTGGCCCTCCCTGTCGTATACACAGTCGCTTTGGCATTCCCTTTCACCGCCAAGAGTGCATTCATCACAGATACTCTTGTTTACCGTCACTAATGGCAGCTCAATTTCCTCTAGGCTAAGGGCGGCGTCCACCTCCTTGGAAAGCTCGGTATCCGCCCCAGCGGTGGGATTAAGGCCCATAGCCACTAGGGCTTCGTTTTTCACGGCGGTAATACCGCCGGGGTTTTCTTTAAATCTATAGGGTATCCGGTCAATATCCTCCTTAAGCCGGTTGGTGTAGACAAGCTTTGCAATTTCTCTAAAGATTTCCATTCTCCTTTGACTGTCGCCCATTTATTTCTCCTTTCAGACAAGTGACTTTTTTGTTTATTCTTTGTAGCATATGAACAAAATATTTATGTAACAACATTCAATAAACCCTAAGGCTGCAAATATAAACAAAGAAGGGCGACCCATTGGCAAGTATGGTAAAATAGATTTGTTAATACGAAGTAAGGGGGCTTTTTGATGAAGGGTTATGTTCAGGTTTATACCGGTGAAGGAAAAGGAAAGACCACCGCTGCCATAGGCCTGGCAGTCAGGGCCGTGGGGGCGGGGCTTAAAGTATTTATAGGGCAGTTTGTAAAGGGGATGCATTACAGCGAACTTAACGCCCTAAAAAGGTTTTACCCCGACGTTGTTATCAAACAGTACGGCCGGGGCTGCTTTATTGAAAAGAAGCCGGTAGATGAGGACTTTTCCGCCGCAAGGAAGGGTTTTGAAGAATTAGAAGAGATAATTAAATCCGGGCGATTTGATGTGGTGATACTGGACGAAGCAAACATTGCGATGCATTTCGGTCTTATACCCGCGGCGGACTTTGCAAGGCTTATTGACCAAAGGCCCGAAGAAGTGGAGCTTGTATTCACCGGCCGCAGAGCTCCCCGGGAGATACTTGAAAGGGCGGACCTCATAAGCGAGATTAAGGAGGTCAGGCACTATTACCAAAAGGGTGTCGAGGCCAGGGAGGGTATAGAAAAATAAGCTAATGGCTGCAGAGGGGGAATATGATTGCAGGGGAATCGTATAGAGGTGCCCGAGAGGGTTAAAAGGTTTGAAGAGCGAATTATTGATTTAAGAAGGGACTTTCATATGCATCCGGAGCTGGCCGGCCAGGAGGTCCGCACCTCCGGGGTGGTGAGCGGGATGCTGGAAGACCTTGGGCTAAAGGTAGTAAGGGGTATCGCCGACACCGGCGTTGTGGCGCTTCTGGAGGGAAGGGGAAATGGGAAAACAGTAGCCCTCAGGGCGGACATGGATGCACTTCCGATACAGGATCAGAAAGATGTTTCATACTGCTCCAGGGTGAAGGGAAGGATGCACGCCTGTGGCCATGACGCCCATACCGCAATGCTGCTGGGGGCGGCGATGGTGCTGGCAGAGTTGAGGGATAGTTTTAACGGAAACGTCAAATTTATATTCCAGCCCGCCGAGGAGTCCATAGGTGGGGCAGAACGGATGGTAAAGGCGGGGGTTATGGACAACCCACCGGTTGACGCCGTGTTTGGCCTACACGTATCTCCGGAGCTTGAGACGGGTACGGTGGGCATAAGATACGGCACCGCAAACGCCTGTTCCGATGACGTGTTCATAGAGGTGCTGGGCAGGTCGGCTCACGGGGCGCAGCCCAATGAGGGAGTGGATGCAATAGTGATTGCGGCGCAGGTGATAAGCGCCCTGCAGCAGATAATAAGCCGGGGTATAGACCCGCTGGAATCGGCCACCCTGACCATTGGGACCATAAATGGAGGCAGCCAGGCTAATATTTTAGCGGACAGGGTAGAAATGGCAGGCACCATGAGGACGTTGGACAGCGCTGTACGGGAGAAGATTCAAAGCAGCATAGAGCAGATTACGGCAAATATCTGCCGGTCAATGGATGGACAGCATAGGGTGACCTTTCAGCCGGGGTATCCGCTGCTCATTAACCACCATGGAATGACCCACCTGGTGAAGAAGGCCGCCGGTAAAATTGTGGGGGACAGGATAAAGGAGATTGAGAAACCAAGGTTGGGGGTGGAGGACTTTGCATACTACCTACAAAGGGCTCCCGGCGCCTTCTGGAGGCTTGGGACCGGAAGCAAAGAAAAGGGTATACAGTGCGTATCCCACAGCCCCTATTTCGATATTGACGAGGATGCGCTTTCAATTGGCACCGCGATCCATGTGCAGACAGTTTTGGATTATCTGGGATAGGTGCAATAATTAATTAATATTTCATTTCACAGGGTGGTCCTATGGATATTAGCAGTGTTTTGGTTGCTGACAGCAGCCAGACCTCGAGAGGTCATGTAAAGGATATTCTAATTAAAAGAGGTTATAGGGTATACCAGGCAAGCGACGGATCCGGAGCGGTACGAATTGCCAGGAGCATTAGGCCCGACCTTGTGCTTATGGACATAAATCTCTGGGGGACCAACGTCTTTGAAACCGCAGGTTTAATTGAGAGGGAAAGGCTGTCCATCGTTGTTTTTATGACCGCAAAACCAAGCAGGGACTTGTTGGAAAAATTAAAATCCATGAAGGTTTATGCGTACATCACAAAGCCAATTAACCCGGCGTTGCTAATCCAGGTAGTTGAGTTTTCGTTAATAAATTCAAACAGGATTAAAATCCTTGAAGAAAGGGTGGAAAGATTAGAAAGCTCACTATCGGCAAGGAAGACAATAGACAGGGCAAAGGGAATTCTTATGGACAAGCTGGGAATGCTGGAGCGGGAAGCCTACAGCCGCCTCAGGAAAATGAGTATGGACAAAGGTAAACCTATGGAATGGGCTGCCAGGGAAGTGATAAAAAAATACAATGGTTAGGGAGACAGATATTACATAGGCAATATATAGGGATTTTTTTGATTTTCCCCTTCTTTTCATGTAGAATGTAAAACCTGGTCAGCAAATGCCTGTTTTGGGCCTAACAAATATCAAACTAATGAACAGGAGGGGAAGTATGAGAAAGAAATACGCAGTAGCAATTATTCTAATGGTTACCTTACTGGTGGTGTCAATGGCTTCCACAGCCTTTGCCGGTAACTTTGTCGATACAGGCAGGTGTGAAACAACCGTCAACAAAAAGGTAAAGGTTAACAAGGAAAGCGGACCAAGGGCTTCGGAAAAAGAAAAAATCGGGGTTATGGAAGTCCTGATAAGGAACAAGCCGGAGGTACCGGTAGAGCAACCGG
>LSQX01352949.1_pt1 | contig 24839 bp, 16 predicted proteins | sample 654561 | NCBI WGS metagenome assembly LSQX01 (sample SAMN04489861, study PRJNA283612) | anaerobic digester metagenome | isolation source: 4 biogas reactors fed with cattle manure at either 37C or 55C with and... | place: Denmark: Kongens Lyngby | collected 2014 | reverse complement strand
TTTTTCAGCCTTAAAGTCAGCTAAGCCCGGTTCTTCAGTAGAACTTTCTGCCTGTTCGGCTAAATCTTCAGCAGAACTTTCAGTCTGCTTAACTAAATCCGGCTTTTCAACAGGACTTTTTGCCTGTTCGGCTAATCCTTTAGCGGGACTTTTGGTCTGCTCAGCTAATTCTTCTGCAGGACTTTTAGCCTGCCCGGCTAAACTATCCGTAACAGCAGAAGAGTCTGTTACTTCCGCCTCCCGGCTACCGGGCGAAATAATTTTATCATCTCCGGAAACGGTTCTAATATCATCAGCCAATTGCAGTTTTTCCCCGGATTCCTGCTCATCAGTAACATTCTCTTTAACATTTTCTTCAACCTGGTCAATATCGATTTTCGAGTTATTTCCCTTAATGTCAGGCATAACTTTTAACTCATCAGAGTTTTTTAGATCTTTAGGTTCCATTTATATCAAATTTTGATACCACTTCTAAAATGGTGTGCACAAATTTATCAGACTACGAAAATAGCTATTTACACTTTAATACTCAAAGTTTTTAAATAAATTCAATATATATAACCTATTATCCTACTACAAAAATTGAAGAATTGTCAGTTTTTTCAGGATTCCTATTATATAACATTTTAAAATAGCATATTTTTTTTTATTTTTTGGCTCTGATAAAATTTATACCTATGAAAATTTTCTTCCTGAGTAATAAAAATTCATGCAGAAGTCAGATGGCTGAAGCTATTTTGCGGAATTATGGTAAAAACCTGGAAATCTACTCTGCCGGCCTTGATCCTGCCAATCATATAAGCCCTATAGCAATTGAAGTATTAAAAGAGATAGGCATTGATCTTGCTCCCCAGGTTCCTGAGCACTACTCCAAATATAAAAATATAGAGTTTGACTTTTTAATCACAGTGGGCAGCGGCACTTTGGAGGAGCTGAAAGTCCCGCCAATCAGATATAAAAGAAAAATGCATCTTGGATTTCACGACCCATATAAAAATTCAAAAACAAAAGAAGACATCAAACAAAAGTGCAGGGAAATCAGAGATGAAATCAAAACGGAGATGGACTATTTTTACCATAAAATGATCCGTAATCAAAGTTATAAGCTATCTTTTTAACCCGCTTATTACCTTTTCAATATCTTCCGTTTCAATTGGCAAACGCTCTCCCAAAATTTCACTTCCCGTTACAGTAACCAAAATATCATCTTCAAGCCTTATTCCCCCAAAATCTCTATACTCATTTACTTTATCAAAATTTATAAAATCCCTGTTTATTTTTTTACTTTCCCATTTATCAATCAATGCAGGAATAAAATAGATCCCCGGTTCATTGGTCACAACAAATCCGGCTTGTAATCTTCGACCCAGCCGGAGAGAGGAGGTTCCAAACCGGGTTGATGGATGTATTTCATCATCAAATCCCACATAAACCTGACCTAAATCTTCCATATCGTGTGCATCCAATCCCATCATATGCCCTATTCCATGTGGGAAAAAAAGTGTATGAGCTCCATTTTTTACAGCCTCTTTAATATCTCCTTTCATCAATCCGAGATCTTTTAATCCTGAAGCAATTACTTCTGCAGCTTCAAGATGTACCGACAGAAATGTGATATCCGGCCTGATCAATTCCCTGACCCTGTTATTGGCAGCCAGAACAATATCATATATCTCCTTTTGCTTACCGGTAAACTTTCCTCCCACCGGCACTGTCCTGGTAAAATCTGAAGAGTAATGCATAGCCGATTCTGCCCCTGCATCAGTCAGTAAAAGTCTCCCCTCCTCCAGGTATGCCGAATGATCGTGATTATGAAGGATCTCACCGTTTTGTGTAAGGATTACGGGAAAAGATAATCTTCCCCCTCCTTTAATAGCAATACCTTCCAATATACCTGCAATATATTGCTCCCAAATTCCGGGCAGAGCATGTTCCATTGCTGCCATATGCATACTATATCCCAACCGGCAGGCAATCCTGATTTCATCAATTTCACAACTTTCCTTCACTGATCTGAGATCAACAACAGCTTTAATAAGCTCCGGAGAAGTATAATCATTTATCTTACCTGAAGATATCCCTGTCAGCTTTTCAAGCTTAAGAATATTTTCACTCCTGTAAGGAGGTAAAAAATGGATCCTCCTGCCCTGTTTGATCGCATCATCTACAAACTCAGCAACTTTACTTATCTGAGCTCTGTTTACAACGCCTGCTTTTAAGGCCTTTTCTTCAATCTTTTCCTGAGGCCCCATCCAGATTATATCTTCCATGTCAACATTATCACCAAAAATATAATCCTCCCCGCTGTCAAAATCTATAATTCCCGCCAGACCGGGATAGTCTATTCCGAAAAAATAGAGGAACGTACTATCCTGTCTGAAGTGAAAAGGATTGTCTGCATAATTCATAGGCGACTCCTCATTGCCAAGAAGCAAGGCAATTCCGCCGGAAATTTTGCTTTTCAATTTTTCCCTGCGATTGACATAGATACTTTTATCAAACATTACTAATGTTTTAATGAGACTATGTTGCAAATTAAAACCGCAACCGGCTATTCGGTTATTATCCTCTCAATCCGGGAGTCGAGCTGTGCCTGATCTGATGTAAAACTGGCCAGCCCTGCCAGATTAAGCAAAGTGTCAATAGCAAGCTCTCCCGCTTTAATTCTTTGTGCCCATCTGTCATGTTTCGGTATTTTACCATCATCCGAAATATATTTCAGATCATTATCGCTCAAATAAGGAAACATGTCCCCGCAACCTGCCTCATGAACTCTGTTAATCAGCTCATTTCCATCTTTTGGCAGATCTTCACCAAGACTTTTTGCAAGTGCAAGTTCTTTATCGGTAACCTCCCAAAGTTTTTCCGGATAATAACAATTATTTTCACTTTCTATTCCAACCGGATAAATTTCATCAAGCTTAGAAGAAAAATTTCCATCCAACTTGGCTTTCCCGTCAGCAGCAACTTTTGTAGGCATTGTAAATACATCCACACCTGCAAGGTCAGACAGTTGCTTATAACCTCTGAGACTTGCGGCAATAAGCTTTGTAGGCACAGAATTATTCTTTGTAAGCTCCGTCACCAATTTCTGGGTGGCCAAAACAGCACGTTCTCCGGCTCCGGAACCATCACCTAACTTATTATCTGCAATATAAGCTCCTATACGCCCAAGAAAAACATTAAGATAATTTGGTTTTGTTATAGCTGCAACAAGAGCATTCTGCCTGGCAGAAAACTCAAGAGTGAAATTTATTTTCACCCCCTTTTCACGAAGCTTCCTTGCACCAAGCAGCCCGCTGGCAGTATATGGCACCTTCACAATAAACTGATCAGGACAAATTTCAAAATATCTTAACCCGTAACTTACTGTGGACTCAATATTATAAGCTGTATCTGTATGTAGCTCAACACTTACCATTCCCCCAAACTTTTTAGCAAGCCTCAATCCATGTCTTGCATTTAAAATAAATGCAATCTCTACTATCTGATCCCTGAGTGGCAGATCCTTCACTATCTCTCTGGCTTCAGAAATAAATTTATCGTAAATACCTTTTTGTATCTCTTTATTTACCAAAGTGTTGTTGGTAGTCAATGCTGTCATCTCAGCCGACCAGTTTTTTTCAGCTTCTTCTATATCGCCGGTATCAAGCCACAACTCAGTACCTGTGTTTCGCAAGCTTTGCCAAAAAGGATCTGATACAGCTATTACAGGTTGTTCATCTATTCCTCTCAAAATAAACGATTTAATTTTTTCCTTAAGCATATTATCCATAGTTCCTGAATTTTTATTAATTTTCTGAAAAATAAGAAAAACAGAACGAAAGATAAAACCTTACAAGCATCTTTTATAAAAAGATATGAACTATTATCTGTTCTGTGCAGATTCACAGATATAAAAAAACTTAGAAACCTATATACATAATGACCACATCCAATCAGCTTTTATTACTATCCATCTTTCTGTCAATCTCTTTCAGGGTAACCTGTCAAATAAATAAAAATGGCTCCGGCAATCCTGAAGTTATTGATATAGGCTCAAGGCTCGAACTGTTTACCGACGATTTTCTTGTTGAAAACCTGAAAGGAGATGCACTGTTCAAACATCATAATCCGGTACCCCGGGAAATAGTAATTTTACATGACCAGCCGTGGGAAGGAAGCGGAAGTGGTTATCACAGTATTTTCCATGACGGTAAAAAATACAGAATGTATTATAAAGCATGGCAACACACTGCAAGCAGTGATATTTCAACCGTTCACCCGCTTTATTGTGCTTACGCCGAGAGTTATGACGGGATAAACTGGGAAAAACCTGAACTGGGACTGCATAAGTTCAATGGCTCTGCAAAAAATAATATTGTCTTTATTAGTGGCGAATACAATGGATATAATTTGGATGCAGGTCATCCGGCCGTATTCATGGACACCAATCCGGATGTTAGCCATGATGCCCGCTTTAAAGCTTTTCTTATTTCCGGGCCACCTAAAAGGGGAATAGCTGCTTTCAAGTCCCCTGATGGAATTAACTGGACATTGATAAGCAACAAACCTGTGATAACTGACGGCGCTTTTGACTCACAGAACCTTGCATTCTGGGACAGCCACAATAATATTTATCGTGCATACTGGAGATACTTCTCCGAAGAGGACAACAATTCACGATACAAAGGAGTCAGATCGGTAAGAACAGCTGTTTCAAAAGACTTTATTCATTGGGAAGAACAGACTAATATCACTTTCACCGATACCCTGATACAACAACTTTATACAAACCAGATAAAACCCTACTACCGTGCCCCGCATATCCTGATAGGTTTTCCGGCCAGGTATATCGACAGGGGTTGGTCACCCTCAATGGAGGCGTTGCCCGAACCGGAGGAGAGAAAGGCCAGGGCATCAAAAAGCCGGAGGTACGGAACTGCACTGACAGAAACCATCTTGATGGTAAGCCGCAACGGTACAACTTTCAAACGCTGGAATGAGGCATTCCTCAGACCCGGAATTGAAAGGAAGGGCACATGGACATATGGCGACGCCTATATGGGATGGCATATCGTTGAAACTGCCTCAGACCTGCCGGGCGCCCCTCCCGAATTGTCATTTTACGTTACTGAATCATATTGGAAAGGGCATGCAAGCGCTTTGCGGAGATATACACTCCGGATAGACGGATTTGTTTCTGTATCGGCGCCAATGACCGGCGGGGAGATAATTACCAAACCTGTTTTTTTCGAAGGTCAAAACCTGTACCTCAATTTTTCCTCGTCAGCAGCCGGTGAAATTGTGGTGGAAATCCAGGATATATCAGGCAAGCCATTCGAAAAATACTCCCTTGAAAAATGCACACCGGTCTTTGGAGATTCCTTAGAGCGGGTAGTCAGCTGGCAGGGCGGCAACGACATATCTGATATTTCCGGTAAAGCAGTCAGGTTAAGGTTTTTCCTTAAAGATGCAGATCTCTATTCATTCCGGTTCAAATAAAATCCGAAGATCCCAACTCTAACATTACTTCTACAATGACTTACTGCTCCTCACCTGCGGCTTCTCGTCATATAGCCGGACCTAAATTAATTTCCAGCCCTGTTTTTGCCGATTTGTAGACTCCAAGAATAATCTCAACAGATTTCCTTGCTTCATACCCGTCAATCTCAAAAGGTTGCCCGGTTTCTACCGAGTCAATAAAAGCTGCAATATTTCTGGCGTGAGGTTCAAATGGTATTGCCATGGGGTCGGATACCCCTCCTCCACCCTCAATATTGCTGAACTTTTTCACTATTTCCTTATCTTCATCCTGTTCCTTGGCAAACTGCCAAACTTTAATGCTGTTCTCTTCAATTATTGCTGTCCCCTGTGTTCCGGATATCTCAATTCTCCTGTACATACCGGGGTAAGATGCCGTAGATCCATAAATAATGCCCAATGCCCCGTTGCTGAACCTGACCACTGCCGTTGCCGTATCTTCTACTTCAATTCCGGGATGTGCAAGAGTAGCTGTATATGCCTTTATAGAACTTACCTCTCCTGCAATATACTGAAGCATATCCACCATATGTATCGACTGGTTCATCAATGCCCCTCCTCCGTCCAATTGCAGGGTTCCTCTCCAACTGCTGTCATAATACTGATCAGACCGCCACCAGGGTACATAAACCGATGCATTGGTGATCTTCCCGAATCTGCCGGAATCGGCCGTTCTCTTTAACAGCCTCACAACCTCATTAAACCTGTAATTAAAGATGCCCCCCAGCCTTGTGCCACTTTTTTGGTGAGCTTCTATCATTTTATCAATTCTTTCAAGGCTTACTTCAAGAGGTTTTTCACAGATAACGTGTTTACCGTAATGTGCAGCTTCAATGGCAGGCTCCATATGTGCTCCGCTTGGAGTGGCAATAGTTACTATATCTACTCCGGGATCCTGCAGCATTTCAGTTGTACTTTGATATATTTTACAGTTATATTTTTCTGCCAGATTTTTCACCTTGTCCGGATTGGAACCACATATCCCTTTCAGACCGGCATTTGACAAACTCTGAACAGCTTTTGCATGAAAGCCGGCAATACTACCGGCACCAACCACACCGAAATTCCATTTCTTCATCAATCACTATTTTATTTTTAACGCTTATATCTTCTTGTCACAATTTTAATGAGAGTTATCTCATCTCCTTAACCGCTTCAATTATATTGTCAGCCATATATTCGGCCTGGTCATCCGTTAAAGGATAGAGCGGAAGATGTGTAAATTTATGCAAAAAGGCCTCTTCTGCATTAGGGCAACTTTTCTGCATAGCTGCAGTATCATATCCCAGCTGCTTTAAAAAGGTAAACCTGTATAATGGAGCAAAATGAGGTATTTGCACAATACCCCGCTCTTCCATCTTTTTCTTGAAATCCTGAATATCCCCTTTCAGCTTTTTGTAATCTAACTGCAAAAGGTACAGGTGATAAGTACTTTTGATATCTTCATTGTCTAACGGGCAAGGAAGTATCTCTTCCAAAACAGAGAGCCGGCTGTTAAGATATTCAGCATACCTTCTCCTCTCCTCAATTATCCCCGGAAGCCTTTTTAGCTGACTAAGAAGCGCCACTGCCTGAATCTCGGTTGAAGAGTGATTGCCGCCAACAGTATACCGGCCTCCCCTGCATTCCAAGGCTACAACATCATACAACCACTTATCGATCGGATTTGAAATGTCAAATCCACCGAAACGACTCTTAGGAAAATCCTTTCCATAAGAGCTGTTGGTTACTATAATACCTCCTTCGCCCAAAGAGGTGATATTTTTCACTTCATGAAAACTAAATGAACCAAAATCCCCTATTGCACCAAGCGCTTTCCCCTTATAATAACCCCCAAAGCCATGAGCAGCATCTTCAACTACCATCAGATCATGCTCCCTTGCTATCTCCATAATGGCATCCATATTGCAGGGATAACCTCCAATATGAACCGGTATGACAGCTCTGGTGCGGGGTGTGATCTTACGCCTGATATCTTCAGGAGAGATATTTAATGTAACAGGATCAACATCGGCAATAACTACCTTTGCCCCAATCAGCAACGGATAGTTGATTGTTGAAAGAAAAGTGATTGCCGGTGCAATAACCTCATCTCCCGGCTTTATGCCGGCAAATTTAAATCCTATCTCAAATCCTGCCGTAGCATTAGTGATAAAAGAGGCATACCTGACATTTAAAAACTCCTGTACTGCCTCTTCAAGTTTCTTAACATAAGAACCAAGAGTCAGTTTGGAAGCATAATTGCCTTTTTTGCGCAACTCACCCAACGCCAGGGTTACCTTTTCTATCCGGTCGGTATATAAAGGATCATTTTCATCTCCGGGGATCAAAAACTTAATTATGGCTGTTATGTCGTCTACATTCATACTCTCTCCAACAGCAGCCCACGGTACACGAGCTCCCCCCGTATCATACCGGAAATCTGATTTCTTTATCTCTTTTTTATTATTCATGATTATTATATTTTTAAAATTAATGATCTGCCAATCATACTATTCAGCAGCCCCCAGAAACCCTTCATGCAGAAATACCGGTTTATACCCATGCTCGGTAACCCAACGGAAAGCTTTATCAAGCCTTTCAAAATGATCAGGAATATAAACAGCATAAAAGGGCCAGAAATACTGTTCGTGAGTCATCAGGTCAATAATTTCAGCTCTGTTATCATCTTCATAGATTGCCTCTAACGAAGGTATGATTTGATCCAAAGAAGTATTATTTATTACCATATCCACCTTGCCAAAAACTATTCCGCTTCCAAAATCTTTCAATGCATCATGCCGTGAAAGATATTCAGAGCGTATATCATCAACATTATGGTTAACATCATAACCTCCGGAAGCAGATTTGGAGAAATAGCCCCTAAGCACTTTCACTCCCTTTTCAACCAATGGCTTATAGGCTGATGGCTGAACCATTCCCCAATGAATTATTGTTGGCGGGATATATGTTTCATCTCCGGCAAACCGGCGTATTTCAGAAGAGACCTTTTCCAAATCCCCGATTAACTTTTCAGATGAAGCATATTGGTATGGCCTGTCAGGTTTATTTGCATAAGCATGAAATGTCAGCTTCAGCCAATCTGAGTTTTCCTGAAATTCCCCCTTATAACGGTCAGACAACTCAAGAGTGGTAAATTCCGGTTTATCTGTATACTCCAATCCGTCAGAAAAATAGGTATTAAGTACCATTTTAGTACCATATTTCCGGTTAAGCTCCTTCAGTCCTTTCAGATAGAAACAGTCGAAAATGGATTTATATCTGTTACGTGCCAGATCCCTCAAAAAAAACACATTGTCATCAATCTCGAAACAGTACCGCGGAAAAGAGTTTTTATCCCATATAACCTTCACGCTATGGCTGTTTTCTCCAAACCAGCCATCAGATTCAGCAGTAATAAGGGTCTCCCTCTCTTTAAGCAGGACTTCAGAAATAAACTTGGTTCCCGAACGCCTGGCACTCTTCCCGTTAACCTTAACGGTTACATCAAGAGGGGCCTCTCCCTGAACCTCTATCATTAAGCCGCCGTCTGCCTCGGTACCGTGTCTTCTATTCAGTACCGCACCATGAAAGGGCTCTTCAATTTTTATTAGATTTGTAATCCCTCCGGATGCAAAACCTGACTTAATCCTTCCCCCTCCCAAAAGAAGCCCCCCGGACAAAGCTGTGGCTGACTGAATAAATTTTCTTCTTTTTGTCTTCATAATGGATGAATCTGTTTATATTATGGTTAAGTAAATTTACAGTAAAATTTCTTAAACGCTCACATCAGATACCTTGCCACACAAGAGCCACACTTCAATACTCTTTATCCTTTACCAGCTTCCTGCATGGCCGCGGATATCTCAGTTCAGCAAGATGTTTTTTCCACTTCCCGGCATCGTACCCAAACTTTTTGCCTGTCAAACAGCCAAGTTCAGAAGATGCAAAATATTTAAAATTAAAATGGATATCCTCTAAATATTTCAGCAACAGTTCATATCCGGCTTTTGAACCGCATCTTGCAAGAGCAGAAGCTATGTTGATTTCAAGGTTGCCGCCATAAACCCTCCACCTTGTGCGATTATAATCTGTAGTAATATATCCGCCGATATTTTCATCTTTCAGTAATTTTTCCAATCCCCTGCAAAACGAAGAGTCCGGATTCCGTTCAGCATAAAAACACAAATTGATTATCCTGTTATAAAAAGGAATGATCTTTAAGTCAATCCTGCTGTTAAAATAGTCTGCACGGTTGCCTGTCCACTCAATCATTTTTCCGCCCGAACCGGTTCTTTCCAGAATATGTCTTATTATTTTAACACTGCCCTTATCAGGTGCCAGCCCCAGCAATGCTATATTCTGGTTGATTCTCCAGAAAATTCCTTCAAGGAGATTCTTCTCCCTGCCCCTTATGAAGTCATAATTTTCAATATACCCCTCCGGATAGCCGGCAAGCTGTTCCTGTTTAAAAAGATCTTCCAGCTCTTCTGCAATAAGTGCATTGCCCATAGGTTCGCCAAACCAGGCCATTGTTTTGGCTATTAATACTTTACCATTTTTTTCATTAGCTTTTGCAAATACTTCTGTTAAAAGAGGAAGGGCTTTCCCTTTTGGCAACCTGCAGCAATCATAAAGATACTCAGGTTTCCCAAGGGCCAGATTTTCAATACGCCTATTGATTTCAGAAAAGTCGTTCAGTTTATTTCCGGACTTTTTCACTGAAAATTCTTCAGGAATAGCACCTGATAAAAACCACTCTTTTTGCAGTTCGGAAACATCATATTTACTGACACTTATATTTTTTGCAGATATATCAGCCGCTATTTGCCCCACATGGTATCCGAGTATCGAAAGGTCGCCCGACATCCTGGTAAACTGCATGGTACTTTGCGACTGACTGAAAGCTTTCCCTACAACCAACAGGCCGTCAACAGTATCGGGAACAACCGACCTGTAAGGTATCTCCACTCTTACTACATTAGAGTGTGGCAAAAGGAAACCGCATCTTGTAAATTCGGAGTTGCCAAAATAATGAGGATCATAATCACTGCTTGCAGCAGAGATCACATCATCAAAGTGGGTGCCCTCAACAGCATCAATCAGGTTCAGTTCATAAAGGCCTTTGATCCTTCTCGACTCCCTGACCGTAAGATAAGGATAGAAATTGTAAAAATGCGCTTCATAGTGAGACAAAAAAAGTCCTCTCTGAAGTTCAGATATCCGGGAAATATCAATCAGGTCATAATCAGAACTGGGATAAGAGGGAGACTTGTTGCCTCCTGTGATATTCCACTGGCTGTAATTCTGGGTTATTCCGGCCCTTTTTTCACCATGGTAACATAAAACACCTGCAAAGGCAGCTATATCAGCATCTCCGGTTGCATCAACCGTAATATTCCCGGTTACCCTGAAAAGACGGCCATCCTTGCAACATAATATACCTTCTGTTTTTTTATTTTTAATCAGCGAACCGCAAATGATAGTGCCTGCAATAAACCTGCCCCCCGATTTTTCAAATCGCCCGGCTAAATATATCTTCCTGCCGGCTCTTTTTGTAAAACCAATCTCTTCGGTTAACCGGGCAGACTGATCTTCAAGTTTATTAATAAACGGATTATCTTTAATGCCATGATAATAACCCATTACGCCACCTAAGGTTTTTGTTCCTCCCGGATCATTGAAATATTCAACCACAACTGTGCCTGCACCTTTTTCTGAGGCGCCAAAAGCAGCGGTAATACCCGATGTCCCTGCTCCTGCAATTACAACCTCAAATCTCTCTTCACCCTTGATATACTTTTCAACCGGGAAAGAGCACCTCTCCAAAGGAATTGAGAGTCCCGGCTCTCCGGCACTTTCAAACTTAATCTGTTGAAAAGGTATCAGAGACCCGGCTATCAGAAGATCTCCGTAATTGCTGCCTGCAAAATCAAAATTTAACTCTCCCGCCAATTCAGCTGCTCTCTTTTGCATCCGGGTTATCTCCTTACAGGTAAGTACTCCGCTACCGCCCTGAAGTATAAAATAGCCCGACAAAGAGGGTATCGGAAAATCTTTATCTCCTGTACTTATGCTGCATTCAGAAGCATACTCATGTACTTTTGCCTTATTGAACAAGTGATGGTTATTTGTCAGATACTTCCCTATCCCGGCAGCAATCTGCCTGGCACGCATTTCTATCTCCTCAAACCGTATGCCCGTTGCCGAAAATTCAAATTCCAATAAAACCTGGTTTTCAGCATTTTTGCCGGGATGCAATATAAGCTTGTTATTCAAAACCCCGGTAGCTGCAGGAACCTCAATATTTTTCTTTTCCGGTATATTGACATTAAGCAGCTCCATTACAAAACCTGCCTTAAAAGCAGTGATATCCTGCCCGGCCAGTTTCTTGGTAAACCTAACATTATCTGAAGCATCAATAAAATTCTTACACTTCACGGAAAACAGGCCGTGTTTTGAAGCCATAAGTACCCCGCTTACCCTGTTATTTGCTGAAAACACACCGCATATGTCAGTCATTAAAAGAAGATGCACGCCATTCAGAAGTAAATTTCTGAGCATGCCCTTCCTGACCGTCCCCGACATCAACAGCAATTCATCCCCAAAAAGGCTTTTGTTAGGTCCTTCTCCTCCCTGCCTTCCTATTTCAGCCTGCTCCTGTCCGGGAAAAAAAAGATCAATCAGATCGTTATCCCAACTGTCAAAACCCTCCTTTCCAATCCATAAACGATATTTTGCCGCAATTTCATAACCGGGACTGCTCCTTTTATCGGTTATTAAAACCTTTAATCCCTTTTTTGCAGCGCCGATTGCCGCAAAATATCCCTGCAGCCCTGCTCCGTTAATCACTAAATCGTACACATCAAATTGCGGTAATTCTGAAAACTGGCGGTTGATCTCTGCCAATGCCCGTGAAGTAAATATCCCCGGAGTTAACATTATGGCACCTGTTGCCGGCAATGTATATTGTAAAAAATTTCTCCTGTCTATCATTTTAAATTAAAAACAGATGAATATAAGAAATGTATTTTTTTCAGTCCCGGGCGGACTCAAAAAAGGTCATTGAAGATTAAATTTCTGAACGCGTTTACCTGTGCCTACCTCTGCCGTGTAAATATTTCCATGTGAGTCTAAAGTAATATTGTGCAACCAGATAAACTGCCCGGCATATCTGCCAATCCTCCCAAAATGGTCTTTCACCTTTAAGGTCTCCCGCTCCAGCACCCAGACTGTCTGATTAGTGCCATCGGCCATAAATATATATTTTTGTCCCGGGTCGTGCGAAAAATCAATATCCCATGCACATCCTGCGCCTCCGGTATCCGGTGCAACTACACCTTCCTTTATAAAAGTACCCTCTTTTTGAAAAACCTGTATGCGGTTATTACTTCTATCGCATACATAAACAAGATTGTCGTTAGAGATCCTGACAGCATGAACCACCCCTCCAAATTGTTGAGAAGGAGGGGAAGCCGGATCATAAGGAGGCTGAACGGAATCATCCGGCACATTCCCGTATGCTCCCCAGTGTCTCTTATATTTTCCTGTTTCGGAATCAAAAACAATAACCCTTTTATTAAGATAGCCATCAGCAATATATACTTCCTTATTATCCATATCAACATCAAACTCAGCGGGATGCCCTAACAACTCAGTATCGTTGCTTCCTCCCGTTTTGCCTGATTGTCCGATCTGAAGCAAAAATTGTCCGTCAGATGTAAATTTAAGCACCTGATGGTCATTAGAACCTGCTCCTGAAATCCAGATATTATTATCACCGTCAACAAAAATCCCATGTTCAAGATCAGGCCATTGATACCCTTCTCCGGGGCCTCCCCAGCTGCCCACAAGGTTACCTTCGGCATCAAACTCAAGAACCGGCGGAGCAGGAACAACCAATAACTCCTTTGAAAACCATGAAGGATCACCTTCATTGGCGTCAACAGATCCGGGCCTGTGAATTATCCAAATATGATCTTTTGAGTCAACATCAACACCTGAAACCTGGCCAAGTATCCAATTACCGGGTAAAGGCTTTGGCCAAAACGGGTCTACTTTATAGGCAGGAACGAAATCATCCGGAATTTCGGCAACCGATCTTTGAGGTGCATTATTACAACCAACAGATATCAAACCAATCAATATTAAAATTTGTAAAAATCTCATTTATATAAAAGTTTATAATTTATCATCTGAAAACCTGATCACCGGCATAACTGCCATTGCTCCCCACTCCCTTTGTCATCAACTGTTTAAGTTCATCAAGGTGATTTTCGTACACTCCGCGTGGAATAGTCTCATATTTAGTGGCAAGATGTGCTGCCATACCAACCACCTCGCCCATCATACCTCCTGTTCTCATAACTCTCACAGTGCCAAGAGCCACATGTGTAACACTGATATTACGGCCTGCCATAAAAAGATTGTCTACATTCCTTGAATAGAGACATCTGTACGGAACCGCATAAGGTTCAATTATTTTCGATTTGGCAACCGACAAAAATGGTTTTTCTGCAAATCCGTCAATCTCTTTAGGATAATGGAGGTCAATACTCCAGGTAGTTGTAAATGTCTCATCCGGATATTTAACCCGGTTCAAAATATCCTGTTCTTTAAGAATTAAATCACCCATAAGACGTCTCGACTCTCTTTTTCCGCCAATATGCGCTACCCAGGATAATTTATAATTCCTGTATTTTCCTTTTTCCCTGCTGCTGTTTTTAAGATAGTCCCAATTACCAAACACAGCACACAGTGCATAGTCTCTGATATATTCAATATCATTCACCTGATCCATAAAAAATCCCGTTTCCCAGTTCCAGTCGCCACGGGTAAGATACTGACAGGTCTCTTCGGTAAACCCGATAGCCCACGGACACTCAGGAAATGCCTGTGCCCCATCACATTCATCTGCATACCATTGCACGGAAGTTCCCATTACAAGATTATCAGATATTTCAGGGGCAAGTGTCTCTTCCGTTTCACTCCTGCTCTCACGGCCCTCACTATAATCCGCCCCTGCCAGAAACCCCAAATTCCCGTCGCCTGTACAGTCGGCAAAAAGAGCACCTTTAAAGAGCAGCTCTTCGCCGGTAACAATACTTTTTCCGGTAACAGCAACTATCTTGTTTTCAACCTTTTCTACTTTAAAAATATGTGTATTCAGGAAGAGAGATATATTCTTTTCATTTAGTACCATTTGCAATTTTTTATCATCTCCGTAATTAGCAGCGGGTCCGGCATTGTGTATCTTTTTTTCGGGATTATTCCTGATAGTCTCCAATATCCGTCTGCTCCTTTCAGATTCCGGATCCCTTTCTGCCTCCCAAAGGGTCCAATGACCAACCGATCCAACTTCATCAACAAGCAATCCCAAATTTGGATAAGGCTCCTGAAAAATTAACCCCGAAAGGCCTACCCTCACTTCCGAGCTGTTATTGCCCCCAAGTACCGGCCTGTTCTGTATCAGTGCCACCTTGCAACCTGATCTTGCCGCACTTATTGCACTGCATACTCCTGCCATACCTCCTCCCACAACAACCAGGTCAAACTCTCCCGCTGCATCGGGCTGTTCCGGAAGCCCCAACCGGTTACGTCTGAATTCACTCAGCTCTTCCGGGTCGTTGGGAGGGTTGAAACTTAAATCGTTGGTAAGAAATATTGCATCACATCTTCCATTAAACCCGGTCAGGTCATGCAAGACGATCCTGACCCTCCCCTTATTCAATTTAACACTTTTCCCATCCTGCCAGTGCCAGTCCTGCCCTTCTGTTCCAAAAACAGTATCCAAAGGTTTGCCGTCAATTGTCAATCTGAATTTTCCGGGACTCTCTTTTGTATTCATTGAAGCTGTCCAATCACGTGTGCGCACCCAGACCCGGTACTTCCCCTTCACCGGTATTTCTGCATAAGTCGCCGCATCCTCAACCGGAACACCAAGCCCGTGTGCCATAAGATATGCAGAGCCCATCTGATCAATACTCTGCTGATCGTTAACCCATCCTCCCGGGTCAGCAAAACTTTCAGCCTCAATAAAGACTGAATCAATTTGTTTACATGAAGCAAAAAAAACAAGAGTAAGTCCTGCAAACAATATTTTTCTATCCATAACTAATATTAATAATAAATAATCACCTTTTTAAAACTGCTAACATGAAAATGCCTCATTAGGCTGATTCCACCTTATCCGGGCAATAAACAAGCTCCCGTCACTTCCGTACTTCTCCACACCTTTAGGTTGCATCCACTCTGAAACAGTCACCCATGTTTCATCTGCGCTCACATCCGTAACGCCAAAATTACCAAGCCTTGCTCCCCTTTCCGGCACAATAATTTTTTCTGTTTCACGAATTACACATAACTTTTCAGGGTCTACCTGTGCTATAAACAAGGGAGCTCTGTGCCTGAAAACATGATCGTTGCCAGCTCCCCGCCGTGTGTACACCAAAAAAAGTGCCTGACTGTGAGTAACCCAATGTTGCTGAGTATTATAATTGCCCAGCTCCTCCCCATCATCGAAAGTCCATGGTTTAGGCTCCTCAAAGTGCAAACCATCGCCCCCTTTGGTAACATACCCCCGTACATCATTCCTCAAAGTAAGAAAGTAGCTTCCGTCGAAAAAGGTTAATGATGGTTCTCCGTAGCCTCTCGGAACACTCTTCAACGACAACTCATCCCCATGTTCCACATAGGTTAACTTTTTATTGTGAAATGCACAACGCACAACAGTAACAGAACTTATATTAACATCACCGGCGGGCACAAAATATACAGGAAGCAAAATGGTGCCATCGGGCATGTCAAAACGTTGTGTACACCCTGCTCCGCAATTTTGAAATTTTTCAGGCAGGGGCATCTCCATTTTTTGCCACTCAGCCCATTGATTGGTATCAGGATCATAAACAGAATAAGCCGTGCTGCGCGGACGGGGAGATGTCACTTTCCAATCGGGCGTATAAACAACGGTATGACCGGTTCCCAGCAAAGACTTCGACTGTTTATGCCATCCCGGCCAGTAATCGCTTAAAGCTACCGGCCGGCGCTCACTGTCGATTATCTCAAAGCGTGGTGAAAGGGTGCGAAGCTCTCCGGGGGTTGTCCAGGTCTTGCCAAGATCATCAGATTGCATTCCGTAAGCACTTTTAAAAACGTCACTTCCGGAAAGATCAAGTGTTGTCATTGTAAAAACAATGCGCGGCAAACCATTTTTACCGGCTCCCGGAACTATTCCTGCCCGCGGGTGAACAAAACAGCTCTCCCCGTCAAAATATCTTGCCGGGCTGTCAAGTGAAAGGTCATATTTTAATTTTTCCCTGCCTGAAAAAAAATTGCCTGCCAATGCAGGCAGGCATAAAAACGATATACCTCCAACCACAGATGTATCAATAAATTTACGCCTTCCGATTTTTTTACACGAAATAGTAAAGCTCTGTTCATTAGCAGGTTTCATACTTCTGTTTTTTCAATTTATTAATCTGCAATTTTAATATCAATTTTAGTACGCTGAATGAAATAGTCAACAATATAGCCTGCTCGCATCTGTTTTAATCATCCTCCCGGATCTCTTTTTAAAAGCCTTATTGCCTGCTAAGAGCTATTTCACACCCCCGATAAGTGTTTTACAGTAATCAAGTAACCCTACAACATCAGCTCCAATATTTATAAAACCGTAACCCATATCCACAAGCTCCCTGAAATTTTCCGGACTGCCAACCGTAGCGGCAAACTTGCCATATTTATTTGCCACTTCTGCAACGCGCTTCCTTGTCTCCGTCAGTAAAGGGTAATCCCACTCACCCGGTGCGCCTATACCATGGCTGAAATCCCCGGGACCAAAAAAGAGCATATCATACCCTTCAAGCTCTGCTATTGCTTCCAGCTCATCGAGCGGCTCCGGATCTTCAATCTGCAATATAATAAATCTCTTTTCATTTGCCTCTTTCAAATACTCTTTAAAGCCCAAACCCGTATAGCCGCCATCAGCATTGCCTCCATCTACCGGCCTTCTTCCGATCGGTCCGAACCGGGTCATCTGCACAACTCTTTTTGCATCATCAAGATTCATGACATGAGGAACAAGAATTCCCGATGCATCCATCTCCAAAGGCCTTATATAATCACTGTAACTACCCCTGGCAACTCGAACCATCACATCGGTGTCGTATGCCTTTGCTGCCCATATACCTGCAGCCATCAGTGACCAGTCAAGACCGATATGCTCCTGATCAAGCCAGATACAATCAAACCCGCACATTGAGGCAAGCTCTGATACCCTGCCATCTGTAAGGTTTGCCTTAAAGCAGGTTGCGATTTTTCCCGATCTCAAAATCTCTAAAACACGACTTCTTCTCATATAAATTTATATATAAAATAGTTCTCTTTAAAGTGGAGTTACAAATGACAATGTTGCAAAATCAACTTATAGGTTAAAGGCAGCCTCTGCTCTATCAACTCTAACTGCTCCCCTGAAATTACCTCCTGTGAAAGGGGTACAGGCACTGTATAATCTTTTAACTCATTTATATCCCTGCCCAGATACTGATAGTCGTAGCTAAACCTTGTGCCGTCTTCTTCCGTTTGCACCGAAGGTTCAAATATATTAGGCACACTGATAAAAAAACGGCTTGTTTTAAGATGATCTGTACCGGCAGTGTTAAACAGATTATTTTCATGAAGATATCTGTAAAGCTCCTTTGCGGTATTAAGGGCAGGGTCTATAATATATACCGAATCCGCAATAAAAGCCGAATACCTTTCGGTTCGTTTAAGCTCAGCAAATACTTGATCAATAATATCCTGAACATAAGGATAGTGGGTACACCCCAAAATTATTGCTTTAAGGGGTATGCCATCTCCTTTGTCTCTAACCTTTTCCATCAGGCTTACTATATGAAATCTGGTATAGTTGGCAACTGAATTAAGCTGAATCGTATCGGAGTCTTCAACAGTGTTGCCATTATAAAGTATTGCCGCCGAAGAATTATCAAAGTTGTAATATGGGAACAGCTCTTTATCTATTCTGTAATTATTATCCCATAAAGAGGGGCCCTGGTATCCTTTAAACGGCCTGTCAAATGCTGTATTAATAAATTCCGGTTTATTGTCGACCGACTCATGAAGCCCTTTTCCTCCCTGTTGCACAATATCTGTCTTCCCTTTTCGCCCTTGTGCCAGGCTGCTCAATGTTGTTGAATATGCATTTGAACCTACTGTGGCGGGAGTTGCAAAAACAGCTACGGTGGCATCCTCTTCCTCACCTATCACTTCAAGCGCACCCTTGCATCCGGCATCAATAACGCCAATAACTTTAAGCCCAGTTCCCAAATATCCATATAACTCTTCAACATATTCTTTTCCGTATGCTGTGGCAGTATTACAGGCAATCACCAAAACCTTAATACCCGGTTTATCGTAAGCTGTTGAAGAAGAGCCGGCAGACAAGCGATATCTGTTATTCAGCAAAAAAAGGGCATCCTTGAGTATATGTTCAACCAAGAGCTCCTTTTTGCCCAGCTCAACATAATTACTATATGGCATATTAGCCTGATCGGCAAGATAAAGAAACTGCTCATGATTAAAATCATTTAATCCGTCAGGTTTACTTTCATGTGCCTGATTAAAAAAATCGGCATTAACAATAGCGTCAAATACTGTTAATCCGCCTATTCCCGAATCAAAAACTCCTATTGCTTTGCTTTTATCAGGCTTTGTCACTCTCTTTTTGCCGATAAAATAGAATGAATCCGGATTTTTTGTGATATGTCTGATAAACTCACCGTGAGATGCCAGCAAGTCAGGAATCTCTCTCTCTGTGCAACGGGGAAAAATTAAAATAATCAGCAGCAATATATAAAACCTTCTCATACTTATTCTGTAATATACTTTTAATGCATTGTTTGTTTCTGACACTTTACTCTTCAGAAGAGACTCTCATAATGCGGGTTATGATCATAAATGCCTCCTCCCCTTTTAAAAAACTCTTCGGATGTATGGTACAATCCTTTTTTTACATGTACCCATGGCTCATTATATGTGGGAAGGCAGGTCATCATCCTCTTCCAGTTCTTATAATTCTGATGCCCGTTACTCTCTAACAATCCCAGATTTGCCAACCCCGGAAATGACTTAAGCCTGGCTGCAACATTTTTATTCCACTCTACCAATATGGGGTTCACGGTAAGGTCAGCACAAAAACAGGGAATACCCTTTTCATCGGCAACTTTGGCAATCTTCATACTCATACTCAAGGTTTTGGCTATCGGCTTCAGTGCAACGGCCCTATAGCCCATCTCTATTCGCTTTAAGGTATCACTGTCGGTGTGGGCACTTTCATCTGCTGCAAGTCTGACCGGAATATCGCTGACATCTATCTCTGCCTCTTCGGGAAATGGCTCTTCAATAATTGCTATCTGACCGGCAGCACCAATTTTTTCGGCATGGTGTAAAAATTTTAAAAATGTCTCTTTCGACTCATACCTGCCGTTTGCATCAAAGTAGTATGGCAATTTTCCATCACTTGTATATGGGGTACGAACATCCTTCAGCGCATTATGCAGTGCATCAAGGCGTTCAATATCCTTGCTCAGCATCTCCTCCTGGGTTCCCGGCTGCCCGATTTTGATCTTCATGAAAAAGTAGCCGTCATCCACGGTCTCTTTAAGCTGAGAAGGAGTTACATCGTATGAAATAAGGGGTATTGCTGCCAGTTTTTCATGCCTCTCAGACAAAGTATTCCTAAATTCGGCAGGGATCATTTCATCAAAATTGGTAATCCCATGCTTTTTTGAATACAAAAGCCACAATGCATTGTCAACCGGAACAAGAGCATTTAAAACAAATGTCTTGCGAAGATCAGGCCTGCCGGTAATTTTCCTGCCTGCCTCAAATACCTCTTCCAAAATCTCATCCAGCAGCCCGACAGGATCGGCAAACTCCATTCCCTTAATAAGCTCAAGTGCCCTTTGAGTAATAGAGTACATCATATTATTTCCATCCGTCTCACTGTTGCCGGAAAAAACAGCTGCATCTGACCACAACACACTTTGTGTTCCCAGCCCTATTGCATGATCACCTTTAGAGCTGCCAACATATGCAATACTTTGCCACAATTCCGACAGATAACCTCCTTTAAACCCAAACGGCTGAATCAACGGCTCTTTTTCAAGAGCCGACCTGACCCCGGTTATCCTGATTTTCCCTTTTTGCCCTGTGGCACACGATATATTTAAGCAATCAGATAAACCCAAAAAGCAGAGTGCACCTGATCCTTTAATAAATTTTCTTCTGTCCATGATCTCTTTTTTACAATTTCCATGGTGCCCGGTACTCATACGACAAATACTCATTTGCCTCACTGCAATTGGTAACCTGCTCTTTTTCGGCATCCCACCTGAGTGTTTGCCCGACATGCATTGATATGGACGCCAGGTGAGCCATGTTGGTCGACAGATGCCCGTCTTCAAGGGAAACCATCGGTTGTTTGCGCGACTTGATACAATCAAGAAAATTACGCACCAAATTTGCCCCGGGATTACTGTAACTGCCATCGACAAGCTTGCCTTTGCCTGCACTTTCAAGTTCAAACTCTTCACCATCCATCAGTTTATCCCATGTCTGAAACTGCCCTTTGGTGGTTGGTACAATTTTATATCCGTTATTTCCGCCTGTATACAGTGTGCCGTTGGTACCGCGCAACTCCAGAAATCCCTGCGACACTATACTGCCCGAGCTGGCTTCAAGCTGTGTAAAGGTAGCAATTGCACCGGAAGGAAATTCAAAAACAGCCTGCATGGTATCAGGAATGGTACGATCATCGTCAATGGCATATCTGCCTCCCAGCGCCGTAACGGTAACAGGTGCTCTTTCATTGAGCAGCCACCGTATCAGGTCTAATGAATGCACGCCATTATTAAGGATCTGATTGTCGTACTCCTCCCACCAGCGAAACATATATGGCGCTATATTATACTGGTATGGTCTGTATGCTTTGGGACCAAGCCACATATCCCAGTCAAAATCCTTTGGCGGCCGCTCAGGTTTCATTTTTCCTATTCCAACCGGGTACATATTTGACACATGATTGCTTATTGCAAAAGTCACCTTACCTATCTTTCCTTGCGGAATCTCCTTCGATAACTTTTGATAAGTAGTTGATCCCCGCCGGTTTAAACCAACAGCCACAACCCGGCTGCTCTGTTCCCATGCCCGCATGATTAAGCGGCCTTCATGAATACTTTTGGTAAGAGGCTTTTCAACATATACATCCTTGCCAGCCTTTATTGCATCTATTGTCTGAAGGGCATGCCAGTGATCGGGCGTTCCGATATATACGGCATCTATACTTTTATCTTCAAGCAATTTTCTATAATCCTTATACCGCCCTACCCTGTCTGAAAAGTTTTCATCCAACTTAGGTATCTGGTTAGGCACCATTTCAATATAACGCGGATCCACCCTTGAACGATCACGCAAAATATAGGGTTCATATACATCACACAGTGCTGCTATTTCACAGTCCGGCTCACTCATAAATTCATGCATCACCTGTGTCCCCCGGTTCCCCACACCAATAAACCCAACTCTTATCTTATCATTTGCCCCTTTACTGCGGGCATAGCTTGTGTGACTTAAGGATGTAGCACCAACAGTGATGCCTGCTGCCGCCACCCCTGTCTGCGATAAAAAAGCTCTTCTTGTAGTTTTTTTGCTATTTGCTGTCATAATAATTAGTTTTGATTTATTTTACATATCGAACGATTTCTCCAATCCTGCTGCTTACTTACTGTTTGGAGATTGTAATATTAGTAAAAAATCCGGTTCTTTGAAAGAAGAGACACAATTCCCAACCGGTTTTTCAGCCTTTAGTTACCCTTTCCAACCACTATATGCAAATGTTCAACACCGGTGTAACCTGTACTTTCATCAACACGTTCAACTTTTACTATATAGTTGCCGGGTTATTGCAGTTAATCCGGACTTCGGAGTTGAATACAATGCAACAGAACTCAGTAGTGTTCCTTTAACAAAATTTCTCCTATCCATAACTCTGATTTTAGTTTTCAGTTTATAATTTAATTATGAAACGAGCATCCCGGTTAAAATCGGGACCCAAGAGAATTATTAAAACAGATGCGAGCAAGCTATACTGGATTTTAACAGTATAAATAAACAGACTGATTACAATTTCACCTCACTGTCTGTCATACCGGGATCATCTCAATCGTACGGGGCGGGCAGATCACTGCACAAGCTCCGCAGCCGACACACTTATTCTTGTCTATTACAGGACTTGATATCAAATCTTCCCGGTTAAACTCAATAGTTATTGCACTGTAACCGCAAACCATTTTACACCTGTCGCACTCAACCCTCTCCATGAGCAGGCAGTTATCAAGATTAACCTCTGCCGTAGCCATGAATATATATTTTTTAGCATCGGCTCTGAATTGAGTTATTGCTCCGCCCGGACAAACTACACTGCACAGGTTGCACTCTTCAATACAATATCCGTTATTTTCAAAAGTCACCTCCGGGGTCATCCACGATAGCGGGTCGCCGGGATCTTTATGGTGAATAAGGATATTCCCCGGACAAGCCTTAATACAACTGCCGCACCTTACACACAAAGTATTAAATAACATTTTTGGCAATGATGAAGGAGGCCTGATATATTTTACTGTGGAAGCAGATAAAAAACGGGGAGTTATCAGCCCGGCCAACAAACCTGCCCCCGAAGCTATAAAAACCCTCCTCCCCTTATGCCTCAGGACGCTGTTTCCCTTACCGGCATCTGCTTTCCCGTAAACCCGGTTTCGCAGTTCAGCCATCCACTCCTGCAACCCGCCAAGCGGACAGATCTTTACACACCATATTCCGGGAAGAAAAAAACTTAAAATCATCAGTAACGGCAAAGCTGACAATGATATAATAACAGCCGTGGAAATGCCTTCCCTGAATATTGAAAAAAAACCGTTAAATATCGCCATCGGATCTAAAAGAATGAACAGTGGCAACCCTGCAATTGCAGATGCAAGCGAAATTACCGCAATCCACTTTCCAAATGGCGGAACCGCACTGATCTTTAATCTCTTTTTTTTATTAACCCCTGAAGCCAGATCACATAAAAAGCCGGTCGGACATAAATAGCGGCAAAACCAGCGCTTCCTGAAAAATGAGATAACCAAAACAACTATTCCCAAAAGGTTCAGCAGCACAAATGACTTCAAAACAAACAGAGAGTTCAGCATTATAAACGGGCTGAACCAGGTAAATAAACCGGTAAGCTTCTTCCACACCGGCAGCAAAGCAAAAAGAGCTGCCATTAGGGCTGCAATCAATCTGACCTGTGAAGCTTTAAACCTCCTGCTCATCCCAGCCAGGCTCCCTGATCCTTTAGCAACTGTTTTAATTTTGATATATTCAGATCTCTTGTCTTCACCCTCTCCTTAACTGCCAGCCCGGCAGCTGCTCCCGCGCCTTGCCCTGTCACTAAGCAGGTACCTATGATCCTTGTATCTTCAACCAGCTTATCCTCAAAACAGAAGCAGCGCCCTGCAACCAGCAGGTTTTCCGTCTTTTTTGGTACAAGCGACCTGTAAGGGATCTGCCAGAAAGGCCGCTCGGACGGAGAAACGCGCTTACCGTTATATAACATTGTAGTCCATGCCCCGCTAATACCTATTACATCATCAAAATTCTTAAAGGTCATCGTATCTTCCAAAGTAAGTTTATACTCACCATGTAAAATCCTCGACATACGTACGCCAAGCTGCGAAGCGGTATCCAAAAGAAATAGCTGTTCATAGCCGGGAACTTTTTTGATCTCCTCAAAATTCTCCCATATTATGCGGCGATACTCAAGCTGCAGATTCGACAAATTAACAACATCTAACCCGTCCTGCCCGTCATTGCCGGCCATATTTACCCAATTAACACTTGGCAAAGGCGTAGGTTTCCCTATTGGCATTTTTTTATAACCCGGAGCATCGGTATCAATTCTGTCTACATTACCCAACCTGTGCACCAGTCCGATTTTATACTTCATTATATCATACGAATCGCCGGCAAGATGAAATATATCCCCGTCGCCCGTACAATCGATCACTACTTTTGCAAGAATCGCCATCCTGCCTGATTTGCTTTCAATAAAAATCCCTTTTATCTCATTCCCGTCCATAATAACCTGACTTCCCCATGTATGGAAAAGAACCTTGACACCCGATTCCCTAACCATCTCATCAAGCACATACTTGCCGGCTTCAGGGTCAATTACAGGATTTATCTCCTGTATTGTCATTCCCATGTCAGTCAGACGTTTTGACATTTCACCACCCACA
>LSQX01173020.1_pt2 | contig 24843 bp, 19 predicted proteins | sample 654561 | NCBI WGS metagenome assembly LSQX01 (sample SAMN04489861, study PRJNA283612) | anaerobic digester metagenome | isolation source: 4 biogas reactors fed with cattle manure at either 37C or 55C with and... | place: Denmark: Kongens Lyngby | collected 2014 | reverse complement strand
GAACGGCGACCACCGGTCGGCCGCTCGGATCGTTGCGGATTTCGATGTCGCGCCAGCTGATGCCGCGGATCCAACCCGTTCCCAAGGCCTTGAGAATCGCCTCCCTGGCGGCCCAGCGACCAGCATAGTGCTGGGTGGCCTGTTTGCGATTCTGGCAGTAGCGTATCTCCTCGTCGGTGTAGACGCGATTGCTGAACAGATCGCCATGCCGCTCGATCATCCGGGCGATTCGCAGGCATTCGGTGATGTCGGTTCCAATCCCGATCACGTCCATTGCTCAAGCCCTTGCCTCGTGAGGCCCCCTACCACCCGACGCCGCAGTTGACCCGCGCCCGCTGCAAGACTTCCGCGGCTTTCTTTCGTGCTCGGGCCGCACCGCCGGCGAGAATCTCCCGCACCCTCTCCGGCTCCGACTCGAGTTGGCGGCGCCGCTGCCGGCTTTCGGCGAAGAACTGCTCGGCGGCGTCGGCGAGGGCTTTCTTGACTTCGCCGTAGCCGAACCCGCCGCGCCGGTAGAGCGCCGCCATCTCTTCCCGTTTCGCTTCATCGACGAAAAGCGAGTAGAGTTGATAAAGGTGGTCGATCTGCGGTTCCTTGGGTTGCTCCATGGGGCGCGAGTCGGTCACGATCCGCATGATCTTCTTGCGCTGCTGCTTCGGATCCTCGAACACGTCGAGGGTGTTGTCATAGCTCTTCGACATCTTCCCCCCGTCGATCCCCGGCACCCGGGCGGACGTTTCAAGGACATTCGCCTTGGGCAGCACGAACGTCTCGCCGAACTGATGGTTGAAGCTGCCCGCCAGATCGCGGCAGACCTCAACGTGCTGCACCTGGTCTTCTCCGACCGGCACGAGGTCCGAATCGTAGACCAGAATATCGGCCGCCATCAGGACCGGATAGGTGAACAGTCCGGCATCCGCGGTCAGCCCGCGCGCCCTCTTGTCCTTGTACGCGTGGCAGCGCTCCAGCAGGCCCATCGGCGTGCAGGTCATCAGCAGCCAGCAGAGTTCGGAGACTTCAGGCACATCCGACTGGACGAAGAGGGTCGCTCGCTCCGGATTCAGCCCCAGGGCCAGCAGATCGATCGCCGCGTCGAGGGTCCACTGGGCCAACTGGGCGCGGTCCCGCACCGTCGTCAGGGCGTGCAGATTGGCGATGAAATAGAACGCTTCGTCCGCTTGATCCTGGAGACGGATGTACTGGCGAATCGCGCCGAAATAGTTCCCCCAGTGAAACCGGCCGGTAGGCTGAATACCTGACAAAACGCGCATTGCGGGATCCAGAGTGTTAAGTGTATCTGAAACTTTTGCGGGTGATTGGCTGGTCCATTTTTCCCTGTGCGGCGGGCGGCGGGCATCCGCCGCCGGTTCCGTTGGCAGTCTCGAGCGTGCCGACAACGCCCGCCACGCTCGAAGCGCCCAATTCGGCAATCGCCCCGGGCAGCGCGTCGAGAATCTCCATGGTGACCGCCGGGCGGTAGAAATTGGCCGTGCCGACCTGGACGGCGCTGGCCCCGGCGACCAGAAACTCCATGCAGTCGTCGACCGATGCGATGCCGCCGACGCCGATGATCGGGATGTCGACTGCCCGGGCGACCTGGTAGACCGCTCGCAGCGCAATCGGCTTGATCGCCGGGCCGCTCAGGCCTCCCAGGACATTCCCCAGCCGGGGCCGGCGGCGCCGCCAGTCGACGGCCATGCCCAGGCAGGTGTTGATCAGCGAGACGGCATCGGCCCCCCCGCCGGCCGCAGCCTGGGCGATCGCGGTCACACTCGTCACATTGGGCGTCAGTTTGGCGAGGATCGGCAGGTCGCAAACACCGCGCGCGCCGCGAACGACGCGTTCGCACATCGCCGGGTCGGTGCCAAAATCGACGCCCCCCGAGACATTCGGGCAAGAGATATTCAATTCCAGCGCTGCGATCCCCGGCACCCCGCCGAGCCGCTCGACCAGATAGACAAAATCGTCGTGGCTTCTGCCAGCTACGCTAACGACGATTGCGCAGCCGAGGCCGGCAAGATAGGGGAACTGCTTCTGAAGGAACGTCTCCAGGCCATCGTTGTCCAGGCCAATCGAATTGAGCATTCCGGCGGCAGTCTCGACCGTTCGCGGAGGGCGGTTCCCCATGCGGGGATCGCGGGTAATTGTCTTGGGCACGATCGCGCCGAGGCGGCCAAGGTCGACCAGGCCGGCCATCTCCCGCGCATAACCGAACGTGCCGGAGGCCACCATGACCGGATTGCACAACGCCAGCCGTCCGAGTTGAACTCGCAGGTCTACGTCCAAGTGGATGCCACCGGAGAGGGGGGTCGTGGTTGCGAAGGATCGGCCGCCCGCCAGGAGCGAACGAGTCGCAGGGGCCAAATCAGCAATTTAACCGACGCGCGGCACGTCAGCAACGCCCGATTCGTGAGCCCCCGGCCAAGAACGCCATGCGAGATGCGTTTTGCACCGTTCTACGGGATCGACTCCCGCCGCCCGGTTCCGCCCTGACCTCGCAACCCGAAGCGTCAGCGAGGCCCCTCGAACCAGCCACCCTGACCTGGCAACCCGAAGCGTAAGCGAGGCCAACTTGTTTAGCCGCCCTCGCTTACGCTTCGGGCTGACGATCGGCTGATGGGGAATCCGGGCAATGCGTCTCCCGGGCACCCGCTGACGCTAGATGATGCCGCCGTGCGTCCGGTACGGGGTGCAGTGATCCGGCTGGTCGAGCAGCCACATCCGCTCCCACTCGTCGAGGATCAGGCGTTCGTTTTCCGACGTGTGGATCAACTCCTGGACCCGACGAGTCGGATCGCCGGAGTAGCCGGGAATGATACACCCGGTTGCAGCGCTGGTGAGGACTCCCAATACGGCGGCCAGCAGTAACTTACGCATCGTGTAACTCCTCCGTGAACTTATCCGCGTGTGCCAGGTGGCGGGCACGTGTCTGGACTTCGGCCAACCGGTTCGGTCCGAACGAGGACGGCCTGGCGTTTCCAAGCCGGAGCGTGCGGCGCCGATTGTTTTCTTTGCGGGAAGAGCTATTTCTGGCCAGGGCGGGTCGAAAAGCGCGGCAGGCTAGCGAAATCAGCCCACCGTGTCGAGGCCATTCCCCGCGGAGCAACCGAGAGGTTCCCCTCGCTTTTTCGTCAACGGCATCTTTCGAGCCCCTGCGACGTTTGCCTTGGGGGGCTAATCGTCATCAGGATCCACATCGTAAGATATTGGCATCTTGAGAGTTTCGGAAACCGGAGGAGTCCGCGTCGGCCGCCCGGCCGATGCTTCCGCCACGGCGCGCTGCTCCAGTTCGCGGACGCGTTGCTCCATTTCCTTGCCGGGCTTGAATGTGACGACAAACTTCTCGGGGACGTAGACCTTGTCACCCGTCCGCGGATTCCGCGCTTTGCGAGGAGCACGCCGCTTGACTTCAAAGACTCCGAAGTTGCGGAGTTCAATGCGACCGTCTTCGACCAAGGTTTCGACGATCGCGTCGAACGTTTTCTGCACAATTTCCTTGGTCTTCAATTGGGTCAACCCAATCTCCTCGGAAATGGTTCGGACGATCTCTTTCTTGGTCACGACTGACGTCTCCCACTGGCTGGTTTCCCGGGCCGTGTCACCTCCACAACCATGATGCCCAGTATCGCTCCAAGTGTAAATGCCATAACGACTAGAGTCAAGATCAATCCGTTCGGTTCAAAGCACTTACGTGCCAACCGGCCCGCTCCAGCCGTACCCCAGTCCATTGAGGCCGACGTTGGATAAGTTCTTATTTTCAAAGAGCTTAGCTCACAGAGGCAGCCCCCTGGAGCGAAACAGTCTCCACAAGCCCCTACAGACAAAGGACTTGCGACGCAAACTCGCCGAACCCGCATCTCGGAGGGTGCCGCTCCCGCAGCGCACCGCCCAAGCAAACAAGATTCAACGGCACCCAGAATATCGGCAGTCCGCGCGGAAGACTTTACTTAACCCGAAAATTCGTTGCCAAGCGCACAGACATACCCCCCAGAATGGCAGACCCGCAGGGAAACCGTCAGATGCGGAGCAGACGAACACGCCGTTGAATCTCCGCCATCGAGACACGCGGTCCCTGCCCACAGCCCGGGCAATGCCGGCAAGTCTGTTGCCAGTCCTCGGGGGTTCTTACATTCGAGTCCCAGAATGGCCATGTTCGGCATTGCCGCGGCCGCGCTTCATAGACCCGGCACGAGCGGCGCTCCGGGTCGAACATCACGCAATCGCCATTTTCGTATTCCAGAAGGCTCTTCCGCAAACCGACGCGGCGGACGTAGGTCGCTTCGAATTCCGCGGCAGAAAGGCCGACCTGTGCGGCAAGCGCGGCGATTTCTTCCGCAGTCACCCAGACGTAGCCGGGGTCACCCGTGCAGCAGTCGCCGCATCCGGTGCACTGGAAACGCAAGCCTCTGTGATACCACACGTTAGCGCCCATCGCTGAATCCCTATCTCCGGCAAGGTTCAAAATCCAAGGTTCGATTGTCCAAGTGTCAAAGCGCCAAAAACCGCCACTCCTGCCCCTGTTGGCCATTGGGCATTGAACCTTGCGCGGGCAAGCCTCCTTTGGAGGGCCGCCAATTCCTTTGCGGCCATCTCCGGAGATGCCTCGCCGTCCAGCGAAGACGTGCGCTGGCCGGCGGAATGCAGGCCCCATCCGCACCCGGCGGGATCGGTTCGCAATCGCCGGCATCCCCGGCGTCGATGGCGAATTGGAGCCGGTCGGCAAGCCCGTCCGCGTGCCTGGCGATGGCGAACAGGCGCACGCGGACGATCATGTGACAACCAACTCCTTGCCGGTCTTGGAAAGCAATTCGCCGATCTGCGGCATCAGCCCGTAGGCGAATGCGAGCAGCTTGATGGGATGGATCGTGGGCTTGGTCGTTCCCTGTTCCATCTGCATTCTACACGTGCTGCATTCGGTGACACCGGCTTGGATTTCCTCGTTGCGGATGCGGTGCAGCAGTCCGCGGGCGATTCGCAAGCTGGTGCGGTAGTTCTTGCTCTTCAGCCCGAAGGTCCCCGCCATTCCGGAGCATCCCTCTTCATACCGCGTGACGATCAAGCCGGGAATCAACCGGAGGAGATTCTCGCCCGGCGATCCGACCCGCAGGGCTTTCAGCCGGCAGGGCATGTGGTAGCCCAAGGACGCGTTGACGGGGCTGAAGTCGAGTTGCAGTTTGCCGAGCGTGTGCATCCTCCAGAGGTAGGCGCAGACGTCGCTCGTATTGTCGGCAACGAGCCGCGCATCCTCATCGTCGACCAGGTGGGGATATTCGCGGACCAGGCAGACCGCGGCCGCCGGTTCCGATGCGACGATCCGATAGCCCTGCCGGACGGCTTCCGCCAGGACCGCCGTATTCTGCCTGGCGAATCGGCGCGCGATGTCGATCGCTCCGGCGGCGATGGCGGGCACGCCGGCCTGTCTCTGAAGGGGTGGGACATAGACGGACACTCCGTTGTGCTTCAGCACGGCGACGGTCGCTTCGGCCAACTGCGGGTCGTGGTAGTTGGCGAACAGATCGACGAAATAGGCGACCTTGCGATCGCCGCCACGCGACGGCCTGGTCAGGCGGCGGCGACCGGCGCGGCGGAGGAAGGGCCGCGACGAGACGCGCGGCAGCTTTCTCCCCTGGGCGATCCCGAAACACTTGTCGAGCAGCCAGCGGCACTGGCGATTGGCAAGTGCCCAGTTTGCCAGGGGGCCGAGCGCGCTGGAGGCGGCTGAAACCAGGTCGAGCCGGACCAGGATCCAATCGCTCAGGTGCAGTCCATGCGCGGCGACGTACGCTCCCTTCCCTTCGAGCATCAGCCGCGGCACGTCCACCCCGGCCGGGCACTCGATCGGGCACATCTGGCAATGCACGCAAAGGTCGGCAATCTCCTTGAACGCATTGCTGGTGAGACTCTCCAGCTCAAGCCCGCCGCTGAGCACCGCATGGATCAGGTTCGCCTTGGCGCGCGGAGAGGCCTCCTCGGACGGCCTGGCGCGAAAGATCGGGCACATCCGCCCCTCTGGATACTGGCTGCGGCAGTCTCCGCAGGCATTGCACATCGCCACGGCGTCAACGACCTGCGACGGATCCCAATTCAACTGCAATTCCAGAAGATCGCGAAGTCCCGGCTCCTCGGCGCTGCTCCCTTGGCAAGCGACCGGAAGCACCGCCCGCCGGAGACTCCTCCCGACCGTCTCCGGCGCAGCGCCGACGACCTTGCCGGGATTGAGAATCCCGTCGGGATCCAGAATCTGTTTGACATGCCGGAAGACGTCATACAGCCGGCCGTATTGCCGCCTGAGGTATCCCGAGCGGCCCAGCCCGCTGGCACGTCCCGCTCCGATCGTCCCCCCCAACTCGAACACCTGCTCGTAGATCGCGTCGGCAAGCCGGCGCAAGGTGTCCGGCGCGTCCGGTTCGGTCAGGTCGACGAACGGGTGAATCTGCAACTGGCCTTGGCCGGCGTGACTGAACAGGGAGGCGGTGATCTGCTGGCGCTTCAGCACGTTCTGGACACGGACGAGCAGCTCGGGCAATCGCTGCGGGGCCACGGCCGCGTCGTCGATGAACGAGATCGGGCGAATCGCACGCTTCGTCGGGTAGGCGTTTGGTCTCACCTTTCGGGCGAGCTGCCAGTACAACTCCAATTCACTGCGATCCAGGGCGCGTCGCGCCCCAAACGCCAGGCGGCGCGAGTCCCAGACATCGTCCGTCAGCGCGCGGAGGCGGTCGCGAACGGTGTGGGCGTCGTCGCCGTCAAGCTCGACGATCAGCGCAGCCTCCGTCTCCTCCGGGATCAGGGTCTCGAACCGATCGTCGATTTCCCTCGCCAGGCTCAGCTGCCGGCGATCCATCAGGTCGCACGCAGCGGGTTCGTGCTTGAGGACCGCTTGCACGGCCTGGGCGGCCTTCTCCAAACCCGGGAACAACAGCAGCACCACGCCGCGGCAGCCCGGCAGGGCCTGCGTGGCCAGCCGAGCCTCCGTGATCACGGCCAGCGTGCCCTCCGAGCCGGAGAGCAGGCGCGCCAGGTCCAACGAGTCGTCGTCCAGGACTTCCCAAAGCCGGTATCCGGCCCGATTGACCACGGTGTCGGGCCGGGCCTCTTCGATCAGTTCCGCCTTCGAACGAATCAGCGCGCTCAAATCGTGCACGATCTGCCGCTTCCGCGGGTGCGCGCCGACCGCGGCGCCGTCATCAAGCGGCTCCCGGCCAACCTCCAGAATCTGCCCGTCGGCAAGCACCACTTGAAGCCCCAGGAGATGCCGGGACGCGGTGCCGTATCTCAGCCAGTGGCTGCCCGCCCCATCCACCGCCAACATGCTGCCGACGGTGGTCGTCTCGCCGAGGGAAGGGTCCGGGCCGAACAAACGCCCGTGCCTGGCCAGGTGGGCATTCAGCCGTTCATGGACAAGCCCCGGTTGCACGCGAACCATCTCGCCGCTGGCATGCACGATCCGCCGGAGATAGCGCGAGAAGTCGAGCACCAGCCCCGGGCCCAACGCGCCTCCGGCCGTGTCGCTCCCGCTCCCGCGAGGGTGAATGGGAATCTTCTTCTCCGAGGCATAGCGGAGGCACGCCGAGACATCGCCGACCGACCGGGGGCAGACAACGCCCAGCGGACGGATCGCGTAGACACTCGCATCGCCGGCGTAGAGCTGCAGAAAGATGTCGTCGCAGCGGACGTCTCCCGCGATCAGGCCTCGCAGGTCTGCTTGAATCCGCTCTCGCTGCTGGTCAATCTGGGGCATGAGATCCCTTGCGACTGCACGGTCCTGGAAATCCTCCCAGTCGCTCCGCACAACCTGCCGATCCGCGACCGGGCCGGTTCAACCGTTCAGGGACGATCTCCGTAAATCAATGTCATGATCTCCGCCCTCGTCGACGGGCTCGAGCGGAACACCCCTTTCATGGCCGACGTGACGCAGACGGAACCGGGCTTCCTCACCCCCCGCACCGTCATGCATGTGTGGACAGCCTCGATCACGACAGCCACTCCCTTGACCTCCAACTCCTCCTCCAGCAGAAGAGCGATCTGCTCGGTCATGCGTTCCTGCACCTGGGGGCGGCGAGCCACGCTCTCCACGACCCTCGCCAGCTTGCTCAGACCGATCACCCGCCCGCCCGGCAGGTAGCCAATGTGCGCCTTGCCCATGAAGGGCAGCATATGGTGCTCGCAGATGCTGTCGAAACTGATGTCGCGGACAAGGACCACCTCGTCGTATTTTTCGGTGAAGAACTTCCTCAAATGAATCCGCGGGTCCTCCCGCAGTCCGGCGAACAACTCGGCATACATCCGGGCGACTCGGGCGGGTGTCTCCCTGAGCCCCTCCCGATCCGGGTCCTCCCCGACGGCCAAGAGAATCTCGCGGACCGCCCGCTCGATCCGCTCGCCATCGACCCCGCCAACCGCCGTCCGGGCAGGTTCGTCCAATTCCGCCACAAGACTTCCGGGCTCCGCCTGAGGTCCGCCGTCCGCATGCATCGTCATCTCCAAGGCTCCAGCACCCCACCGCAATGATCTCTTCCACCTCGACAGCCAGTAGGGATTACACGAAGGCGGCAGGAGTCTCGTTTCCACGGCTGATTGCCGAAAGACGTCTTCTCGTGACGGGCTGGCCACTCTTCTCTAAAGCCGCATTTTCGGCCCGATTTGACCGCTAAATCGAACTGCGCGAATGGTGGAAAAAGCGGCTGTTATTCCGGTAGCCGCGTGGGCTTGCCCCGCGCTCGTCTGCGCTGCGGCGCAACCCGTACGTAACGAAGCGCAGGGCAAGCCCACGCGGCTATCACGCTCTCATGCATTCCTCCCGGAATCACGCAAGTTCATTTAGGATCAATCCGGAAGCGCCCACACCCCGGGCCGTGATCCGAACGGAGAGCCGGTACGGAGGCCGGTCCCTAGTAGTCCAGCGTTGGGAACGACCTCGCTCAATGATAGAAGGGCGACGCAGCGACGGTCAAGGGGGCAGCGGGCACACCCACAAGAAGGGCCGCGGGGCCGCCGATCGACATCACCGGCCCGCTGATCCCCGAGTCGGCGCGGCAAGGCCGATCGTCGGCCGATCGATCAGTTCGCCCGGCCCGCCCCGCCTGCGCTCAATGTTCGCCTCGAAACACCTGCGCAGATCGCCGAGAAACCGGTCGACGTCCAGTCCAGAATAGTGCGGCCGGTAGGCCTGCAGATATCCGGCCGAGCTCTCCAGCAGTTTTCGGCTGCCGGTCTCGTTTCCGTTTTCCAGGTGGTACAAGGCCACGGCGGCCTGAATCAACCCCTTGAAGAACTGCCGCGACGGCCCGGTCTCACCGATCCAGAGCGCTTCCCAGACCTCGTGGCTCTCGAAGTAGTCGGCCTGATTGAATCGAGCGATCCCCCGCACGTAGAGGTCGTGGTCCTGGCCGCCGGTCATCACGTCTTGCCCTTGCTTGCCACCCTGTCCGCTCAGAGAGGAATCTCCCACTCCGCCGCAAGCCGCGCCGGTCTCCGATCGGCAACCTTCGCGACTGGGAATTATAAGCGCCAGGAGCGATCCGGCCAATTCGACAGCGGCTCGCTCGACGGAGCCGGGACACTTGACACCGCGCCTCGGGCGTTTGAAAATCCAGACACCCGCGGGGCACTTCCGGTGGGCCCCACAATTCCTGCTGGCGAATCATCACGATGGCCCCAACCGCTGAAGTCAGACGCCGCGCACAGCGCGCCGTGCGGATCCTTGCACGCTGCTATCCGGATGCGACATGCTCTCTGGAGTTCACCACGCCGCTCGAATTGCTCGTGGCCACGATTCTCTCGGCCCAGTGCACGGACGAACGCGTGAACATGGTCACCGGCAGACTCTTCCGAAAATATCGATCGACTGGCGACTATGCGACGGCCAGCCTGGCTGACCTGGAGCAGGACATCCAGAGCACCGGTTTCTTTCGCAACAAGGCCAAGAACATCCGGAATTGTTGCCGGCAACTGCTCGAAAAGCACGGCGGCCAGGTTCCCCAGGACCTTGATGCGCTGGTCACCCTGCCGGGGATCGGCAGGAAGACGGCCAACGTGATCCTGGGCACGGCGTATGGAATTCCGTCCGGCGTGGTCGTCGACACCCACGTGGCGCGGCTCAGCCGCCGGCTCGGCCTGACGACCCACAAAGATGCCGTGAAGATCGAACAGGACCTGATCGAGCAGATTCCAAAGAAGGAGTGGATCGCCTTCAGCCACCGGATGATCCAGTTGGGCCGGCGGGTCTGTTCCGCCCGGCGGCCGAAGTGCGATGCCTGCCCCATGGGAGAGATTTGCCCGCGCGTGGGCGTTCCGCTATCCTGACCGCTGACCGCCGAAGCAATGATCCCGCCGATCGGCGCCGGCCGGCCTTGTCCGCGTCCCGTTTCCGCTTCCGGCCCCGTGTAGAGAACGCGATGATTCTATCCGGCCAACAAATCCGGGCGCAGCTCGGATCGAACATCATCATCGAGCCGTTCGATGCGGTTCGCCTGAACCCCAATAGCTACAATCTGACGCTCCACAACGAGGTGATGGTCTATGAAGAAGTGGAACTCGACATGCGCAAACCGAACCGGGTCCGCCGCGTCGAGATTCCTGCCGAGGGACTGGTCGTCAAGCCTGGCCAGCTCTACCTGGGCCGGACCGTCGAACGCACCGAGACCCGGAACCTCGTGCCGATGATCGAGGGGCGATCGTCGATCGGGCGACTCGGGCTGTTCGTCCATGTGACGGCGGGATTTGGAGACGTCGGGTTCCGCGGATACTGGACGCTGGAGATGTTCGCCGTCCAACCCGTCAGAATCTACCCCGGGGTGCCAATCTGCCAGATCATCTATCACGACATCCGCGGCCCGTTCACCGAGTACCACAGCGACAAGTATCAAGACAATACGGACATCCAGCCCAGCCTGCTGTTCAAGGAGCTCAATCCGTCGCACCGGTACGACCCCCAGATGAAACTCCCCTTCGGCATGGAACAGCCGGGAGATTGAGGGCTCGGGAGGCAGGGTTCGGGGTTCGGGGTTCAGTTTTTGCCGCCGACTCGTTCCCAAGCTCCAGCTTGGGAAAACGCGGCAGCGCGCCAGCCAATGGCGCGCCGGGTCGCCGTTTCGGACGATTCCACTGGCTTCCGGTCACACGTAGCGGCGCATGATGCGATCGACCAGGCCCGGCGAAACGCGGTTCATCGCGCAGAGAAGCCTGCCCCAGAAATAAGGAATGATCTCACGTTTCCCCGCCCGCATGGCGGCCACGGTTCGCTTGGCGACATAGGCGGCCGTGACGGGTCGATGCTCGGGCCAGGCCGGCTCGCTGCTGCGGTCGATCACTCGATCGAAGAACTCCGTCTCCGTTGTTCCCGGACTGACGACGAGCACATCGATGCCCTCGCCGGCCAACTCCGTGCGGATCGCCTCGCTGAAACCGTGAACGGCAAACTTGCTCGCGCAGTACTCGCTGTTGTGAGGCACGCCGCGGCGCCCCAGGATGGAACTCAGATTGACGACGATCGGACGCGTGCCGCGCCTCAAATGCGGAATCGCCAGGCGGGTCATTTCGGCAAGGGCGAAAAAATTGACCTCCATGAGCTGGCGGAGGCGTTCGGGCCCGGCGCTGGCAAACAGTCCCGTTGCCCCAATGCCGGCATTGTTGACAAGTATGTCGAGCCCGCCGAATTCCGCCAACGCGTGGTCCAGCAGCCGCTTGCGCGCCTCCTCCAGGCTGATGTCGCCGCCGACCGCGATGATCCGCCCGCCCAGACCGTCCGCCTGCCGAGCAACCGCCTGGAGGCGATCCTCGCGGCGCGCCGCAATGGCCACCAGCCCTCCTTGGCGGCAGAGTTCGAGGGCGATTTCCTTCCCGATGCCGCTCGAGGCGCCGGTGACAATCGCCCGGCTACCCAGAATGCTTCGCTTTGCCATGTCCGCGCCTTGGGACTGCCCCGGAAATCAACATAACCAATCGTTCCCACGCTGGAGCTTGGGAACGCGTCGGAGGCAAAAACTGAACCCCTGAACCCTGAACTCTTACTCCCATCCGACCGCGGACTTCAGCGGCGCGTCCGCAGAGCCATTCAGGCGCGGACGGACCTCGACGCCGTGCTGCTTCAAGCGTCCAAGAAGACCTTGAGGGATGCGGCAATGGGCGATCACGCGTGAGTCGTTATAGGTCTTGGAGAGGATTTCGCCGTGGGCTGCCAGGTAGGCCATCGTGCGGCCGTTTTCGACCCCCATCTCGACATCGATGTCGGCGAAGCTGCGGCTCAGCGCGTCGCTGACCGCGGCGGCGAGAGCCGCAATCCCTTCTCCCTTTCTGGCGCTGATCGGAATTCCGTGGGGATAACGGTTCAGCAGCGCGTCGATCCGGTTGCGATCTTCGAGGGCGTCGACCTTGTTGATTACCAGCAGCGTGTCCTTGGCCTCGATGCCGATCTCCTCGAGGACGTTGTAGGCGGCGCTGATCTGGTCCTCAACCGCCGGGTTCGCGGCGTCGGCGACGTGGAGCAGGAGGTCGGCTTGGCGCGCTTCTTCGAGGGTGGCCTTGAAGCTGGCGATCAGGTGGTGGGGCAGGTCGCGAATGAAGCCGACCGTGTCGCTCAGCAGGACCGGCCCCCAGCCGGGCAGGTGCCAGCGCCGCGTTCGCGTGTCGAGTGTCGCAAACAGCGCGTCTCTGGCCAGCACGTCGGAGCCGGTCAAGGCGTTCAGCAGGGTGCTCTTTCCGGCGTTCGTATAGCCGACGAGCGAGACGGTCATCGAGCCGCGGCGCGCCGCCACTTCGCGCTCGCGCCGCCGGTGGATCGCCTCGAGTTGGGCCTTCAGATCGCTGATCCGTTTCTGGACCAGCCGCCGATCCACCTCGAGCTGCTTCTCGCCCGGCCCGCGCAGCCCCACGCCCATCTTCTGCCGCGAAAGGTGCGTCCACATCCGCTTCAATCGCGGCATCGCGTACTCGAGCTGGGCCAGTTCCACCGCGAGCCGGGCTTCGTGGGTCTGGGCCCGGGCGGCGAAAATGTCGAGAATCAACTCCGTGCGGTCGAGCACCTTGACCTGGAGCGTCTTCTCCAGGTTGCGAATCTGACCGGCATTCAGGTCGTTGTCGAAGATCACCACGTCCGCCGCCGTGATTTCAATCAGCCCATGCAACTCGTCGACCTTGCCGCTGCCGAGGTAGGTGGCCGGGTCGGGGCTCTCGCGGCGCTGGATCAGGGTGCCAACGACCTTCGTCCCGGCGGTCTCCGCAAGCCCCTCGAGTTCTTCCAACGGCGGACCGTGCGACTCCCGATTCTTCAGCAGCACGCCGACGAGCAATGCCGACTCGCTGGCAACACTGTCGAGGCGATTGATCTCCTTCACCTGAACGCGATCCTCCAATTGATGTGTCGTTCGTAGATCCCGCCCGCCCAGCGCCGGCAGGCCGCTGGCGGGCAACCATCCCGGTCTAGAGCATCCCGGACTCGTACAGATAGCAGTAACTCTCGTAGCGCCGATCGTCGATCCGGCCATCGGCCACGGCGTCCTTCACCGCGCACTGGTCCTCGTGCGTGTGCGTACAGTTGGGGAACCGGCAGAGGCTCACGTAGGGCCGCAGGTCCCGAAAGAACCCCGGCACCTCCTCGGGGATCACGTCCCAGAGTTGGAACTGCCGGATGCCCGGAGTGTCAACCACGTAGCCGCCGCAACGCAACGGAAACAGGGTGGCCGTGGTCGTCGTGTGCCGTCCCTTCTGGTTCTCCTGACTGACTTCGGCAACCGGCAGATCGAGCCCGCCGTCGACGGCATTCAGCAGCGACGACTTGCCGACGCCGCTTTGTCCGGCCAACACGCTCTCCGCCCCCTTCAAACAACGGCGGAGACGATCGATCCCGAAACCGGTCGTGGCGCTGGCCAGCAACACCCGATAGCCCATGCGGCTATATACGCCCACCAGGGGCTGAAGTCCCGCCCGGTCCACCAGATCGACCTTGTTGATGCAGATGACCGGCCGGACGAGCATTTTCTCGGCCGCGATCAGTAGCCGGTCGATCAGGTGCGGTTTGAGCCTTGGCTGGGCAGCGCTGGCGACGATCAGCACCTGATCCACGTTGGTCACCAGGACATGTTGCCGCCCGCGGCTAGCGCGGCAAATGCTCCCGCGCCGCGGTTCGACCCGCTCAATGACCCCCTCGCGCAGATCGCTGCTGGCGATCGGCCGGAACTGAACACGATCGCCGGCCGCAACGACGTGGCGTTGATCGGTGCTGAGCGTTTTCAACACGCGCCGCACGGCGCAGTCATAGTCGCGCCCCGTCTCCTCGTCCCTGACCAAGCATGTCAGCCCGTGGACACTCAACACCCTCCCCGCACGGCAAACCGACGGGTCGACTTCAAGCCGCACCCCGAGATGCGGCTCGCCCCCCTTGCCGGCGACTTCCTCGCCGACCACGGTGCGGTGCCGGGTCAACGCCCCTTTTCCACTGACGCGTTCCTCCTGAGGCAGGTCATGGTCCTCGAATCCGTGGTTCTTAAACTCTCGCGTCCAGCTCTTGCCGCGAGCACGCCGCGAGCGATTCTTGCGGAACTGGGCCCGGAGTTTTTGGCTCTTTTTTCCCATCAGGTCCGGCTGTTGGATTGGCTAATGGCCGCGTAAAGGCACTCCGCCCCGAATCCACGCACCCCGCCCACCCTTCTGGCTGGCGGGACCCGGTCGCCGGGCGGGATCGCTCGCGGGGGACTCGCCGGCAGACCTGCCGACCGCCTCATCGGCCGTCCGAGGTATCGACGTTTCCGGTCGGCCGCCGTTCTAATCCGGCGCGCTGGAGCAACGAATGCCGAAAGACGTCATCCTCGTCGTTGTCTGACGGCGGCGGCCCACAAGCCCCGTTTCGGGCGGGTGAGTAGTGAATCTCGTATCGGTGATTTGCCAGCGACACCACGTCCCCGGGACCAAGCCGCTTACGCTCGACACGGTTCCCGTTGACTCGCGTGCCGTTCCGGCTCTGCTGATCGACGATACACCAGTATCCGTCTTCCAGGGTCAGGCGGCAATGGCGGGCCGACACGTTCGCAAACCGCAACACAACGTCGCAGCTCTCGTGGCGGCCGATCAGAAGCGACTTCCTGAGCAACGGGATCGGATCGCCGCCCCCGACGGGGATTAACTCGCCATACATGGACCATCTCTCGCACAGATCACGCTCTTGAGTGGGGCTCGACGGCCACATAGGATGAAAAGTGGATCCCCCCCTACCTTCAAGTCTAGATCGTTTATGCCTTTGCCGTCAACTCCGACGCACGCCCACGGCCCCCACGACCCACCCCAATGGATGGTCCAGGGCCTGTCCTACTATCCCTTGAGCCTTTACTTCCGCCTCAGGTTCGGGCATTCGGCATGGAAAATCAGCGTCGACGCGGGATTGAGTTGCCCGAATGTGGACGGCACCGTGAGTCGCCAGGGCTGCATTTACTGTAATATACCCAGCTTCAGCCCGAGTCGCCGACGGGAGGCCGCGGGCCGATCCGTTGCCCAGCAGATCGCCGACGGCAGACAGCGCCTGATACGCCGATACGGCGAGCAGAGGGCGGGCGCTCTGATCGCCTACTTCCAGCCCGCCACCAACACGCACGGCCCCGTCGACCGGTTGCGCGCGATCTGGCGCGAGGCCTTGCAGCAGCCGGGCGTCGTGGGCCTGGCCGTGGGAACGCGGCCGGACTGTGCTGCCGACGCCGCGCTCGACATCCTTGCCGAACTTGCCGCGGAGAGATGGGTCTCCGTCGAGTATGGCGTCCAGTCGATCCATCAGCACTCGCTTCAGTGGCTCCGCCGTGGGCACGATTTCGCGTGTTGCGAAAGTGCCGTCAACCGAACCCTCGCTCGCGGTCTGAACGTGGCCGTCCACCTGATTCTGGGACTGCCGGGCGAGTCGCGCGACGAAATGAACGCAACGGCGGAGACGATGGCCCGGCTTCGTGTCAACATGGTCAAGCTGCACAATCTGCATGTAGTGCGCGATACCCCTTTGGCCACTCTCTGGAGATCGGGTGGAATCAGTCTCCCCAGTTTGGAGGAATATGCGGCAGAGGTGGTTGACTTCCTGGAGCGACTCCCACCCGACTGTGTCATCGATCGGCTTTCGGGGGACGCCCCGCCGGAGTTTTTTCTGGCCCCCCAATGGAGCCAGGACAAATCGGCGGTACGGAGGGCGGTCGAGGAGGAATTCGTCCGCCGCGGCACCCGGCAGGGAAGCCATTGGCTCGGGTAGGATCGCCCCCCCTCTCTTTCACCCCCCTTACAGCAGGAGATGGAACGTGCGATAATAGATCATGGAGGCTGGAGCGGACCGGATGGCCGCTGGCCGGAGGCCCGATCAGACCGCCACTAGCGGTCGGGTGCCGGCGGGAGGAAAGTCCGGGCTCCGGAGGACACGGTGATGGGTAACACCCACCGGCCGCGAGGCCAGGGAAAGTGCAACAGAAAGCAGACCGCCCGGCCGGACTTGTCCGCGCCGGGTAAGGGTGAAACGGTAAGGTAAGAGCTTACCAGCAGGCCGGGTGACCGGCCTGGCTAGGCAAACCCCACCGGGAGCAAGGTCAAGCAGGGGGAAGCGACCGACCGGCTTGCACTGGCAAGCTGATGGTCGTCGCGCGGTTCGGTCCGGGCCGCCGACCCCCGGGTAGACCGCTCGAGGGGCCGAGCAATCGGTCTCCCAGATAAATGGCCATCGCTCGGCCGGTCGCTTGCGACCGGCGAGTACAGAACCCGGCTTACAGGTCCACTCCAGCCCCCTTTTCCTCAACATCTTCGTGGTTCAGACTCCCGTACGGGTCAGGCACGAACTGCGTGTCGATGAACTGAAGCAGCTTGGAAATGCAGAGCTTGTTCATGCTGGTTCGGTAGTCGAAGGCTTCCGTGCGAAGCAGGTCGTGAACGCTCTTCGGAATCCGCACGGTGATCACTCGCGTCGGCTCAGCCTGCGAAGTCGGTACCGGCTGCTCGCGGAGCTCCGTCAACATCTGCTGTATCGACGCGTAGGTGTCCGTGCGTTCGAACTCAGCCATCGCTTCGGGCGTGGGGTACATCGTGCGAACGATGCCCCCCACCCCCAACACCTCCCGGAAGAAGGCGACCCACGTCGGTTTCTTGCTGAAGAGGTCAAAAGCCTTGTCGTGAATCTTCCGATCCTTGTGCGCCTCCGAGCGGTTGGCGATTTCCGTCATCACTAGCTCCTACCATTCCGTTGAAGGGGGGATTGAACCGTCGGCATCCTCGTCGCCGACTTGCCGAATCCTAACCGCGACGCGTAAGTGCTTTCACTGCAAGCACTTGCAAGGATGCATAATTATTAAGCAGCGATGACTCGATCGGGGCACACCAGCCCGTGCCCAATTCGTAGGCACCCGGCCGATTCCCATTTCCCCAGGTGTCCACCTCGCGAGAAGTACCTCGTTCCCCAAAACCCCTCCGCTGGGGCGTGTCTCCGACGCCCCCCCCCAGTGTCGCGGTTTTTTGACGGCGCTCGGCCGGACAACTAGAATGAACAGGTCGTCGCGGTTTCGGGCCCGCGTGTGGGTCAAGTTGCGCCGGCACCCCGGGGAGACACGGGATCCCGATCGAACGTCAACAACCTTAGTCGATCCGTCGCCACTATGAGCGATTCGGCCCCAAGCAGCCCAACGCCTGAGCCAGAAGTGTCGCGAGGAGGCAGTTCTGGCAGTGCTCGGGCTGAGGGGAGGGCTCCAATCCCCTCGGCGGAAAACCAGCCGACGGTAATCTCCAGCCGCGCCCCGGGGGGCTCCTCTTCGCAACGCTCGACGGCGGTCGATATCCAGGCTCCCGCGCGCCCGCCAGAACGGATACGCTCCGGGACACGGCTTGGCGACGTTGAACTGCTCGACCACATCGGCGGGGGAGGCATGGGCCAGGTCTACCGGGGCCAGGATCGCCGGTTGAACCGCCCCGTGGCGGTGAAGGTCATGTCGCGCCAGCACGCGTCGGATGCCGACACGGTGCGGCGATTTCTGAACGAAGCCCGTTCCGCCGCGCGGCTGAACCACAGGAACATCGCCCAGGTGTTCTCCGCGGGCGATTCGGATTCCCGTCCGTTCATCGTCTTCGAGTACGTCGAGGGCTCCAATATCCGATCGATAGTCGAGCAGCGGGGTCCACTCCCCCTCGAAGAGGCCCTGAGCTACACCCTGCAAATTGCCGACGCGCTGGCCCATGCGGCGGAAATGCGGATTGTCCATCGCGACGTGAAGCCCTCGAACATACTCATCGACAAGAGAGGCCAGGCAAAACTCATCGATTTCGGCCTCGCGCGCCTGACCGAGCCGAGCCCTCCTGAAGGCGACCTGACTGCCAGTGGCGTCACACTGGGAACGTTCGACTACATTTCGCCGGAACAGGCGAGAGATCCGCGGAACGCCGATACGCGGAGCGACATCTACTCGCTCGGCTGCACGTTCTTCTACATGCTGGTCGGTCGCCCGCCGTTCCCCGAAGGGACCGTGCTGCAAAAACTGCTCCAGCACCAGGGCGACGAACCGCCGGACGTCTGCCAATTCCGGTCGGACCTGCCCGACGAGGCGGCCCAGGTCCTCGCCCGCATGATGGCCAAGGATCCGCGGCGGCGCTATCCCGATTCCGCCCATCTGCTCGAGGGGCTCCTCGGGCTGGCCGATTTGATCGGCCTGCATCCAACCGGCCCCGCCCATACCGTCTGGCTGCCGCCGCGAGAATCCCACATCTCCACACTCCACCGGCAGCTGCCCTGGTTGGCTCCAGCGACCGTCTTTACCTGCCTTGTCGTGCTGCTGCACTTTCTCTGGTCCAGCCAGGACGAGGCTGCCGATCTGGCGATGCAGGCGCTCCCCCCCACGGTCGCGCAAGCCGCCCCCGTTCGCGTCCAAGGTTCGTCGGCCAACCCGCCGGGAGACAGTTCGGGCGGCACTGGCTCGGGGCAGACCGAAGGCGGCACGAGCGGCCCATCCGCCGCCGAGGCGCCCTCGCCAATCCCGGGCAGTGAGCCGCGCGATGCCTCCCCCGCGACCGAGGCTGCCGTCGCCGCCGCGGAATCGGCAGCGGCCGCTGATTCGACCGATGCCGAAACCCCGAAATCCGCGATTTCCGGATTGATCAACGAGGCGTCTCCCCCCTCCTCCCTCGGTCCGGAACCGCTGACGGCGCGACTCGCGTCGCCCACGGAATTTGCCGGCGCAATCACGGCGGCCCGGCCAACATCGGACGAAGGTGGACTGAGTGCCGCAACGAAACCACCGGTGGCGGACTCCGCCCCCGAAAGTCCTTTGGCAGTGCCCATCGCAGCGGCCAATGCCGTCATCGTAGCCCCGAACTCGCAGGACCCGGCCCATTTCGGCTCGATCGCGGCCGCCCTGGCGGCGGACCCCGGCGCAAGTCTGATCGAATTGCGGTACAACGGCCGCCAAAGCGAGAAGCCCGTGACGCTGCCTGGCAGGCAAATCGCCGTTCGTTCGGGCACGGGCTACCAGCCGGTTGTCGCTTTCCATCCATCGGCGGCCGACCCAGTCCTCTGCCCGCGAGAGATGATTCGCGTTGAAAGCGGAACCGTCTCGTTGGAGGGGATTGCGCTGGAACTGGACGTGCCCAGGAACATGCCTTCGGAGGCCTGGTCGCTGGTGCGGCTTTCGTCCAGCAGCACCTTGCGGCTGCGAGACTGTTCGCTCACGATTCGAAACTCAACCGACGACCTGAAAGCCTACCACCAGAACGTGGCTTTTTTCCGCATGGTCGCAGCGAAGGCGCCATCGGTCGGCTTGGCCGCGCCGCCGAAGCTGATTGCCCCCGCCAAGCTTGACCTGGCGAACTGCATTGTTCGAGGCGAGGCGTCACTGGTCCGTTTCGGCGGCGAGATGCCGCTGGCGTTTACCTGGGACAACGGATTGCTCGCCACGACGGAGCCCGTGCTGCTGTCTACCGGCAGCGACCGGGCACCCGCGGCCGGTGCGGCGTTCCAGGTGGGATGGACTCATGTGACGATCGCAACGGGGCAAGACCTGATTCGTTTGGCCGTCGACGAGTACCGGCCCCACGTGGCGCCGATCGCAATCTCCGAGTCGGCCTGCGTCGTCTCCTGCCCGGCAAAACCACTGATTCACATTTGCGGATCCCTCGATCCGTTGCCGCTGCTGGCAAAGATCCGCTGGCAAGGACGGGATAGCCTCGTCGAGGCCGCGCCGGCAAGGGTGGTCATCGATCCGACGGGCATCCGTTCCGAAGACGAGCTGATTCAACTGGAGGCGCTGGCCGCCCAGGAGACAGAAGCGGTCGGTCTGCCGTCGGCCGAGGGCCGCATTCCCTGGCTGCAATCGCCGATCCCGCCGCGCGCCGTTCACGCAGCACAACCATCCGAATTCGAGCTCTCGGCAACGGACCCCGCCGTGCAAGGGGCCAATCGCGATCCGGCAGCGGTTCCCGGCTTCGTGGCCGCCCGCCTGCCGTCCTTGCCCGTGGAACCCAAGCCTGCTGCCAGCGGGGGCACGGGCGCGCGACCAACAGCACCGGCGGCTGGGCAGACGACTCCCGTCGACCCGTAGTCTGCCGCCCTACTGGGCGGCCTTTTTCGTCTTGGCAGGTTTCTTTCTGGTCGTTTTCTTGGTTGTTTTCTTGGCCGCGGCCTTCTTCCGCACCTTGCGCGGCGCGGGCTGCTTGGCTGCCCGCTCGGCAAGCAGGTCGAGCGCTCGCTCGAAGCTGAGTTCCTGCGGCGAGACGCCTCGGGGCAGGCTCGCGTTGGTCGTGCCATCGGTCACATAGGGGCCATAGCGGCCCTCGAGCAGTTCGACCGGCGTGCCGGTCACCGGCGACGCGTCAAACACCCGCAGCGGCTGCTTCTTCCCCCCCGCAGCGCGGCGCCGCTTGGGCTGGGCGAGCAACTCGAGCGCCTGGTCGAGCGTCACGTCGAGCGGGGAGATTCCGTCCGGCAGCGAGCGGGTCTCCTCGCCCCACTTCACATACGGCCCGAAGCGGCCCGACGATGCGAAAACCGGTTCCCCACCCGCCGGATGGGGCCCCAGGTTTCGGGGCAGGCTGAGCAGCTTCAGGGCTGTCGCCAGATCAACGTCCTGCGGCTGCATCCCTTTCAGCAAGGAGACGTTCTGGGGCTTCTCCTTGTCTTCCGTAGCCCCTCGTTGGATATACGGGCCGAAGCGGCCGACCTTCACATACACCGGCTTGCTGGTCTCGGGGCACACGCCGAGCGGCTCCTCGCGCTGGGCGGCCTTATCGAGCATCTGCAAAGCGACATCCAGGGTCAGTTCGTCGGGCGCCATCTTCTCTGGCAGGCTCGCCCGGCGACCGCCGTCGCCCTGCTCGATGAACGGGCCGTACCGCCCGACACGAACGACGACCTCCTCGCCGTCTTCCAGCTTGCCGATGGGGATCCGGCTCACGTTGCGGGCGTCAATCTCGTCGGTCTTGCTCTCCAGTTGCCGTTTGAGCCCCGGGTGCTTGCCGCCGAAATAGAACGACGTGAGATAATCGAGATAACTCATTTCCCCCCGGCTGATCGCGTCCAATTCGTCCTCCATCTGGGCCGTGAACGTGTAGTCGACCAGGTCGGGCAGATGGGCCTCCAGCAGCTGGCAGACGGCGAAGGCGACCCACGTCGGCACGAGGGAGCCGTTCCGCTTGAAGACGTAGTTGCGTTGCAGGATCGTTTCGATGATCGATGCGTACGTGCTCGGCCGCCCGATCCCCTTTTCCTCCAAGGTCCGGGTGAGGGTCGCTTCGCTGAAGCGGGCCGGCGGCTTCGTGGCGTGCATTTTCGGCTCGACGTTGCGGCACGCCAGCGGTTCACCCTTGGTCACGGAGGGCAGGATCGTCTCCCGATCGGCAAGTTCCGCCTCGGGATCGTCGGAGCCCTCGACGTACGCCCGAAGATAGCCCGGAAACTCGATCGTCTTTCCGCTGACCTGGAACTTCGCTCCGTCGCAGTCGATCGTGATCGTCATCCGGTGGCCCCGCGCGTCGGCCATTTGGCTGGCGATCGTTCGCTTCCAAATCAGGTCGTAGAGACGGAATTCGTCGTGTGTCAGCGACGAACGGAGGTTTTCCGGCAGATCGAAGGGGTGGCCGGCCGGGCGGATGGCTTCGTGCGCTTCCTGGGCGTTCTTGACCTTCGTGCGATACAGCCGAGGCTGGTCCGGCAAGTATTCCGTCCCGTAATGCGACCTGACGATCTCGCGGGCCGCGTCGATTGCCATGCTCGCCAGGTTGGTCGAGTCGGTCCGCATGTAGGTGATATGGCCCGTCTCGTACAGGCTCTGCGCGACCTGCATCGTCATCCGCGCCGTGAACCCGTACTTCCGGTTCGCCTCCTGTTGGAGCGTGCTGGTGGTGAACGGAGGGTAGGGCCGGCTCGTGTAGGGCTTGTCTTCCACGTCGGAAACGCGGGCCTCGCCTCGGCGGATGCGGGCCAGCAGGACCTCCGCTTGCTGCTCGGTCAACAACAGCAGCTTGTCGTCCTTCAACTTGCCCGTGGCCGGGTCGAAATCGCGGCTGGCAGGGATTCGCCTTCCGTCCACCGAGACGAGTGCGGCCTGGAAGGCCTCGCCGGTCGCCCGAGCGAACGTCGCCAGCACGTCCCAATAGGTGGCCGAGACAAAGGCCATTCGTGCCCGCTCCCGCTCAACGATCAGCCGAACGGCGACACTCTGCACGCGGCCGGCCGACAGTTTCGGCCGCACTTTGCGCCACAGCAGCGGAGAGACTTCGTAACCGTAGAGGCGGTCGATGATCCGCCGGGTCTCCTGGGCCCGCACAAGCGCTTCGTCGATCTGCCGCGGTTGCTCGAGGGCCGCGAGAATCGCCTCTCTGGTGATTTCGTGGAACACGAGGCGGCGAACCGGCACTTTGGGCTTGAGAACCTGGCAGAGATGCCAGCTTATCGCCTCCCCCTCGCGGTCCTCGTCCGTCGCCAGGTAGAGCTCGTCGGCGCTCTTGAGCAAGCCTCGCAGCTTCTGCACCTGCTTGCTCTTGCCGCGCGGCACAATGTAGACCGGGCTGAAATTCTCCTTGACATTCACGCCCAGGTAGGCCCAGTCCTCGCCCTTGTATTGCTCGGGCAGTTCCTTCGCCCCTTGAGGCAGGTCGCGAACGTGGCCGATGCTGGCTTCAATTGTATAGGACGGTCCGAGAAATCGCCCAATCGTCCGCGCCTTTGCCGGCGATTCGACAATCACAAGAGATCTTTTGTTACCCGACGCAGGCTTCTTCTTTGCCATCTTTGACTACTGACTAGATAAGGTAGGAAAACTAGAGAGATCCGGCAAACACAGCCTGCCTCGCACGCCGCCTTCGAGGCTATCGGCCCGGCATATGTGAAATATTCGGTCAGGTCAGAAAAAAACCGTTTGCTCGCCCCCCCATTCGGGTGATGGATTGTTACAGTCATACCTTTTGGGATTGCAATTAGCTCTACGGGTTTTAGAATTGCCGGATTCGGGGAAACAACGATGCGTTCCCCATTAGTACCGGTTTCTTGACGTTGTCAAGTCGAAATTGCAACCGGCAGCCCCCGCCAGAGAAGGGTTTCTGCATGGCCAGTCCGTTTAAGGTCTTCCGAAAAAACCGAAAACTCATGCTCGCTATCCTCACGATTGTGGCCATGGGGGGATTCGTTGTTCTGCCGACCGTGATCCAGATCATGAGCGGCGGGGGCAGGGCCACGACGAGACGCGACGTGGTGACCACGACGCGTTATGGAAACATCGATCTCGGCTCGATGTCCTACCTCCGGCAGGATCGGCAGACGGTCAAGGGGCTCGTCAGTCGCATCGACAACATTGTCCGCACAAAGCAGCAGAATTGGCAAGGTCAGACAGTCGCTCAGAGCCTCCAGGCCAGACTCTCCTCGGAGGATCAGGGGATTGTTGAAACCTGGCTGCTTGTCAATCGCGCCGAGGAGCTCGGCCTGATCGTCAACGACGCGGCGGTCAACGCATTCCTCACCCAATTGCTCGAAAATGCCGTCTCGCAAGATGAATTGTTGGGAGTGCTCAAGGAAATGGGATTGCCCGAGTCGCAGCTCTTCCGCCTGCTCAAATACGAGTTGATGGCGATGCGACTCCAGGACCTCGTCTTCACGAGCCTGCTGCCGACGACGCCGGGCGAGCGCTGGGATTACTACCAGCGGCTACAGCGACAGGCGACGGTCGAATTGGCGGAAGTCCCGGTCGATCGGCTCATCGGCGGGATTGCCGAGCCTCCCGAGAAGACTCTGAATGCATTCTTCGAACAACACAAATCCCGAGAATATACTCCCGGATCCACGGAGCCGGGTTTCATGGTCCCCAAGCAGATCGCCATCGACTATTTCAAAGTCGATTACGACCATCTGTTCACCGACGAGGAATTGAAGAAGTATTATGAGGAAAACAAGGAGGAATTCAAAAGGGAACAACTGCCCGAGGCAGACAAGCCAGACTTCCCCTCCGAACTGAAAGGCGGCCTGCCCGGACTCGACGACGAATCGCTTGATCTGTCTCCGGCCTCTGCCAAGGAACAACCGGACCAGCCGCCAGCGGCCGAGAGTGCCACGCCCCCCAAACCCGACAGCGAGCCCAAAGCCGAAACGCCGGCCGACCAGGCGGCAGAACCAGGGCCGGCAGGCAAGCCCACGGGCGACTCCGCAGAGCCGCCCGCGAGCAGGCCGGCAACGGGCAAGGCAGAGGGGAGTCCATCCTCCGACCAGCCGGACTCGAACCCCAATCCCAACACGGAAAGCCGCGCGGCGGGACGGCCGCTCTTCCATCTGACCGCCTATCAGACAGACAACGATCCGCCCGCACCGGCCGAAAAGTCCGATGAGCCGGCCAAAAAGGATGCCGCACCGAGCGAAAAGCCAGCCCA
>LSQX01350597.1_pt1 | contig 24850 bp, 13 predicted proteins | sample 654561 | NCBI WGS metagenome assembly LSQX01 (sample SAMN04489861, study PRJNA283612) | anaerobic digester metagenome | isolation source: 4 biogas reactors fed with cattle manure at either 37C or 55C with and... | place: Denmark: Kongens Lyngby | collected 2014 | reverse complement strand
ACTCCCGACCTCAGCATTGCGAACGTAGCAGGTTCTGCTGTAGCCTTGACGTAAACCTCTTCGCTACATCGACTTGTCTCTCTTCCCAAAAGACGGGAATTTGACGTAAGTCGTTTGAACACGAATAGGTCAACTCCATAAAGTGTCCTGGGACACTTAATCCGTGTCAAGGTGTGCCGAGGCCGCGAAACGACAGGATTGACATCGCGGCCATGGAAACCGAACGCACGTTTGGAAATGAGAGTCAGCAGCCGGCTGGAAGGAACTCGCCAGGTGCAGCGTCTTGCCTGGCATGATCCTCGTCCGCGCCCCGTGGCACTCTTCAAGCCGGCGTCAAGCGTTTGAGCCGTGCCAGGCCCTCAACCTGGCAAATTCATGTTTGCTTTGCAGGGCACGTATAGGACACTTGCGTTGCAGGCCATTTCCCCGAAACGAGAAACGGCGATATCGTGTTGGCTTCGTATGGTGGGCGGACTGGCTCCATGTGCCCATATTGTGTCAGATTTGGGTCAGATTCTCTCGCACAATGAATACACATGCGGCCTAGTTCTACTACGCCGGTGGCCGAGATAGTGTGGACTCGCTACAGCGCCAAGGCGGCTCCGCTGAGAAATGCCCCCTCCACGCGCGGACCCCAACACCAGTCCCCGCAGGCCGCGGATTCTTCGCGCGGCCGGGCCAACCGGTCCCACAACTTGCGCATCTGGGCGATCGAGCCGAAGACAGCCTCTCCCTCGAACCAGCGTCCGAACAAATCGAACCAATATGTCGAGATTCCACGGATCAGACGCAACGAAAACTCGCGCCGCAATCCGGCAATACAGGCGGCCTCGCGGTCCACGAGAACGCGGCCTATTGGATTCAGACTCCGGGGGACTGTAGAAGATCGCCCCGCTGACGATGCGTACGGCGCTTTGATTCGCGCCATGAGTTTTTGTGGCACCTCGCTGATCCCCTCCGCCTACGCCAGGTTCGGCGGCAGAAGCACGCCCGACGAACGCGTGAAATCCCGCGCCGCAGGGGCCGCCTACCTCAAGGGTCTGGCGGCCCAAACGCCGGTCTCCATCGGCAACGGCAGTTGGGACGTCAAGCACGTGCTGGGCACGGTCGATGTCGAGCAGGACGGCAGCGCCTATTGCACCGTTCCGGCGCGCCAGGCGGTGTACTTTCAACTGCTGGATGAAAAGGGATACGTCATCCAAACGATGCGCAGCGGGACGACGCTGATGCCGGGCGAGACCTTCCGGCTCAGCAACAACGGCGTGACCGAATGGGAGGTTTACGGCAAGGACGTTGGAGAACAGGGCGCATCTATCGCCCGTACACTTTCACGCAACTGACGGAGATCCTGCAGTCGGCACCGCCAAGCTCGTCACAGCGCAATTGAAGACGGTTGACTCCCTTCGTCAGTGCAGGCAACGGTTCGGCGAATTCCCCTTGGAGAAGGGGCTGCCCTTTCTCGACCAGTGTCCAGCTTCTTTCATCGCGGCACCGCAAGACCTGTCCGCTGGCCATCACAGCCGGCATGCTCACCTCCCGGCCGTTGACGACCAACGTCGGCTGGGCCTTGTTTGCCCCGATTTGTTCGACGGCGATGTCGAATTCAAGCGTCGCCCGATCCCCGGGGCTTGTGCCGCCTTCGTCCCGCAGCACGGAGGTCCAGCAGTTGTCCCGGCCGTCGAATCGGGTGATGACACGAGGCATGTCATACTCGTATCGGAGCTTCGACCAGTCAACGTCTGCGGCGCGTGTACCGAAGGGCTCGCCCAGTGCGACCGCGGATACGATCGCCCGGCCGGGGGCGGCGCCGAGAGAGACGCAGCCAAACGCAATCTGGTTGATGCCGGCATTCAGGACCGGCATCCCCTCGGGGCATTCCGGCCGGAAACGGCTACGCAGCGCCCCGCGTTGATCGTAGTGTACGCCAACTCCATCCTCATCCAGCTCCAGCAGATCCCCGGAGGAGATGGCTACCGGGACGCGCAACGGCTTACCGTTGACGGTCAGGGCAACGTCTCGGAGCGTGGTGTCCACCGCCGTCATCCCCACGATTGGTCCGACGGTGACGTCAACCTGGCCTTTGGCCGGGATTTGGTTCAGCAGCAGGTTGATCTCCGAGACGCGGGCGGTTTGCAGGTCGCGGTGGCACAGATCGTAGCCGGCGCCGCGCACGTAGGGCCACTTCAGGCCGAAAGCGCGATCGCTGTCACGTTCCCGGAACAGCAGCTCGCAATAGCGCCAGCCGGTGAAATCCAGGTCAATGTAGTGCTCGGAGATCGCCGCGCCGAACATGCGGTCCGTCCGGAACTGCACGTTGAGGACGGCCCCGCTGCCGTCGCCCTTCACCCAGAGTCCGACGCCGGAGCAGGCGCCGATGTCCCGGTAGGGGAATTCGTAGAAGGTCCCCAGGCTCGTCCAGGCGCCAACGGAGAAGTCGTTCCTGTTGACGGCCTGAATCCGGAGGTTTCGAGGTCCTCCCTTCACGTCCGCCGTCTCGGTCAGGATCTCCTGCGTCACATTGGCGGCGCAGTCCCGGCTGGCGATCAGCGACGTGTCGCTGAAGTCGATGAGCGACCGCGGCGCGGCAGGGTCGGGCGGAAGGGGCGACTGCAGCACCTCGATGCGGAACCGGAGCGGCTGCTGCCCGCAGGGGTTGTCCACCGTCCATTTCGCCGGCTCCGCGGCGGACACGACCGCCTTGTGCAGCAAGTACTCGACCGGCGTGAATTGCCACGCGCCGCCGTCGCTGAGGCGCAGGCGGAAGTCCCTGCCGGGCTCGCGAACACGGTCGATGGTCGCCAGATCGAAGTAGTTGGCCAGGCGATGTTGCTCATACCAGCCGATGACGGTGAGCATGTCCATCGCACGGGCGTTTGCGGGGGCGCCGCCAACGCGAAGGCCTCCCAGCGACATCGAGGCATCCAGGGCCATGTTTTTCGCCATCCAGTATTCCGTCTCATCCAGGTACTGCCTGCGGTGGCGATGCCCCGGGCCGTTGAGCGACCACCATCCCATCTGCGGCTCGAGCAGGTCGTTCATCCGCGCGAGCCCGGCACTGCTGACGTGCTGGTCCTGAAACCGCTTCCAGGCGCAGTGCGCCGAGTCCCAGGCGCCGGTGCGCGAATGGAACCACCAATTGTGATGTCCCCAGTTGCTGGCCTCGTTGAGACAGTCGCGGTTGAACTTGCGGAAGGTCATCCAGCGCATGCAGTTGTCGGGGTACCCGACGCCCATGCCCTCAGCCCCGTCGAAATAGAGGAAGTCCGCCTTGCAGGTGTTGTAAGCGCGGGCGATGTCGCCGGACAGCTTGTTCATCAGGCCGCTCCCGGGAACGGGATAGAAGGCCAGATAAACCTGCTTGAGAAACTCCGCCTTAACGCCGGCCGGATGGTCCTGGGCCTGGGTGCCGAAGGCCCCGCGCGTGCACTTTCCGAAGCAGTACGGCTGCTCGCGGGAGATCGCCGTGTACTGGACCAGCTCGGTCCCGATGCGGAACACGTTGGTGGCGCCGTGGTAGGTGAACACGGTCGAGTGCTGCGCGACCGGCGGTTCGTTGACATACAGGGTGTCGTCGGCCTTGCCGAAATCTCTGGCAAGGGTGTAGGTCGCCAGGTAAATAAGTTCCTTCGAAGGGACTGGGGTTATATAAGGCGATTCGGTGCGGATGCAACCGCTCAAGGTATGCAGACCCAGCTTGAGGCCTGCCGCGTGCAGTCGGTCCGCGGCGGCCACCATCTCGTCCATGCCGCCTGGGAAGTTCTTGGGGTTGGGCCGGTAGTCCCCGAACGTGCGAAACCACGGCTCCCGAAAGTGAAGGATGCCAAAGCCGCCGCGACGGGCCAGATCAATCCAGGAATCGGTGTCGGTGAATGCATCTTGGACAAACAGGTACGACAGGCGCGCCAGCGGCGATTCCGACGCCCAGGGACCGCCATGCTGCGATCGCGGCACGTCCTCCTGCGCGGCCATGGCCTTCAGCATCGGGCGCAATTCGGACCGCGGACCTGCCGCCAGGCCCGCGCTGTACCCGCTCAGGCCCAGGTCGGCAGAGGTGCTTGCGCTCATCGCGGTGCTGCAGTTGACCTCCAAATCCAAAGCCCGCAGGGCAATGCCGGAGTCGTCGTCGGATACCAGCCCCGCGAACCCGCCGCGGTACCGCTTCACACCCGGGGCACACTGGAAGAAGACGAACGACGTGACCCGCGGGACCGTGACCTCCAACGCCGTGAACTTGAGGTAGTCGCCCTTGGACTCGCAGCGCAGTCTGGCGTGGCCGTCCAGCCCCGGAAAGGTTGCCGTCAGAATCCCGTTGTCGACCGACATCTTGCGACACTCGACGTTGCGGTTGCCCTCCAGGACAACCGCAACCATGGGCGTCTCGGCAGCCAGTAGTTCCCTGGCGTGTCCCTCCTTTCCTGAGGCCTTCTGCAGAAGCGAGGTGACCCGACCGGCCTCGTCAAGCGTCAACGTGGCGCACCGCGTTTCAAAGGAGGCAAGGGTTCGAGGTTGGACCGGGGCAACCACCTTGATCTCACCGCTGTCTCACCCCTTGCGTTCGGCCAGAAGTGCGACTTCCGCCGGGGTCAACGCCCGCTTGTAGAGGCGCAACTCGTCGATCAACCCGTCGTGGCTTTTCTCGGTATTCCACTGCCCGAGCACCAGTGGCTCGGTAAAGCCAATGGGGTACTGCCACGCGGATTGGCCGACCTTCTTCCCGTCCATGTACGTGGTGACATTCGGCAAGCTGAATGTCGCTGCCAGGTGCGTCCATTTCCGCAGTGGAATCCGCTGCATGCCGCAGCTCCCCTCTTCCCACCGATTGCCAACCTTCCCGGCCCGATGTCCCTGCCGCCCCAGGCGGAACGACAGGTTGTCTTCGTTGACAAAAAACATGAACCCGCCCGGATTCCAGCCGCCCGTCAATACGTTCGGGTACTTCCCATTCAGGCCGTTCCAGTAGACCCACACCGACACCGTCATCTCGGTCGATCCGTCCAACGCGGCGATGTTCGGGATCACCAGGTTGGAGTTGAGCTTGCCGATGCTGACGGCGGTGCCGAACTCCCCGGTGGCCCACCCCACCCGGTTGAGAACGGCGTGGGCCCGGTACGGCCCCCTGTCCGCCGATTGCTCGCCCTGGCCTTCGTTGAACGGCCAATGCCCGATCAAGCTTTCATCGAGGGCAGATGCGGGCGGCGTCGATGACGCGACACACACGCCGACCAGCAAGAACGCCAAAACACCGCTTCTCCGGATCATGGTCACTCCTTCAAGGCTAACTTTCGCTGCGCTGGGTTGCCTGCCTCTCGCGGGAAATGCAGCAGAACACGCCTATCTGGTTCGCACGGCACCCGCCGTCATGACACCGAACGCGATTGTCCCGGACGCCAAAGTACCCCGCCATCTCGCCGGTGTCAAATGCGCCCTGGGACCATCGCATCGTACCTTCATCGTTCCGCATCTCCGGCCGCAAGCGGCTTGGAAGTCCGATCGCAGTCACGTCGGTATGCCCGTGTCTCGTAAGCCTCCAGCGAAATCCGAAAATCATTCGATCCGGAAGGCGGAGCCCGGGCAACGTCGCGATTACGAGGATCCGGTTGCCTCGGCGGACACGGAGGGAAGTTCTTTCGTGAGCCTGGTTACTGCTTGGCTCGCGGGTTGCGAAGGTAGTAGAAATGCCCGTCTTCGGCGCCGATCATGACGTCCGGAATGCCGTTGTTGTCGAAATTGACCACGGTCGGACAGGTGGTGTGTCCCGCAAGTCGCCGCGAATCGAGCAGTCCGCGCTGACTGCGTAGGCCCAGTCGTTGGGGATCACGCACGCTTCCGGACAGACCTTTTTGATGCCTTGGAACGGTTTCGGGCTGGGATAGCTGCGGTGACGGACCGTCGTACGGTTGCCGGAAACCGTGTACGAATACCGGTCCCGCCCCGGTCGGAACAGGAGGGCCGGTTCGCGGGAGACGGTTTCGCGGCGTCCGAGCCAGTCGCCGCCGCCCTTTTTTTGCGGCACAACCATCATCCCCCAGCGCGTTCCCGGTTTCCCGTTGCCGCGCCGCAGGCAGGTCATACTGGCCGCCCCGTTGGGCCTTTGCCGATTCCGGGGGGGCTGTACGGGCGGTAAACGTCAATCGCAACCGCCGAAGAATCCGTCGTCGATCCAGATCGGTTTGTACCCGTGTTCCGTCACGTGCCGCAACGCGGTATCCCAACGTTCGAAAATATCCGATTTGTAATTGCGATAGAACGGCCACCAGTACTGTTCATGCCCCGCGATATTGATCAGCAGGTTCTGCTTCGGGTTGTCGAGTTTACGATGATGGAGCCATTCGGTCTGCGTCGTCGGGATCCACTCACAGGTCGTCGGCATGGCCCCGTTGTAGAAAATGATTCCGGAGTCGGGATCCATCCAGCCCTGATGTTCCCGAAGGTAGGCCGTGATATGGTTCGGGAGCATGAAATCGCAGTATTTGTCCCCCGTTCCGGGATTCTTGCTTCCGCCGGTCGGAAGCATCTTGACCCCGCGATCGGCCAGGACCTGATAGGAATCGGCGCGAACCATGGCGAAGTGGATTTGCAGTCCCGCCGTATAGGCTTTGCCCGCGATCCGTTTGAGTTGCGTCGCGGTCAGATCGAAGTCGGCTGCGAGTTTTTCGGGTGTCGCGTTGCGGTACGGTTCACCGGGGAACTCGTTTTCCGAGTGGAAAGCCAGTCGGAGCCAATCGGCATTGTCCTCGAATTCCGGCTTGTACGTTTCGGGAAACATCGAAAGGGTGAAGTCGCGTTCCGGCGTCGAGTTGAAACAGTTCAGGACGATCTTCGTTTGATAGCGTTTGTGAAGTTCGCGAAGCTTCTCGAAATAGAAGCAGTCGAAAATGCTCTTGTACTGTTTCTGCAGAATATCTCGGAAGCAAAAGCTGTGGTCGTCGATATAGCAGCGATAACGCTTGTAAGCATTCTTGGCCCACAAGACGCGACAGGTGAATTCGACCGGCATGCCGTTCTTTGTGCCGCGCGCCTTGAGAATGGACAAACGGTCCTTGAGCAGTGCAGTCCCCATGAGTGCGCCGGAGACGTGTTCCATCGGGATGACGGTACCTTCGGGATCGAAGACCTGAAGATTCCCGACGTTACCGGGCCGAACGACGACGTGAATCCGAAGCCGTTTGACTCCGTCGGCTCCCGTCTCCGTGCCCAGAATCGGATATCCGGTTCCTTCCTGGAGCACACCGCCGTCGAATGGATACTCGAAGCGGAATACCGGTTTCTCCTTGAAGTAAAACTGGTCGTAATACAGCATGCGGGGATCGTCGTCCGGAGAGTGTGGCGCAGGCGGGGCGGAGGTCGCGGGCTTGTCTGCGGCCGCCAGGGGGGCTACGGAAACGCCTGCGGCGGCAAGAGCGGAACTCCGAAGAAAACGACGTCGTGAGGTACTCATAGAAATGCTCCTTGATATAAGAGATCGTCTACTTGAGCAGCCACAGCTTGGTCCCGTGTTTGCCGATCGCCCCCTTGCTGCGGAAGAGGAAACTCGACTCATACCATATTCTGCCCCTTTGTGTCTGAGTCCGTGGTCTCTGATTTTCCCGTGCACAGTCCGTTCAAAAAACCGCTTGGAAGATTATGCACGATGCGTGACTTTCGGGTCGGACCCAAATTCCGATTGGTCACTCCTCGTCCAGACGCGGGCACAATGCGAGGGACGTTCGCACGGAATACCCGCAGGTGCAGCCGGAGCTGGCCTCCGGAATGAGGACGATGCCGCCTGCCGGAATCGTGTTGATCCAGCACCCGGGGCGGCTGACGCGGGTGAGCTTGAGGGCCTTTCCGTCGTCGAATGCTTCCATTGTGGGGTTGCCGTCCTGACGACTGAACGCGCAGTTCGCCGAGGCCGAGAGCGTGGCACACTGCGGACTCTTGTTCCAGAGCCAGCCGTCGTGTTTGGCACCGTCCTGCAATTTCCTTGCGAAACCGGGGCCATAGACAATGTCACCAACGATCGCGGGGTGTTGGGTCTGCTCACCATGGCCACCGTCCAGGATATGTCCGCGCGAGGGGGTGTTGTCGTTGTGCCAGAGTTCGTGTCCGGTTGCGGCGTCGACGCCGATCAGTCGGTACTGGATCATCTGTTTTTCGTCAACGGTATCGTGCCGGGTGCCCGTCAGCACGAGCACGTGGTGATTGCCCGACATGTAGATCGCGTGGTGGAAGGTGCTCAGGTCCATCTCCCTCTGCCACGCGACCTTCCCCGTATCCAGAGCAAGGGCTGTTAGCCGCGGGCCGCCCTCGAACAAGGCCTTCAACGGGACCTTGCCGTTCGCATTCGAAGCGGTCGGGGGATTGGTACTTTCAACGAAACAGACCTTGCCGTCCAAAATGGTGATGGTGGGATTCAGGACCGTGCCCGAGGGTGGGGTCCACGTCCAGACCCGCCGACCGGTCTTGCGGTCCAAAGCGAATAGCGAGGTGCTGACGACGACCGGCTTGAAGTGTTTCCAGACCGTTGCGTAGTCCTCCCTGTTTCCGGGCTTGAGTTCGGCATCCGGCATCGTCGTGCTGCCGATGAGGAGGTCTCCGGCTGCGGCGATGTATCCCCAATGCGCCTTCGAATCTTGTGGAGATGCCGGGAAACGGGTCTGTTCCCTGCCTGTGCGGCCGTGGAGGACGACGCACTGATTGTCGGTCGCGACGTAGAGCAGTCCGTCGGCGGTCGTCATGTTCCCGCAGTCCTTCAACATGGCCATGCGGCCGCTGCCTGCGAGATGGTTTTCCCACAGAATCGTGCCGTTGTAGGCATCGAGGCCGACCAGGTAATCGTTTCCGGTTACGTACAGCAACCCCTTGTCTACCAGCGGCGAGGCTCCCTTGATATGGCGCTCCAGCATGAACTGCGTGCCGGGCCGACCGAACCAGAGAATGTCCATCGGGCCGAACTTGGTGCGATCGTTGGAGCAGGCCGTATTGCCGAGATCACCGTAGCCATGCGTCCATGCACCGCTCCCGGACAAGAGACCACGTCGGAAGCCGAATCGGCAACTGGTTTCCAACGATGGTTCGAAGGTCTCGCCGGTTATCCCTTCCGCAGCCTTTAACAGGCTGTCTGTGGAGTCTGCAAGCAGGACTCCCCCGCATGGGCGAAGGACACGGAGGAGTTCGGCGGCCTGCACGCGAGACGCGCTGTCTGCGACGATCAGGTTAAACAGATACGGGCGGTACGGTAACCGGTCGCCCTCCCGGGTATGGATCTCACAGCGACGGCCGTTTAGCCCCTCCCGGTGTAATGCGAGCCGCAACCCGGCTGCGTCGTGAGCGTCGCTTTCGGAACAGACGACTCGCATTTCGCTGACCTGCAAGAGACCTCGTACCAGATCGCCGTTGTTGGCTCCGAGAACCAGGGCATAGCCCTTGCGTACCTGGGACGCGGCCACGAGCGCCTCCGCCCTTGCTGAAGTCGCAGGTGAGAGAATCTCCGGCATGGATTCCTTCTTCCTTGCGACATCGTACCTCGGCTTTTCGTCAGGGCTGTGAGTTAAGCAGAGGATCCGTCCGTCACGTACACTCACGAAAAGCCGTCCGGCATGATACGCGAGGCTTTCGATATCGCCGTTCTGAAGCGGCACGTGATCAACGCAGGAGCCGTCGCTTGCCGTGTAGACGTCAAGTCCGTCGTCACAGCCGACGACGATGTGGTCTCCAGCTTTGATCATGCAGCGTCCACCACGGCACGGAGCCTCCCACAGCCGCTCCGGAGCGGGGCGTCCCAGGTACTGCTGGCGTTCGATGGCAAGCAGCTTGGTCCGCATCAGGACGAACGACTTGAGGCCGTCCACGATCAGATCGCGTCCACGCGTTTTCAGCAGGCTCTCAGTCGAGTCTTTCTCGAAGAGATGAATCATCCCGCCCTCGCCCGGACCGGTTGCGATGTTGTCGCCGATTGCGACCGCACGTGTTCCACCGGGCAGGTCTCGCCCCCACGAGTCAGAGTGGCCGACGCGTGTCAGGCTCTTGCCTGTCTCAACCTCAAACGCGTAGAACGGTGTCCTGCCGCTTGGCACATACAAGCGGCTCGACGTGGCGAGCATGAAGCCCTGCGGCGGGAATGAGACGTTCTGCTGCCAGGTTGTCTCTCCAGTCTCGGCATTGACCGCACGGAGGAGCGTTCCCTGGTTAGGAAAAACGCCGGCTCCGAAGATCACCACGCCAGGGTCGATGCAGATCGCTGACCTCACCGGCCACTGAGAAATCATCCGGCCGTTGCCGGGAAGGCGCATGTCGCCCGGTCCTGCCCGATTGCGCCAGACGACGGCCCCGTCCTCGGCATTCAGGCAGTAGAACCATCCGTCATCCGAGCCGGCGTAGATGCGGTCCCGGCTTAGAATCGGCACCGTGCGAACCGGACCTTCGGCGATGAAACGCCAACGTTCGGAACCGTCGACGGCGTTGAGACAGACCACGGAATCATCGCCGGAAGATGCGTAGAACACGCGCCCGTCGGCGGTGACAACGTGGTGCGCCCAATCGTAGGTAAGGGTTGGTCCGAGGTCCGTGTGTCCCGGAGTGGGAGCGGGATTGTCCGTGCGAGGAAGCGGCCACGCAGGAGCGGGGGGTGTCGACGGCTGGTGTTCCCAGGCGACGGCCAACGGCAGTGCCAAGGCCTCCCGGCTCACACCTGTGCGGCGATTGTCGCCCCTGAAGGTGGTCCAGCCGGAGCTTCGGTCGACCCACGCAGCCAGGTTATTGAGGCGGTCAGCGACGGTCGACAGCCTTTCCAAAGCATCGGCATTCCCGACCAATGCTGTCTGCAGGACCTCGGTGCACATCGCCTCGCATGTCTGGAGCTCGGTTTCGTGGCGGACTACTTCGGCCTCCAGTGCCGGAGCATTGTCACGGATGCGAGCAAGCTTGGCCCGTAATCCGTTGACCGTCAACTCGGGATAGTCCATGATCCGACTCAATGCCGGCGATCTTTGCCAGAACTGCTCCCTTAACGCCGTCAGGCGCTCCAGCAGCCGGACACACTCGTCATAGCGCCGCAGCAGTGAGGTGGGATCGTTGCCGTCGGTCTTCAGAATCGCAGTGAGTCCGCCTAACTCCTCTTCCATCTGCTGGAGACCGCGCCTCAACACAGGCTCACATGTTCGCGGATCGAACCACCGAAGCCCCGTTGCCGTCTCCGCGTGCCGAGTCAGACGGGCCATGTGCTGGGGGTACTTCTCTTTGAGGGCAGGACAGATTTCCCCGCGCCAAAGCGGCTTCCGGTCATGGCGATCAACAACACTGAACGCCACAGATGCCTTTCCGCCCGCGCCGACACGGAGCCCAGCCTGGGCCTCGAAGCGAACTGCGCCGTCAGGTACCTCATAGCAGAGCAGACTGGAGGCATGGACGGAAAGGTTCTCGTCATCTTTCCGCAGTTCGCCTTTCCCTACCCTGACCAACCTGGGGGTCTGTTCGCTTAGGGGGCGACGGATGCCATCCGCCATCACAAGGGCGGGACGCAACCACTGTGCTTCGTCGTCGGTGTTGCCATCGACGGCATCCACGATGAGCCATAGTTGCTGTAGCCCGGTCACCGCAATGTTTACAGGCACAGGCCTGTCGCCCGGGCGCCGGATGCCGCTGAAAAACGGCTTGAACCCGTCCGTTTCACCCGCTTGGGCTGCGGTCAAGTCCCGGGCGGCAACCATACTGTCAGCCCAGTTGTCGCGGCAGGTGAACGCCGACGCATTATCGGCCGGATCGGCTTTGGGGCTCAGCGAATTGGCAAAGGGGATGAATGCGAAGTAGAACATCACGTCCTGGTCATTGAAGCCTGGTTGGTCGTAGGACTCGACCACGAACCCGCCTTTGCCATCGCACGCATCCGGTGAGTAATCCCAGGCGACGGCATTGTCTTCGACACCTTCGGGGGCGATCTTGGCCACCTCGACAAGCAGAATTCCGTCTTCTCCGGTTCTTCCTGGAATGAAGAGTTCATACCGGCCTGCCGCCGGGTGCAGAACACCGAAGGAACCGCACCCGTTCAAGACATGGCCGTCCTCTGCAACCCACCCGCCGATCAGCTCTGGCGCCGCATAGGGGAGGTAGACGAAACTGAGATTACAGTGTTCTTCGTTCTTGAAATCCTGGCTCTCGTCCGCGTTTCGAATGTGCCACCCACTGCCATCCTCCAGCGGTCCCACGGCCGTCACGTTGTCGCCGTTTGCAGCCGCGATGGTGAAGAGCATCCCGTCGTCGCAACTGTCGATGCCCGGCATCTTCAGAACAATCTCCCCGGAGCGGGCTCGTTCTGCGAGCGAGACCGTCGTTCCCGGCGGCAGATTCCCCGAGGCCAGAATCTGCTCACCTTTGGGCGCCAGATGGCCTCCGATCCAGCCGTCCGCGAACGGGAAGTAGGCAAAGCCGAAGTCGTAGTTGGCCTCAGCGCCGTTGCCGGCCGCGGTGAAGCCGGCAACCCACGTCGCACCGTTCAAAGAGTTGCCGGATGTCGATGTGGTCGCGCCGGCTACCTCCACGCCGCCGCGATTGTCTTGGGGGAGACATTCACAAAGGCTTGCCATCAAGACCCCGTGTGCCTGGAACATGCCTATTCCCTTCGGCGCGTCCTTCGTGGCGCCGACCCCCAGTCCCCAATCACCGCGGTTTCCTCCGGAGACGACCAACCCGGCTCCGGGGCTCTCCGCCGCGATTCTAGCCGCCGGTTTCTCTGCGACGCTGCCGCCGCTCGGTTCAACATCGACCCGTCCTACGGTGACACCGCCAACGGCGATGTTCGCCGCGAGACAGGTTATAAGCAACGCTGGAAACAGCACCCTTCGTCGTATCCGGTTTGTCACAATTCAGCCTCTCATGCATTAGCCCAAGTATAACGGGGCAGCGGCACCTCACAGCCGCGAGCACCGCGAAGCTCGACGTTCATCTTGTCCTGTGCGAAGAATCTTGTCCTGTGCGAAAAAGTGGTCAATACGTGTCACCTCGGATAGGCCGACGATAATTTCGCCAATCGCGTCGCCGTCCTGCGTGACACGAAGTGGCTGGGTGATACGCTCTGTATCGGTGGGGGAAGGTCGTCGGGGTAATCGCTGTAATCGGGCTCGTAGTTCGCAACGAAGTCAGTCCACACTGCGGCGGCGATATCCAAGCGACGGCTCAATGCGCGAGGCGAACGAGCTTTCCGCCGCCGGGCGGCAGTTGCAGATCGGCTCGCGGGCTTCCGACAGGTGACCAGGTAGTGGCCGTGGCGTCGAAGGTTTCGAGCGGCGCCGGGCCGACCAGCGTGAAGGCCGCGTCGGCCTTGTAGTCGAGGTTGACCGCGATGACATGGCTGGGTCTGGCTGCGGTGCCGAAATATCCCAGCAGGACACCGCGGACCCGCTCGGGCGGATTGTAGGCAAGGGAGGGTGTTGGCGGGTCGAGGCGGAACGGGGCGTCGGCGGGGAGCGGATGGGTCCCTGGCGGGATCATGCCCGCGTGGTAAACCGCCAACGATTCAATCTGTTGAAGCGCCTTGGCGATCGCTACAAATTCTCGATTCAGCGTTTTCAACGCGAGGTAGATGGGTGTCGGCGTGCCGTCGGGCAGAGCGATTCCGCCGGTGTGTCCGGGATGGCAATAGACATAGTAGGAGATGCCCTGTCCCCCGTAAGCGAGGGTGGTGTAGAGGAGGTAACGCATCTCGTCACCCTGGGGCACGCGTCGGACCGGAGTCCAAGAGCATGCCTGGACGATGTTGAGGAAAGGCACACCGGCGTCCCGGGCCGCTTCCCGGATCATGGCCAGATTGAGGAAGTAACCGTCCAGGTCCCCGTTCGAGGCAAACTGGTAGTGGTCGTAGCTGATCAGGGATGGCTTGACGACGTCGATGTACTGTCGGAGGTGTTCCCGGTAGGCGGTGACCGTGTCGCCGGTCGTGCCGAGCTGCTGGTTGTTGGCGTAGGTCGGGAAGAGGTTGATATAGGCAAGGTGTGCCGGGTCTTTCTCGCCGAGGTAGGCGACCAGCTTTCCGAGTGGCGAAAACGCCGCCGCGCTGGGTTCATCGGTGATGTAGTAGCTGTAGAGGGCGGGATGGTTGCGGACCCGGTCGATGAGGGCGTCGAGTTTCTCCCGTTGTGCCGGATTGTCGAGCGTAGCGGGTGACAACAGGCCGTCGCGAAGCTGAGCCCGCAGGCCATGTCGCCGGGCCACGTCGAGTTCCTTTTCGGTGCACCAGACGAGATTGAATCCTCCGTCGGCCATCTGCCGGGCGGTCTCATCGGTCATCGATGGACCGGCCCAATAGGTCACGATGGGTGTGCCGACCTTCCAGACGCCGGGGCTGTTTGACGTAGGCTCGGCAGCAGAAGCTGGGCGAGCGGTTGAAGAGAGGATCAGCAGCAGAACGATGACTTGCCATTGTCTCACGGCGTGTCTCCTGTTTTCGATGGTCACGGGTCCGACAAACTGCGATCGATACCATGTGTCTAATCACGAATCCTTGGGTTCGACAAACGCGAGGGTCAGGGTGGTGAAGGTAATGAAGCGATAGTTGGGCAGACGGACGCAATCGTGGGTAAGGGAGTTTTGCAGAATGCGAGAAGTCCTTGACGGTTGAGCGAGGACTAATGGGGCGGCTCGATGATTTCCCTGGGCGGGTCCGCCTCGCCGGGGGCGGACGCCAATTCGGCCAGCATGCGGATCGCCGCCGTGACCATCATCTCGCCGGAACCTTCCGCGCAACGGGCACTGACGACCTCGTAGTTTCCCTCCGCGTAGGCGGAACGGTTGGGAATGTAGCTGAACGAACCGTTGGCCAGTTCGACGACGTGCGTCTGCTTGAACGGGGAAGCGGCCTTGATGCTCAAGCCCAGTTCAACGAACACCTCGCCGCCGAGCGCGACCCAGGCCAGATCCCGGCCCAGCGTGATCACCTGAACCTCCGATTCCCAGGGCTTGCCCTCCCGGGCGGCGACGTCGAGCACCTTATACGCCTGCACCTGTTCCATGAACTTCGCCTCGGCACCGCGTTTGACCACCTCGTGTGCTTCCGCGATATCCTTCTCGGTCACGGGGGCGAGCGGAAGGGAGAGGACCTCGCTACGGACTTGCAGGGCCCCATCGGCGGCCGGCCGGAGGTCCATGTATGCCTTGAGCACGTCGCCGGCCAGGATCGTTCCCAGGCGGATGGCCTCTTCCTGGCCATGCTGGCGATCGGACCACTGGACGTTGACATGATTCAAATTGCCGCAGGTGCCGTTGGCGAAGATCGTGAGCATCTCGTCGCCCTTGACTTCGGCCAGCCGGCGAGCGAGGACGCCGGGATAGTCCGGCCAGAATTTCAACCCGCCGGTCGTGTCGGGGTGCATGGCGTAATTGACGTAGGTGAGAACAGGCTTCCCCTCGGCGGTCTCAAAGTAGACGACGCCAACCTCCGGATCGATGGGACTGACCGGCCGGATGATGTTCGGGTTGTTCTTGCCCGGGTTCCACCCCACCGTGCCGTCCTTCATCCAGAACCGGCGGGTGAACGCCATGCGGTCCTCGTGGCCACGGGCAAAGGACGTTCGCACCTCGACGAGCCGTCCGCTCGCTTCCGCCACGCCCTGGGCAATCATGGCCGGCAATTCCGCGGTATACTTCTTCACCAGGTCGCCGCTCCCGCCGTCGGAATTATCGCGGGCTGCTTCCCGGGCCAACACCGGACCGGTGTGCGTGTGGGTGGCCGAGATCATCACGTGGCTGCCGGGTATCTTGGTCTGCTGTTCGATCAGCTTCCGCGCTTCGAGCACCGTGTGGCGGGGCACGGTGATCAGATCGCACACGACCATGGCGGCCTGGGTCTGGCCGTCGTCGAGAACGACGACCTTCGCGTACAGGTCCTCAAGCACTCCCTCGCTTCCCCGCGGGCTGTAGTAGCCGGCCAGGGGAATTCCCAGCGGCGGCGTGATCTTGACGGCGGCGGTGCCCAGACGCAGCCCGTCGGCCAGCACGGGCATGCTCGCCAGCCCCATTAGGGCAAGGAAGAAGGAGCAAGAACGGAACGCGGCCTTGGCTGGTATCATGTCAGAACCTCGAGAGCGACTCAGGTAAGGGAACAGCCCACCGCTGCAGAGTATCGCACCGCGGGTACGAATGCAAGCAAGCAGCGTCAGCGCTGCTTCCTGCGTGGTCCACGGGGTACGACGCATCGACTGACGCGGAACCGGCGGCGTTTCTTCAGGAGACGATAGCGGCAGTAAGACCGCGGCAAGTAGTACTGCATTCGGGAATGGTGTCATCGAGGTTCGTCTCCTTCGTAGTCCTGGTGCCGTTTCAGTTCCATGGGTTTCGCGCTTACGGACCATCCTCTCCTCGCGCAAGGCGTTGGTTACTCCGCCTCGACCTTCAGCCCGCCCAGGTTGTACGATCCCTGCATAAGGAGGACGATTTCGTGGTCGCCTGCGGTGAGTGGGACGGACTTCAGGACCGCTTTGCTGGTATGGCGCCAGTCGGGGAATTCGTGCGCGGGGGTCTCGAAATCGCCTACGGCCTTGCAGTCAACCATGAGTTTCGGGCCCCGCTGTTTCGGGGACGGCGTCCCATAATCCAACGTAAACGTATAGTTCGCCGTCTGGTTGACGTGGACGGTGTACTTGAGCCATTCGCCGCCGGAGACTCCGCCGATAACGGTTTCGCCCGGATTCTTCGGACCCATGTAATAGTCTTCGTAGACGTCGATTTCCCAGCCGTCGAGGAACGGATTCGACGGTCCGTGCGTGCAAAGCCAGAACGCGGACCACCAACCGGATTGCTGGCGGAACTTGACCCGCGCCTCGAAGTAGCCGTGGCCGAAGACCTTGTTGGAGTAGAGGCTGGCGCTCTTGGTTTTCGTCTTGTCCGGGGTCGCCCAGTTGCAGACGATTTTGAGCAGTCCGTTGTGGACTTTCGCGTAGTCCTTCTCGCTCGTTGGACTGAAGTACCATTTACTGGTATCGACCCGGTCACCATCGAATTCTTCGTCGAACACTTTCTTCCAACCCGCCTTGACCGGATCGAACTGCGGGACGAGATCGATCTTGAACGGCGTCGACGAGGTCTTCGATTCCTGCACCGCGAGGCCGATAACGAGATTGTCGACGGTTGCCTCAGCCGGGGCATTCTCTGCAACGAGGCGATAGCTGAATTCGACGGCTGAGGGCGCAAGGACTTTCCGGCCTCCACTCACGCTTGTCGTCTTGCTGTCGACGAGACTGTGAATCGATACGGTCCATTTGCCGGAGCCGTTGACGCCGAAAACGAAGTCGGCCGGCAGGGAATTCGAGGGTATTTCCAGCGTTTCGAGCCGGTCTTCGTTTTCGAGGACCGAGAGGGTCAGGAATGCCGAATCTCTTCGGGAGCAGATCCGGCACGTCATATCGGAGGCGACGATTTCAAACGCAGCGTTTTGTCTCGTGGAGGGTTCCCGCCCGAAATTCTGGATACGAACTCCCGCGGCGGCAAACGAGTTTACGTCCGACTTGTCGGGGAGCGACTCGATGTTGTTCGGACAGGTGATGGCGAGTTTCGCATCGGTCTTGAAAAGGCCCTGCCCGGTAACCGAGAGCAGCCCCGGTGTCGGGTTTCCCTTGATCAACAACGGGTTTCCGAAGCAGCGGACCGAAGGACCGTCGAAATTCTCCTCGAACGTGCGTTTGGAAAGCCGCAGTCTGCGGACGACGCCGCGCAGATCCAGCGGACCGGCGAGTTTCAGAATCGCGCTGCCCTTGTCCGCAACGATCCTGACCGCGATGACGTTCGTCCCCTGTTTGAGCCGGACGTTCTTGACGTGGTTGTCGATCTGGACAGGCGACTCAGCATTGTCCGGCGCAGAGGTATCGAAAACCGGCTCGCCGTTGAGATGGTACTGCATCGCTCCACCGGCACCCGCGCCGACTGTCATTTCGCAATCGTATTTGGCCTCGAGTCGACCGAACGCCCATGTGCATAGGGACGGGACGGAACCGGCCAGTGGTGCAAAATCGAGCGTGTTGGAGAGGAGATGGGCCGTCTGAGCTTGGGCTCCGCCGAAGGTTTCCGGAACCGATTGGAGCTGTTCCCCCGACGGTTTGAGAGCCTTGTCGACGGGCCCGAAGATCGTCCAGGACTTGGGCATGCGGGTATCGCCGACGACTCGAGGCGGCTGGATGTCAAGGGTCAGACTGCATACCTGTATCTCCGCGCCCATTTTGCCGCCGATCGCGAGCGTGACGGCATGCGTTTCGCAGGCATGTCCGTTGTCGATGGGAATCGTCAAGACGTGCGGTTGCCACGTGTCGGAGAGGGTGATCGGAGAACTGACGATGACCCCGTTCCAGGCGCCTTTCTCGCCCCAGCGATAAAAGGTGGCCCATGCCAGCCCCCTTCCCTTTGTGAGGAATGAAAGGCGGCCGACGGAGCCGGAGCGGGCGGGGAATTTCTCGCGGGTCTGGATGGCGCCGCCGTCGTCGCCAAGAACGTTCGTGATGCTCAACGCCGTGTTGCCCTCATAAGCGCCGGGTATGGTTTTGACGTCCGGGAACGGCTTGTAGCCGCCCCATTCGTGCATGACCCAGCCGTCGGGGAAGCCGCCGGGCGTTTTTGAGTGAAAGCGACCGTTGACGTCAATCGGCTCCGCCAACAGCGCACCGCTCATCAGAGCAGTCAGCAACGGGAAGAGGATAGTAGTTTTCATGGGAGGGCAGTCGGAGCTGATAAGGAATTGCTATTTTCGGCCTGTCCACGCCAAACCAGCCAAGGTCCAGCGCTCTCAACATCGACCAGTAAATGAACTCACCGTCCGAATCGAATCCCTGCAAATATCCGCTGGCCTCTCCCTGGCAGAGAATCGGCTCCGCCGCGAAGGCTGCCGGGCAACAGCCGAGGATCATAGCAGCGGCAACGAAGAGGCGAGTCATGGTTGGCTCCTAGTCAATACACGCATTTGGTTGCTTCTTACCGATGGCGTTCTCTTGTTCTCACGGGCGCAGCCAAGCGGGAAGAGGGGCATAGCATGACGGCCTGTACTTGTGTTCCAAACTAGTTTGTCAAAAAGGGCAACGAAACACAACGTGCGCGCAACGTGCGAATTTCGGCATCGGTCTACCTCTCTGTGGCTGGTTGACCGGAATCCGGATCGGCGTGAGAGAAGTCGCTTGACATAGGTGAGGCAGCGTCTACCCCACACGTGGTAGACTCGCCGTTCTATTTCGCCTAAACTATTGGGCTGATGTCGTTCCGGAATGGGGATTTCTTGAATCACGTCAGAAACGTTACTTGCATAAGAAGTTACTAAAAGACTCTTCGCTCATACGAACTCGAGTGGCTGCGCAATCCGGTGATGGGCCAGGGGGCAAGCCAACATGACGCAGAGCACTGGAATTGTGCTTGACGCGGGCGTACATTGGGACTGCTTCCGGAGTCCAAGTCCACTTTCGCTGCGACGTTTTAGGAGAGCCTATCGTGAGAAAGTACCTACTTGCCATCGTTGCCTGCTTCGTAAGCACGACACTCCTGGCTGCGGACCCGGCCGAGCCCACGTTTCGCGCCGGTGCGGCCACGAGCAACATCACGCCGGCATTGGGTTCGGCGATCATCGGCGGTTTTCTGCCCATTCCAGCCACGAACGTCCACGACGAGTTGCACGCGAGGTGCCTCGTGCTCGACGACGGCAAGACGAAGCTCGCGCTGGTGGTCGTCGACCTGCTGGGCATCCATTACAACGTGAGCCACGAGGCTCGCAAGTTGATCGAGCAGGAGACGGGCATCCCGGCGACGAACGTGTTGATCTCCGCGGTCCACACCCACTCGGCCGCCAGCGCCCTTGGCGAGAAGCACTTTGAGTTCCCGCAGGAGATCGACGAGTATCAGACCTTCGTTGCCCGGCGGATCGCCGACGGAGTCAAATGCGCCGTGAACCGGCTGCGGCCGGCGCAACTCGGGTTCACCACCGCGCAGGCGCCGGAGCACGTCTTCAACCGCCGTTGGTTCATGAAGCCCGGCACGATTCCGCCCGGTCCCTTCGGCACCATCGACCAGGTGAAGATGAATCCACCGGCGGGCAGTCCGGACCTGGTGAAGCCGGCCGGGCCAACCGATCCCACGGTGTCGATCCTCGCCGTGCGCGAGCCTGACGGCCGGCCGATCGCCGTCTACTCCTGTTATTCGCTGCATTACGTGGGCGGCGTGGGGCGCGGCGACATTTCGGCCGACTACTACGGCATGTATTGCCGCCGTCTGGAGCGTCTGCTGGAGGGCGACCAGCAGGATCCGCCCATGGTGGCCATGATGGCCAACGGCACCAGCGGCGACATCAACAATATCAATTTCCTCCACCCCCGGCCGTCCAAGAAACCGTACGAGCAGATGCGGTTCGTGGCCGACGACCTGGCCGCGAAGGTCCGGGCGGCTCTGGCCGACGTCAAATACTCTGACCGGCTGACACTTGACGCACGCTACCGCGAGCTGGAGATCGCCACGCGGCGGCCCAGTCCCGAGCTGTTGGCGTGGGCCAAGGAGATGTTGGCCAAGCCGGGCAAGCCTGACGTCCCCCGCGTTTACGCCCAGCGATTCGAGGAAATGGCCCAAGGTGCGACCTCGGTCCCGACGCCGCTGCAAGTGCTGCGTATCGGCGACGTGTGCATCGGCAGCTTGCCCAACGAGATCTTCTGCGAGATCGGACTCGAATTCCGCCAGCGGAGCCCCGTACAGCCAGCGTTCCTGGTCGAACTGGCCAACGGCTATTTCGACTACCTGCCTACGCCTGAGCAGCATGAGTTGGGTGGTTACGAGACATGGTTGGCCACCAACCGCTTGGAGCCGACGGCTTCGGAAAAACTGCTCAGCGCCCTGTTGGAAATGGCGGCCGAGGTGCGCCCGACTGCGACAGAATAGCCTCGTTTGTCCTATCGAACACCATGCCTTGAACGACCGAATCCTTCAGGAGATTCTCGCCATGAAATCGTCGGTGCTTGCCCTCGTTGCCTGTTCCTTGATCGCCACGACGCTGTGCGCGGCCTCGCCGGTGCCCGGGTTCCGGGCCGGCGCGGCCATGAGCAACATCACTCCGCCGTTGGGGCGGCCGATTATCGGCAATTTCATCGCCCCGCTGTCGACCAACGTGCATGATGAACTCCACGCCCGGTGCCTCGTGCTCGACGACGGCAAGACGAAGCTTGCCCTGGTGGTCCTCGATCTGCTGGGCACCGACGCGGGCATGTGCGTCGAGACGCGAGGCCTGATCGAAAAGCAGGTCGGGATTCCGTCAACCAACGTGCTGATCTCCGCCGTGCACACCCATTCTGCCAGCAGCACCGGCGGCAAGGCGCCCGCCCCCGCTGAGCCGAAGTACGAGAACTACCGCGCCTTTGTCGTGCAACGCATCGTCGACGGCGTGCGCTGCGCGGCGAACCGGCTGCGTCCGGCGCAATTGGCGTGCCTGACCGCGGAGGCGCCGGAGCACGTGTTCAACCGCCGCTGGTTTCTCAAGCCCGGCACCATGCCGCCCAATCCATTTGGCGGCATCGACCAGGTGAAGATGAACCCATCGAGCGGCAGCCCGAACCTGGTGAAGCCGGCCGGGCCAACCGATCCCACGGTGACGATCCTGGCCCTGCGCCAGCCGGACGGGCAGCCGATCGCCGTCTACTCGACCTATTCGCTGCACTATGTCGGCGGCGTGCCCAAGGGCGACATTTCGGCCGACTATTACGGCGTGTATTGCGAACGACTCGAACGGCTCCTCGGCGGCAACGAAAACGACCCGCCGCTGGTGGTTCTGATGGCCAACGCTTCCAGCGGCGACATCAACAATGTCAACTTCCTCCACCCGCGACCGCCGAAAGAACCCTACGAACAGATCCGCTTCGTGGCCCACGACCTGGCCGCCAAGGTGCATGCGGCGCTGGCCAAGGCCGAGTATCAGGACCACGTGACCCTGGCGGCCCGGTTTCGGGAGCAAACCATCGCGCGACCCATGCCGACGGCCGAACGAATCGCCTGGGCCGAGGAGCGGTTGACGAAGCCGGGGCCCAAGCCCGACCAGGTCGACCTGTCGTGGAGCTACGCGCGTCGGATCACGGACATGGCCAAGCGTGAGACGCAGGTCTCGGTGCCGCTGCAAGTACTGCGCATCGGCCCGGCGTGCATCGGCACGATGCCCGGCGAGCCGTTCTGCGAGATCGGTCTGGAGTTCCGCCAGCGGGCGGCAATGCAGCCGGCGGTCCTGGTCGAATGGGCCCACGGCGGCTTCGGCTACATTCCGACCGCCAAGCACTTCGAGTGGGGCGGCTACGAGACGTGGCTCGGATCGTGCGCATTCGAGCCGCACGCCTCGGAAAAGCTGCTCGACACGTTGCTGGAAATGGTGGCGGAGATTCGCGACGTAAAGTGATCGCGTACTTTGAATCGATGACTCCGAGCAACAGAGCGGTTCCTCTTTTTCCCCAAGGTCAATCGGCTCCAACCTTCCAAGATCAACCCGTAAGGAGGTAAAGAACATGGTCCACTACCGCAGTGTCACGCAAGCCGTTATTGCCGTTGCCGCATTGTGCGTCTTGGGCATGCCAAACGTCTCTTTGGCTGCCGACAAGGCGGAGTTCATGAGTATCGCAATCTCCGCATCAAAGATCTCAGCAAGTAGCGAACATACTGAATTCAGGCAAGCCATCGAGACAGCCGAGCCCTACTCCTGCAAGCAGCGCTGCGCCGGTCCCTCCTGTCACCAACTCCGGAATCCGAGAGCGTCGCGCTAGTCTCTCGAACGGCGCTAACGCTCCCCGCCGGGGTCACGAGACTTTCTTCCCCAGGAACGTGGCGTTGACTCGCTGCAGGCGTTCGGGGTATTCGTGCCAGACCGGGTCTTCCGGTCCGGAATTCGTGCGTGCTACGGCGCCCCACAATCCGTGCTCCCGGTACGCGCGGGCGGCGTGCTCGACGACTTCCCAGTAGGCGTCGGATCGCTCCTCCCAGCGGAGACGGCGGTCCGCGCAGTAGCTGACCCCTTCGCCCAGTATCAGCGGGATGCCGGGGAAGACCTCGTCACGCAATTTCACGGCGTGCTCGACCGCGTCTGTGGCCTTTCGTTTGTACTGGTCGATCTGCTTCTCCAGGTTTTCCTGCAGCAGACGCTCCAACTCCGGCATGGCGTTCGGTTCGAGGTTGCGATACAGCCAGATGCGGCGGTACCAGCCGGGCCCGATGGGCGGACGCTCCTTACGGCTGTCGAGGATCGCCTGGAAAGGCACGAGATCCCGTCGCAGGAAACGGCGGACCGGAGCGTAACTGGCGGGGTCGGTCAGGTCGACATCCCTGCCGAGCAAATCCTGCTCGAAGACTTTGTAGACATTCCACAGGTAATAACTGTGGAACGTCCATATCTGCGCGTTACGCGGCATGGACTCTGGATTGACGGATGGCGTGCTGGTATCCAGGGCAAACCGGATATCCGGGTGCCGCGTCTTCAGGAATTCCAGCGCCTCTTCATGCAGGTTCCGGAACTTGTGCACCACATCAACGGGTTTCTTCTGCGATCCGTAGCCGCCGGAAAAATCCATTCCGTTCACCTCGTTGAAGATCTCGGCGGCGATGATGGTGTCGGCCAGACCACGCTGTTTCAGCTCTTCGAGGATCCGGTCCAGCCCTTGGGCAAAGCGGATGAAGCGTTGTTCCGGAGGCAGGCCCAGTAACTCGGACGTCACACCTTTGTCGGTAAACCAGTATGTGTGCAGGTAATACCAGCTCGAGAGGATCACTTTGACCTTGTGGCGTTTCGCGACGGTGCAGAGTTCGATCAGTCGCTGCATCAGATCGACGCGGCCACCGGTCATATGCTCCATCTGCCGGGTGAAATGGGCGTGGCCGGGGACCGCGGGATAGAACATCAGCTCCCCGCGCGGCTTGCCCTGGGCGTCGTGCGTGATTCCGGCCCCCCCTTCGATGCGAATGCAGTTGAAGCCACGCTCGACCAGTTCCGTTATGCGCAGCTCGAAATCGTTGAAGAAACCATGGGTTCCCGTGTCCCACAACGCCCAGATCCAGAAGGAAATGGCCAGGCGTTCTCGTTCGGCTGCCTCCGCCGCCGGTGCGCCCGCGGCCGCAACCGCAGCATTAAAGATGGTTCCGAGTCCGATCTGCATGGCCCCGCGGCGAGTGAAACCGATGGACGGATGCTGTGCGTCCTTCATGTGGCTGCTCCTTGGTCAGGCTCTTTCGCATCGATCGACGGCGAGTTCATCGTAGCGGGACTCCGCAAGGGTCACAAGCGGCCCCCGCGTCGGCGGAGCCGGTTGCGTTGTGCGTAACACTCCGGTTCATCCGGCTGAAGCGTATCGAAACAAGAATCACGTGGCAGCTACGTGAGAAGAGTACGGAACGTTTTCGGGTGGCCCTTCCTCAGAATTCGTGGGACTTTTCGAGGGATTCACATCGACGGAAGCGGGGTGTGGCAGGTGGCGAACATGGCCGTTCTTCCGGTACAGCTAAGGCACGTTCCGGTATCGTCTGATTTCTGGAAGATCTGGAGGCTTTCAAGTCAACATACGCTTCAGCCGGATGAACCAGAATCGCGGACGGGACTAATGACACGAGCGAGGATGCCCGCTCGAACAGTAACCCGGATTCCCGCTCGCGCCGGCGATCTTCAGACGATCCTCACCTGTCTTCCAGCTTGTCTCCGATGAGTCCGAAGACAGTAACTTCTCAATAACCCCGTGATGAGGTCTGAGTATGGTTGACGCGCGAGAACGTGCGATTGCAGGAGCCGTTCTGGAGACAAAAGAGGCGGCGAATGCCGTATGCAGGGGCGAGAAGCTATGGCGCCTGGGCCATCTGGCAGATGAGCCTCGGCAAGGGAAGGATGTTGTGTTGTCCGTTGATGCGATCG
>LSQX01203261.1_pt2 | contig 24852 bp, 26 predicted proteins | sample 654561 | NCBI WGS metagenome assembly LSQX01 (sample SAMN04489861, study PRJNA283612) | anaerobic digester metagenome | isolation source: 4 biogas reactors fed with cattle manure at either 37C or 55C with and... | place: Denmark: Kongens Lyngby | collected 2014 | reverse complement strand
GAACCCGTTCGCTCTGAGCACGGGTTGTTGTCAACCGTGGCCTGGGATCTGGGCGACGGCCTAAGGTACGCTCTGGAAGGCAGTGTTTTTCAAGCTGGTTCTGCCATCCAGTGGTTGCGCGATACCCTGGGCTTGATCAGCAGTGCCCAGGAATGTGACCGGCTGGCAGAACAAGTATCGGACAGTGGCGGTGTAACGTTTGTGCCGGCTTTCACCGGTCTGGGCGCACCCCACTGGGACATGGATGCCCGTGGAATGCTGGCCGGGCTGACCAGAGGCAGCGGGCGGCAACAGATTGCCCGTGCTGTTCTGGAGGCGATCGCGCAACAAAGCCTGGATGTTCTGGAATGCATGCAAAAAGACGCACGGTGTGCGATACCGGTTTTACGTGTCGATGGCGGTGCCAGCGTCAGCGATGTCATGATGCAGTTTCAAGCCGATCTTAGCGGGGTTGCTGTTGATCGGCCACAAATGGTCGAAACAACAGCCTTTGGCGCAGCCTGTCTGGCGGGGCTGGCTGCCGGTGTCTGGCCTGACTGCCAGGCAGCTGCGGCGGCAAGACGCACAGACAAGGTGTTTCAGCCCGCAATGAATGATGAAACGCGCCAGGAACGACGTTCGGTCTGGCATCATGCGGTCAGGACGGCACAAGCCTATGCCCGGCCCGGCGGCGGCCTTTCATGATGGCGTCTGCAAGGGCAGCCGAACGGCGAAAGAAGCCAGGACAGCCAGGCCTTTCACGCCAGCTTATCCTCGTTTTGGCAGGTGCGGCTTTGTTCATCAGCCTAGCCGTATGGCTGGTCTGGCCTCTCAGGGCTGCCATCGCCGGAGCGCCGGAATTTCTGGACGCGTCATCCGCAGCAGGCGATGGCCGGCCTTCTTTGCTTTTTCTTAAGACAGATTCGGATGTGTCAGGCGATGAATGGCTGACCAGAAAAGTGCTGGCCGATGCCGGTTTTGCCAACGCCGCATTATCTGTTGCTTTGCTGGAGAATGACCAGATTCTGATGGACGCAGCCACAGGCAGCAGCGGGTTTAAGCAGACACTTTCGCGCATGGCAAACCTTTGTGGCTGCGACGCATCTGAGCTGTGGGTTGTGGTTCCTCCCGAACGAGCGGCGCATGCACTGAGCCTTCTGCAGCCGTCCGATGTTGCCGGCATGGTTTTGTTGCTGTCATCGCCGCAAGCGTCATTGCCGGCTGTACCGCTTGCCGGCTGGCGACGCGATGGTCGCCTGATTATGCTGGCAGGAGAAGAAGACAGTGACTCCGCCCGCGCATTTTTCAACCTGCTGACAGGTGAGGACGCGACCCTTTTCCCGGGTCGATCCGTTTCCGACCGACCTGTGGTCAACACATGGCAGACCGTCGATGGCCGGGTCAGCCTGACGCTTATTGCTGCCCTGCCACTGCTGCCTTTGCTTACGGATCCGTTTGCCGTAGCGGAATTGGCCGTACAGCTGGCGGAGCGTGCAGGTGACAGTCAGGCTGTTCTTCTTGCTGCTTCAGTGGTGCGCCAGGCCGTAGCCTGCCTGTTATACCCGGTGCTGGCCATTTGCCTGCTGCTTATGGTGCCCCTGCTGTTTCACTGGCACCGTCCGATGGCAAAAAACCTTGCAGAACACGACCAGCCCGCCATGGTGCCAGGCCGGCTCACATCGATGTTCTTTTGGATAGCCGCGCTGATCATAGCGGTTTTGCCGGGCATTCTGCTGAGACGTCTCATGCCGCAATCCATCAGCTGGCCGGCTGCCCTGGTGCTTTTGGTGCCCGGCATATGTGGCTGGATACATGTCCTCTGGCGTGTTCTTGTAGCGCGCCCTGCAGGTCATTTACCGGAACGGGCCAGCATCAGGCAATACGGTCTCGTGGTGCGCCTGGCTATGTGGCTGTTGCTCCTGGCAGTGCCCTTGATGCTATTCATCTGCATCCGTCTCCTGCCAATAGCAGGGCCGTCCATGGAGACTGAGATGCTACTGGCCATGCTTGTGCTTCTGAATCTCTCCCTTGGCCCCGCCGGACTTGCCGGTTCGTGCACCTGCAGCGCGGACAGTCGGACACGGCCGGCCGATAAACAGCCAATGGGGTTCAGCAACCTTGTCTGGGGGATTATTTGCCTGTTTTTTCTGCTGGTGCGCGGATTTTCATCTGCCTGGCCGGTACTGCCTGCCGCCTTTTTACTGGTCTGGGGGACATACGGCGGGCACGCTGGGAGTCATGTTCTGGGTGGTCGCTGGCCTGCAAGCTTTTTCCAGAGCCTTTGCTACAGCATCCTGCTTCTGCCGTTTGCCCTTATGATCCTGTGATTTTCATTGACAAGGCCGCCGTGCGATGATAATATATCCCGGTGACCGCATTGTCCGGGCTTTTTAAATGTCGCTTTAACGCACTGCCTGAGACAGGCGAGACTGATTACAGGAGGAACACATATGTACGCAGTAATAGCAACAGGCGGTAAACAGTACCGTGTTTCAATCGGTGATGAACTCTTCATTGAGAAAATCGCCGGAGAAGAGGGTGAAACCGTTTCTTTCGACCAGGTACTGGCTGTTTCCGCTGATGATGGCATGAAAACCGGCACACCCTGCCTTGAGGGCGCTGTCGTGACAGCTGAAGTTGTCCGTCAGGGCAAGCAGAAAAAAGTCATCGTCTTCAAGTACAAAGCGAAAAAAGGCTACCGCAGGAAAAAGGGGCACCGTCAGCCATATACGCGTGTCCGCATTACGCAGATCACCGCCTGAGGGCGGTTCATGACAGGCCAGGTCTGATCCGGCCGACTGAACATTGAGATGATAACCATAACCCTGCAGCGAGATGAGAGCGGATGGCTCCGCCGTTTCACCGCAACCGGCCACGCCGGTTATGGTGAGCATGGCTCAGACATCATCTGTGCTGCTGTTACCGCTTTGGCGGCAACAGCCATCGGCAGCATGCAGGAACTGGCAGGTCTGGATCCAGCCAGACAACTTCAGGACGGGCTCATTGCTTTTGATTTGCCGGAGCAGGCAGACTTAAGCGGGGAGCAGCAGCGGATCACAGCGATTCTGCTGCAGTCACTGATGATCGGTTGCCGTCAGATCCAGCAAAGCTATGGCAGCCGGTATATCCGGTTTCGCCAGAAACGATACAAAGGAGGACACGCGAAATGATTTATATTGATCTGCAATTACTGGCCCATAAGAAAGGTGTCGGCAGCACGCGCAACGGCCGTGACTCCGAATCCAAGCGTCTTGGCGCCAAAAAAGGTGATGGCCAACAGGTTTTGGCGGGAAATATCCTGGTGCGTCAGCGCGGCACAAAAATCCATCCGGGCACAAATGTCGGACGCGGATCTGATGACACCCTCTTTGCCAAAGTCAGCGGCCATGTTAAATATGAGCGTCTGGGCAAAGACAGGAAACAAGTCAGCGTTTATCCTGTGGGATAAACCTGAGAAAAGCATACGACTGGCCCGCGGACAGGGAGGCGTTTTAGGCGCCTGCCCCCGAACCGGGCCGTCCGGGTCCGGTCGGGTAACGGCCGGACTTTTTTAGCGGAGGTAGAATGTGTTTATTGACAGAGCGCGTGTTTTCGTCAAAGCCGGTGACGGTGGTGACGGCGCTGTCTCCTTTCATACAGAAAAATATGTGCCCAACGGCGGTCCGGATGGCGGTGACGGCGGCCGGGGCGGTCACATCATTTTTACCGCACGCAGCGGCATGAACACGTTGCAGGCCTTCCGCTACCGCAGGAAGTTTCAGGCTGAGAACGGGGATAAAGGCGGCCAGAGGAGGCGGTACGGGCGCAGCGGTAACGATCTGACGCTCGAAGTGCCTATTGGCACTGTTGTCAAGGATCAGGAAACAGGACGTATGATCGCCGACCTGACCGTGGATGGCCAGGAAGTGATTATCGCCCGGGGTGGCCGTGGCGGCAAAGGGAATGTCCATTTTGCCAACAGTGTGCGCCAGGCTCCCCGATTTGCCCGGGCCGGGATGCCGGGCGAAGAATTCGAGCTGCTTGTGGAACTGAAACTGATCGCGGATGTTGGTCTGATCGGGTTCCCCAATGTTGGCAAATCCTCGCTTCTGGAAGCTGTTTCATCCGCAAAGCCGAAAATAGCTGATTATCCTTTCACGACCATTGAACCGGGTCTGGGCGTGGTGACACTGGGGGATACCAGTTTTGTCATGGCGGACATCCCGGGGCTGGTGGCCGGCGCGCATGCCGGAATCGGTCTTGGCCTTTCATTTCTCCGTCATATTGAGCGCACGCGACTGCTGCTGCATGTTTTGGACATGTCACCACAGACCAGCAGGGATCCGCTGCAAGACTTTGAGCAGATTAATGATGAGCTGGCCAGCTACGATACCGGTCTGGCCAAAAGGCCTCAGCTGGTCGCCCTCAACAAAATCGATCTGGCTGATGCAGAAACCATAGCGCAGGTGCAACAGACCTTGCAGGCGCGTGGCCTGCAGGTTTTTCCGATCTGCGCGCCTATCGGCGAAGGGGTAGGCGACTTGATCAAGGCCGTTGCGGAAGCTGTACAAAAACTGCCGCCTGTGCGTTTGTTTGACCCACAGCAGGACCAGGTGGTTTATCGCTATGCAGAAGAGAAACTCTTCGAGATCACACAGGAAGGCAACCGTTTTTTGGTCAGCGGAACCTGGATCGAGAATCTGGTGCGCACCACAAATTTCGAACAGCATGAGTCATTGCAGTATTTTCAGCGCCTGATCAGGCGCAAAGGTGTGATCGAAGCCCTGGAAAAGGCCGGTGTCCAGCCAGGGGACACCGTTTCCCTGCATGATTTTGAATTTGAGTATTACCCCTGATGCAAAAGGAGCGGATCAAGATGTTGAACAGCAGACAAAGAGCCTGGTTGAGAGCCCGGGCCAATCAGCTGGAATCAAGTTTCCAGATTGGGAAAAGTGACTTGACCCCATCGGTGATTGACGACCTGTCCGCCTTGCTGACTACCCATGAGCTGGTCAAGGTGCATGTGCTTAAAAGCGCTGAAACATCAGCCGCACAGTTGGCGGAAGCTGCGGCGGCGGCAGTTGGCGGTGACGTGGTCCAGGTTATCGGCCGCCGTTTTGTCCTGTACCGCTTTTCTGAAAAACTGGCCAAACAGCAGAAAAACCTTCAACTGCCCCGGATTTGAGAAAAGCTTTCCCAGATAAAAACAGACTGCTATGGAAACAGCTTGCCCACCAGCGCGGCGCGTCGTCTCTTCGACGTTGCGGCCTGGTGTTTTAGGATGCAACGCCATGCTGCCCGATGTAAAAATAAAAGACATCAGCAAGGCGAAAGGTAACATTTGCAGTAGCCTCTTGGAGCGGTAAACGATATAATAATATCATCATCATGAAAGAGAGGGTTTATCATGCAGCGATATGTTTGTGACCTGTGCGGTTATGTTTATGATCCTGAAGCCGGTGATCCTGATAACGGTGTAGCGCCTGGAACAGCTTTCGAAGATCTTCCGGAAGACTGGGTCTGCCCGCTTTGCGGCGCAAGCCAGGAAGACTTCAGCCCTGAAGCGTAAACATGACGCTTTCATCCGGGACAGCGTACAGATGCGCTGTCCCGGATGAAAACCAGCAAGGAGTGATCATTGATGCCTGTTTTACCTGTAGGGGAGCGTATTTATGAAGTGGGTGCCAGTCATCCGGAACGTCAGCTTTTTGACTGCCTGATGCCTACGCCGCACGGCACGACGTACAACGCCTATCTTGTCATGGGTTCGGAAAAAACGGCACTGATCGATGCCGTCGATCCGGAAAAGACCGATATACTGCTGAATAACCTCAAAGAGTCCGGGGTTACACAGATAGACTACCTGATCACCTTACACACCGAACAAGACCATTCCGGATCCAACACAGCGGTGCTCAGCCGTTACCCGATGGCCCGGGTGGTTGGAAGCGAGAAAATCAGGGACATGCTGGAGACCCATCTTCATTATGACCCCAGCCAGGTTATGGTGATCAAGGAAGGCGACAAACTGGATCTGGGTGACCGGACTTTGCAGTTTATGATGATCCCTTTCGCCCACTGGCCGGACAACATGATGGTCTATCTTGAGGAAGAACGCATCCTCTTTTCCAGTGACCTTTTTGGTTCGCATTACGCGACACCGAAAATGTTTGCCACCTCAAGCGCAGAACAACGCCTTGCAGCCAAATCGTATTTTGCCGAGATTATGATGCCTTTCCGCGCCCAGATCTCCCGTTATACAGCCAAGGTGCGCCAGCTCAAACCCCGCCTGATCGCTCCGGCCCACGGTCCGGTCTGGTACGATCCGGATGTGATACTTTCCCGCTATGAACGTTGGACAGGTGACGCGGTCAAGAAGCTGGTTACCATTCCCTATATCAGCATGCACGACAGCACCCAGGTACTGGTTGAGCGCCTGGCCGTGAAACTGTCTGCCCAGGGCCTTTCCGTCGTCTGCCGCAATCTGGGCAACAGGCCGGACAGCCTGACGCTTGAAACAGGCCACTTTATTATGGATCTGGTTGACGCGGCCGCTGTCGTACTGGCCACACCGACGGTGCTGGGCGGACCTCACCCGAACATGGCCTATGCCGCCATGATCGCCAACGCGGTCAGACCGAAGACTAAATTCATGGCCATGGTTGGTTCATATGGCTGGGCGACCCAAGCTGAAAAGACCCTGACTGCGCTGACAGGCAACATCAAGGCGGAAAGACTGCCGACCCTCCTGGTTAAAGGCCTGCCCACCCAGGATGATCTGGTCAAGGTCGACGAGCTCGCTTCTGAGTTGGGGCAGCGTATTCAGGCGTTGCCGGATCTGCTGGAGAGCTGACTGGCGGGCGGTGAGGCGAAACGACCAGTCAGTGGCCTGCCCCGTCCGATTCACGATCAAAGATAGATTGTTGCAAGGGATCCGGCTGCGGTCCATCATTCGGATCCGCGGCCGGTTTTTCCAGTTCACCGGCAGCGTAGCCTGTATCAGGCAGGATGGGGTCGGGAACAGGTGCCGGTTCCCCTGTCAACAAAGAAAGCAGCCCGAGGTAAACGGTTTGAGGATGCCGTTTCCAGCGTTCACAGATCAGCTGGCCCATCAACCGGTCAGGGATGGTCAGACACAGGTCGATCAGATCCTTGATGCCGTCATTCTGCCTTAGCCGAACCGTATAAAGGCCGTTGCCATCCGGATCACAGCTGGCCGACAGGACATTCTGCAGCCGGATGTCTCTTTGCCAGCCGGCACAGGCCTGGGCCAGATAGGAGCGGATCGGCAGGGGTATGCGGTTTTCCAGCGTCTGATACACACTTCTGCCTTTAGGTGTCATGTCACAGCGTGAGACGGGTCGGCCGGTAGCGTCAACACGTGTCTCCCCTTTGCGGATGCTTTCAGCAGCCATCTGGTCGCGGCTGAGTTCCTCGAAAGCTGTGACGAACTCAAAATAATCCATATAAAGTGTTTCCAGAGCGATGGTGGTCAGCTGGTTCAGCGTGACACCAGGGATCCTGTTGAGGATTGAGAGTATGATAAGTTTATTGATGGCCAGATCGGCAGGTTCCAAGACGGTACACCCCTATCTGCATGTTGTTTTTGATCCCGGCTGTCTCTGCTTCCAGTATACGCAAAAGGATGCGCTTTGAACAGGCCGGCTGTGCCTGACTTGGCAGATGACGCCGGCTTTGTTATTGTAAGGATGTTGCGGCAAGTATGTTGCCATGCTGTGCGGCATACACAAAAGAATCGAGGTAAACAACATGAGCCGAATACTGGTGACCGGCGGTGCCGGTTATATTGGAAGCCACACCTGTGTCGCCCTGCTTGCGGAAGGCCATGATCTGGTTGTTGTAGACAACCTGGACAACAGCAGCGAACGATCACTTGAGCGCGTACGGCAGATCAGTGGCCGTGATTTTGAATTCCACCGCCTGGATGTCTGCGACCGCCCGGCCATGAAAACGCTTTTTGCCCGTCAGCCGTTGGATGCCGTGATTCATTTTGCCGGCCTGAAAGCGGTGGGGGCGTCCGTGCAGCAGCCTTTACGCTACTACCGCAACAACCTGGACAGCACGCTGACCCTTTGTGAAGTGATGCAGGAATATGATGTACGCCGGCTCGTTTTCAGTTCATCGGCAACGGTTTACGGGACACCGGAAAAGATGCCGATCACAGAGGATTTCCCCCTGTCCTGCACCAATCCCTACGGCTGGACCAAATATATGAATGAGCAGATCCTGCGCGACCTGGCAGCCGCCGACCCGTCCTGGTCGATCATGCTGCTGCGTTACTTCAATCCGATCGGCGCCCATCCATCTGGCCTGATCGGTGAGGACCCGGGCGGGACACCCAACAACCTCATGCCTTACATCACCCAGGTTGCTATTGGCAGACGTCCCGCTTTACAGGTGTTCGGCCAGGACTATCCGACACCGGACGGAACCGGCGTGCGTGACTATATTCACGTTGAGGATCTGGCCAGCGGCCATTGCCGCGCCATCGATCATGTCTTCAAAAAGACGGGTGTTGAAGCGGTCAACCTCGGTACCGGCACAGGCTACAGTGTGCTGGACATGGTTAAAGCTGTAGAACAGGCCAGCGGCAGGAATATACCGCTGGTGATGGCACCCCGCAGGCCTGGTGATGTTGCCATCTGTTATGCGGACCCGAGTAAAGCTGAACGCCTGCTTGGCTGGCGTGCACAAAAAACACTGGCCGACATGTGCCGTGATGCCTGGCGCTGGCAGGAGATGAACCCGTATGGCTACGCGGCCGGAACCGGGGAAAAGACATGCTAGCGGACCTGGTTTTGTTGCTGATCCTGCTCCTTGCAGCCTTGCTCGGCCTGAAACTGGGCTTCTTCGATATGCTGGGCCGTCTCTTGATGCTGCTGCTTTCGCTGGGTTTGACCATGCTGTTACTGGGTCCGGTTACCGGTTTTCTCAGCCGCGTACCCTGGCTGGAGCCGCTAGGCTCCTGGCTGACCAATCCGTTGATCCAGACCTTGGAAAATGCTGCTCTGACCGTGGAAGAAGCCGTCGATCGGTTTGCCCTGCCGCCTTTGCTGGAAGCATTGATGAATGCGCAGGCCGAAAATGGTTCAGCGGCAGCCGGTTCAGAGCTTTCCGGCCTGACGGTGGCCCTTTTCCGTTTTGCCTTGATGGCCGCGGTTTTTGTCATTCTTTTTGCCATCATTTCTTTTATCGTGCACAAGCTGACCCGGCTGCTTACCCGCTGGTCTGATGCCCTTCCACTCATAGGGACGATCAACCGGTTGGGCGGATTGGTGGCCGGTGCGGTTTTTGGCCTGGTCGTTATCAACATCCTATTATTGTTAAGCGGTTTTCTGGCACCTTATTTTCCGGCGCTTGTCCGGGAAATTGAACAGTCCAGCCTGGCCCGCCCGCTGTATCTTTTTAACTTTCTGGCAGATCTTATCAGAACCACTTGACAAAAAATCTGCAACACACTATATTTATTCCTGGGTTAGCACTCCGTACGATAGAGTGCTAACCCAACAAGAAACATAATGGTTAAAGGAGGCATTCACATGACCATCAAACCTTTGGGTGACCGTGTTGTCATCAAAATGATCGAAACTGAAGAAACAACCAAGAGCGGTATTGTTCTGCCCGGATCTGCCAAGGAAAAACCGCAGGTGGCTGAGATCGTCGCTGTAGGGCCAGGCGGGCTCGTTGACGGCAAAGAAGTTACCATGCAGGTTAAGGTCGGCGATCGCGTTTTGATCAGTAAATATGCCGGCACAGAAATCAAGATGAACGATGTGGAATACACCATCCTCAAGCAGAGTGATATTCTCGCGATTGTCGATTGACTAAGGATAGAGGAGGAAAACAACAATGGCTAAAGATCTGAAATACGCAGAAAATGCCAGGCACGCACTGGAAAGAGGTGTCAACAAACTGGCTGACACCGTAAAAATCACATTAGGCCCCAAAGGCCGCAATGTCGTTCTGGACAAGAAATTCGGTTCGCCCATGATCACCAATGACGGCGTGACCATCGCCAAGGAAATCGAAATCGAAGACCGTTTTGAGAACATGGGTGCTCAGCTGGTCAAGGAAGTCGCAACCAAGACCAACGATGTGGCTGGTGACGGCACCACAACAGCGACCCTGCTGGCCCAGGCCATCATCCGTGAAGGCTTGAAGAACATCGCGGCGGGTGCCAACCCCATGATCCTGGGTAAAGGCATCAACATGGCAGTGGAAGTTGCTGCAGACAGCATCATCAAGCAAGCCAAGACCGTTTCCGGCAAAAAAGACATCACCCGCGTCGCGGCGATTTCCGCCAATGACGCTTTCATCGGTGAGCTGATTGCCGATGCCATGGAAAAAGTGACTTCCGACGGCGTTATCACCGTTGAGGAATCCAAGACCATGAGCACTGAGCTCGAAGTTGTCGAAGGCATGCAGTTTGACCGTGGTTATGTATCTTCTTACATGGCGACCGATACAGATAAAATGGAAGCCGTTCTTGATGATCCTTATATCCTGATCACTGACAAAAAACTGACCAGCATCCAGGACATTCTGCCGCTGCTGGAAAAAATAGTGCAGGCCGGCAAAAAACTGCTGATCATTGCCGAGGACGTTGAAGGCGAAGCCCTGGCGACTCTGGTGGTCAACAAACTGCGCGGCACCTTCACCTGTGTTGCTGTCAAGGCACCTGGTTTCGGCGATCGTCGCAAAGCCATGCTGCAGGATATCGCTGTTCTGACCGGAGGTCAGGTTATCTCTGAAGAAGTAGGCCTGGAACTCAAAGAAACGACCATTGATCAGCTCGGTCGTGCCCGTCAGATTAAAGTTGAAAAAGAGAACACCATCATTGTTGATGGCGCTGGTTCTGAAGCAGAAATTAAAGCCCGTATCAATTCGATCCGTGCCCAGATCGAAGAGACAACCTCTGATTTCGACCGCGAGAAACTTCAGGAGCGCCTGGCCAAACTGTCCGGCGGTGTGGCTGTAATCAAGGTTGGTGCCGCAACAGAAACTGAAATGAAAGAAAAGAAACTGCGTATCGAGGATGCCCTTTCCGCGACCCGCGCTGCTGTTGAAGAAGGTATCGTTTCCGGTGGCGGAACAGCCTATATCAATGTCCTCCCGCAGGTCTCCAAGCTGCTTGCCGAAACCAGCGGTGACACCAGAACAGGTGTCCGGATTGTTCTTAAAGCCCTGGAAGAGCCGGTTCGTCAGATTGCCACCAACGCCGGCATGGATGGCAGCGTCATCTGTGAAAAAGTAAAGAACAGTGATACGGGTGTCGGTTTCGATGTCATGAATGAAAATTATGTCGACATGATGGAAGCCGGAATTGTCGATCCTGCCAAGGTGACCCGTTCCGCTCTGCAGAACGCCGCTTCGATCGCTGCGATCCTGCTGACCACGGAAGCTGTAGTGGCTGACATCCCCGAGCCCGAGCCGGCAGCTCCTGCCGGTGGCCCCGGCGGCATGGGCGGCATGGGCGGCATGTACTGATCCCTTACCCGACCGTGACGCTTTATACCAACACAAAAAGGGAGGACGCCCGTCAGGGTGTCCTCTTTTTTGATTATGGCAGTTGCCGCATTGTTTCAGCCACGCGATTCGGTTAGAATAGAGTACATACACAAAAACAGTCGTCAGGGTTGTGGGAGGTTCAGTTTCATGAATGACACCTTTATAGAGAAAATCGTCCAGCGGCGCAAGACGGGGAAAGACGCTCTGAAAATTATCGGACTGCTGGGCGCTGCTTTGGTACTGCTGATCGCTCTGCTGATACTGGGTCAGATATTCGGACAGTATATCAGCTTTCTGGTGCCGCTGCTGCTGGTCGGTATCTTCTATGGGCTCTGGTTTTTCATGACCGGGCTGAACAGGGAATATGAGTACATTGTGACCAATGGTGACCTGGATATTGACATGATTATCAACCGGCGCCGCCGTAAACGTATTTTCGCCGGCAAGGCCAAGGATTTTGAAGTCATGGCGCGAGTGGACAGCGATGACTACCGTGAAGCCCAGAAGGGTAAATACACGCTGCTGGACTGCTCGGCTTCTTTGCAGGCACCCGACAACTGGTTTGTCCTGACAGAGTATAAAGGCGAGCGGACGCTGCTGGTCTTTGCCCCTGACGAACGCATGCTGAAAAGCATGAAACGATTCAATCCCAGCAAGATCAAGTACACGCAACATGGCAGCTGATCAAGAGGCCGGCAAGCCCGGCAGCCGGACTGACGGTTCAAAGAAACATATCAGCTTGCCTGTCGGCAAACGTCGCTTCACCATCACAGAACGCAGCTGGATTTTTTATGACTGGGCGAATTCAGCCTACGCGACCATCATCATGGCTGCGGTCTTTCCCATTTATTTTGCGGATGTCGCCCGTGGCGCCGGCGTTTCCGGTGATGTCTGGTGGGGATATGCGACTTCTCTGGCCACACTTCTGGTCGCGCTCATGTCACCTCTGCTGGGAGCCGTTGCTGATTTCCGCGGTATGAAGAAGAAGCTGTTCACTGTTTTTCTGCTGCTGGGCCTGGTTTTTACCGCTGTCATGGCTTTCACCGACCAATGGCAGCTGATGTTGACCGGTTATGTTTTGTCCTATATCGGCTTTTCCGGATCCAATCTGTTCTATGACTCTTTCATGACTGATGTCACGACACCGGACCGCATGGACCGCGTCTCGGCCTGGGGTTACGCAATGGGGTACATAGGCGGCAGCACCATCCCGTTTATCCTTTCCATCGTGCTGATCATCCTTGGTTCTTCCTTCGGCGTAGATGCCATACTGGCGGTTAAGCTGGCCGTCCTGCTTTGCGTGACCTGGTGGGCTGTCTTCAGCATACCCATGCTGCGCCGGGTTCGTCAGCTGCATTTTGTGGCCAGTCCTGCTGCAGATCTGGTTAAGCGGTCTTTACGCAATACCATTCAGACTGCCCGGGATATTTTTGCGAATAAAGCGATTTTCGCGTTTGTGTTGGCTTATTTTTTCTATATTGACGGCGTTAACACAGTCATTCACATGGCAACGGTTTATGGGTCAACATTGGGTCTGGGCACCACCGGGATGATTCTTGCCCTGCTGGTCACACAACTGGTCGCCGTGCCCTTTTCCATTCTGTTCAGCCATTTAGCAGGTAAAATCGGTTCCATCCGCATGATCCGCCTGGCTGTCATCGTGTACATGGTGATTTGCGCGGTGGGCTTCTATATGGGCTATTCCCTGGAAAGCGTTCCGCCCGAGTCAGCGCTTTACCCGGCCGCACTGGCAAGGTCAACCACCTTGTTTTGGATGATGGCCGTGCTGGTCGGCACCTGCCAGGGAGGTATCCAGGCTCTGTCCCGATCTTTTTTCGGCAAGCTCATCCCGCCTAGACGTTCTAATGAATTTTTCGGCTTTTTCGATATATTTGGCAAGTTCGCCGCGGTGATGGGACCTGCCCTCTATGCTTTGACCGCCAATCTGACGGGGCGTTCTTCATATGGCATCCTCAGCCTGCTTTTCCTTTTTGCCTGCAGCCTCGTCACGCTCTGGACAGGCCGACATCAGCTGAACATGGCTGAAGCGCAGGGCGCTGCAGCTGTCAGGGACAGCCTCAGCAACAACACTGCATAAACAACATAGCTTCTCCGCCTGCGCGGTGGGCTGATACTTGTCAAACCATCCATCGGGACAATGCGCTGAAATGCCTGCGGGCAAGCGACACCAATCACTGGAGGATCAAAATGACACCCCTAAAACCAGGCCGCTGGTCTTTTGATGTGCGCAGCACGGATACCGACTTTCAAGATCGACTGCATCTTTTCGCTCTTTTTTCTTACATGCAGGAAGCAGCCTATCATCATGTACGCTGTATGGCAGATATTTTCGGCGATTTTGAGCAACTTGGCTTATGCTGGTTGCTGATTCGCGTCAGTGTTCGGCTGCATGACTGGCCACGCTGGGGCGATACCGTAACCGTTGAAACCGCACACCGCGGGGCACGCCGGCTGACGTTTATCCGTGATTTTACGTTCTATGACCAGCATGGAAGATCTTTTGGCCAGGCGACATCCGAATGGCTGGTGGCTGACCGCAAGACACATCGCCCGCAACGGCCGCAGCCGGGCTGGCCATGCCGGCCGATTGAGGGAAACGGGCTGGCATGTCCCAGGCTGAAGCCGCAGGATACAGCGTCCAGCATCCCTTTGTTGTTGAAATACGCGGACTTCAGCGATCTGGACCGCAACAACCATGTCAACAACACACGCTATGTCGCCTGGGGTGTTGATACCGTGCAGGCCTTGCGTTCGCGCATATCCGGAGGGGCCATGCCACCTCTGGCCGTTGCTGAATTTGATATCCATTACATCAATGAAGTGGGCACCGGTGCCCGGATCGACCTTTTCGGCAGCCAGGATCCTGACAACCTGGCATGCTACGACATTACAGCACAGCTGCATCCGGAGCACACACCGGTTTTCCGCGCCCGGCTGAGGCTGTCCGGCCAGAATTCTGAACAATTGTGAACACTTCTTATCCGCTAAAGGATTTTTGCTATAATCATGACGTGGAAAACATGGGCTCCTGCATGACAACGACTTCAGGAGCGGGGAGGAAAGAGCATGATTGAAATCCGCAATCTGGTTAAGTACTATGGTGACATCCAAGCCGTCAACAATGTTACTTTTACCGTAAACAAAGGCGAAATACTCGGTTTTCTCGGACCTAACGGCGCCGGCAAATCAACCACCATGAACATCCTGACAGGATACCTGTCAGCTACGTCCGGATCCGTCAGCATCAACGGCTACGACATACTGGACGACCCGCAGCAGGCGAAAAAGCATATCGGCTACCTGCCGGAGAACCCCCCGCTTTATCTGGATATGACGGTCACAGAATATCTGCGCTTTGTTGCGGAGCTGAAAAGTGTGCCCGCTGACCAGCGTATCCGCCAGCTGGCGGAGATCATGAAACTCGTGCGCATAACCGATGTGGCCGGCCGCCTGATCAAGAACCTGTCCAAAGGCTACCGCCAGCGTGTGGGGATCGCCCAGGCCATGGTGGGAAACCCGGAGGTGCTGGTACTGGATGAACCGACCATTGGCCTGGACCCCAAACAGATCATTGAAATCCGCAATCTGATTAAGGAACTGGGGAAAAACCACACCATCATTCTCAGTTCGCACATTCTGCCGGAAGTTCAGGCCGTTTGCGAACGCGTGGTTATCATCAATAAAGGCAGCATCGCCGCGGAAGACACGCCGGAAGGCCTTTCCCGCCAGATGGCCCAAACATCACGCCTGCAGATCAGTGCTGAAGGTCCATCCAGGGATGTCATTCAAAAACTGCGCCTGGTTCCGGGTGTCAAACAAGTGGAAGCCATCATGGAAAAAGAAGGCGGCATCACCATCTACGAAATTGAAAATGACCCGGAAGTGAATGTGCGAAAACAGATTTTCTTTGAGATGGCCCGCAACAGCTGGCCGATCATAGAGATGAAATCACTGGATCCGACCCTGGAAGAAATATTCCTTCAGGTGACCAGCAATTATCAGACCAGCAGGAGGGGTTAATCCTATGACACGTATCAGGGCTATATTCAAACGGGAGTTCCTGGCCTATTTCCGTTCACCGATCGGGTATGTCGTATTTGCCATATTCATGGCTGTTGGCGGCATCTTTTTCGCTTCAGGCATTCTCGGATCCTATATCGATATTGTCAGCGAAATCGGTTTTATCCAGTCTTTCCTATTTATCATCATCCCGTTGATGACCATGCGTTCATTTTCTGAAGACCGGCGCAACGGCACGGAGGTTCTCCTGTTTACATCGCCGGCCAGCACCCTGGAGATCGTACTTGGCAAATACTTTGCCGCGCTGACCTTGTTTGTGCTCATGACAGCCGGCACCTTCACGCATCTGATTATCACATCGCTCTACGGCGGTCTGATCGACAGCAGTGTTCTGGGCGCCTACATCGGGTTTATCTTTATGGGCGTGGCCTATGTGTCCATCGGTTGTTTTGCTTCAGCACTCACTGAAAACCAGATTATCGCCGCAGTCATATCTTTTGTCATCATGCTGGTTCTGATGCTGCTTGATTTTGTCTCCAGCATGCTGGGCTCTGTGGCATCGACACTGCTGTCGAAAATCAACTTTTTCAACTGGACCGATGTTCAGATCGATGCTGCCGGCACATCTGTGACCGAAGCGCTGCAGTGGCTCAACCCAATGACGCGGCTCAACAATATTGTAAGTGGTATTTTTGAGATCGCGCCGATCCTGTTCTTCATCAGCATGGCGGCGGCTTTCATTTACATGACAAACCGCATTCTGGAAAAACGGCGCTGGAGCCAGAGGTGATTAAAGATGAGTGATATGCAAAAGAACAACGAGACCAAGGTGAAAAAACCCGCCGGCCCCGCGCTTGATAAAGACCCGCGCAAGGTGGACAAGCGCAACAGAAGCCTCAAGACGATCTCGATTACATCCACGATTCTGTTCATCGTCCTGCTGCTGGTTTTCAACATCGTTTTTGACAGTCTGCTGGGCGACCGGCTCAAATGGGACTGGACAACCGGCGAACAGTTTTCCATCGGTGATGTCAGCAAAGAGATCCTGCAGAATTTGGACAAGGATGTCCAGATCATCGGCCTCTATGATGTCAACGCGCAAAGCCGCAACCAGCAGGTCGAACTGATGCTGGAGAATTATGCGACCCGTGCCGGCGGACGCATTACGGTCCGCTATGTTGATCCGGACCGTACCCCCGCTATTCTGACGGAAATTGACCCGGACGGCCTGCTTGAGCCGAAGGCCGGCGATTATGTTGTCTTCTGTCCAGACACGGGCAAGGGGAAAAATATTGGCTACAACGATATTTATGACATCGTTTATGACGAAAACTATCAAAGCCAGCTGCGAGGCATCACGGCGGAGCAGAGCATCACTGGTGCTATAAAATATGTCACTTCGGAAACCACACCGGTTGTTTATTTCACAACAGGTCACGATGAGCTTAAATACGGTGAAAACTACAGTGCCCTGGTGACCATCCTGAAAAACAACAACTATGATGTCAAAGAGCTGGATATGTTCAGTCTTGAGAAAATCCCCGAGGATTGCGCTGTCATGATCATGGCCGCACCCAAGATCGATGTGACCACAGCCGAACGTCGCCTGATCGCCAGCTATCTGCAACAGGGCGGCAGCTTGATGTTTATTTCAGACTATAACAACGCATCGTTTCCTGAGCTCAACCAGCTGCTCATTGATTACAATATTGAAATCAGTGATACGCGCCTGAGGGAAGGTTCGCCCAATTATCGCTTCCAGGATGATGCGTATATCATGCGGGCCATTGCTCCGCGCAGCAAGGTGACAGCAGATGCCGTTGACGGCTGGACCCTCGTTGACAACGCCCGCGGCATGAACATCCTGACTAATGTTAAAGAGTGGATTGAAGTGGAACCGATCCTGACTACTTCCGACCAGGGCTTTGCGGAAACCAACGGCAATCCTGAGCAGTCTTCTGTCGCAGCACACCAAAACATCGCCCTTCTTTCTGAGAGCATGGGCTATGTTGACGGAACGAATGTAACACAGACTGCCAAGGTCATGCTGGTCGGTTCAAGCAGCCTGTTCAATGATTCTGTCTTAACGACTTTCGGCAACCAGTTGTACAATGCCGGCCTGTTCTATTACTCCATTCAGTACCTGGCAAACGCGAACGAAAGCGAAAGCCTTTATATCCAGTCAAAACAGCCTGTTTCCTATGCCGTTTCCAAGGGATCCAGCAGCCTCAACGTCTTCACATCTGTTGTGGTCATGATTATCATCCCTGCAGCACTGCTGATTGCGGCTCTGTTTGTTTATAGAAAGCGGCGGCATCTGTGATGGGTAAAGGGGAGGCTAACAAGCGTGAAGATCAATAAACAAGCGAAATCCCTGGTCGTTTTCGGTGCGATTATCGTTGTCCTGCTGCTCGTCTGGCTGGGATCCAGCCTGATCCCCGGCCTGAAGCCGGCTGAGGGGACGACCCCGGCGACAACCCTTGCAACCGAGATCCTCTTTGAGAGCAACCTGAACGATGTTGCCTATCTCGAAATTGATAACGAAAAAGCAACGTTCAAGCTGGTCTCTGAAGAAGTCAAGGATCAGGAGGGCAAGGTAACTTTGCTTTGGACCATTGACGGGATGGGAGACTATCCGTTCTCGTCATCTGCGGTGGATAATATTGCCAGAGTTGCCGGCCGTGTCTACCTCACGAAGGAAATCGCCCAGGATGTCACCGATTTTTCGCCTTATGGGCTGGACAAACCTACCGCCGTCCTGCGCGTGGTTATGAAAGACGGCACACAGCACGAGATCAAGTTCGGCAAGGAGATTCCCTCCGGCTACTATGACTATGTTACCGTCGATCAGACAGGCCGCGTTTGTACCATTGCTTCTTCCACAGGTGACAAAATCCGCTCTACCCTATTGGATTTGCTGGATAAAACGTCTGTGATCGGGCTGGAAGCCAACAAACTGCAAAAACTGGAGTTCAACCGCGCCAAAGACCAGCTGCATCTGGTGTCAGATATCAAACTGGTCGGCGAAGTGGGCAGTGGCACGGAATATCTGGACTTCACCATAACAGAGCCCGTTCGGCGCAGCGGCACATCAGAAAGCCTCAGTAAGCTGGTCAATGAATCGGTGGCGGCAAGTGTCAGCCAGTTTGTCGAAATAGACCCGAAGGATCTGGCTCTTTATGGACTGGATCAGCCTGCCTATCTTTTCAATTTGAGCAGTGCTGATAAATCGGTCAGGCTGATGATCGGCAGCCAGGCGGACGGATCCAGTTACTATGCCATGACCGACCAGGTGCCGGCTGTTTTTACCGTGGCTGCCAGCAGTTTTACCACGATAGACATGAAAGTCACCGAAATGCTTGACCGCTTTGTCGCCCTGGAAAGCATCTGGGCTGTGGAAAAAATCGAGGCTGATATTCTGGGCACACGTTTTGTTACGGAAATCCAGATGGAAAAATCACAAACGGCTGATGATGAAACGGTTGTCTTTACCCTTGACGGGGAAAACGCCAAAATTTTCAGTGAAAAAGACAAGAGCCTTTATAATCAGTTCTATCAGAGCATCATCGGCATCCTGATCGATAATCTGGATACGGAGGCGAACCCGGAAAATACGAAAGATGCCCGCATCGTTTTCCATATCAGGGAAGACAAGGACAATAATATTCCGGCACATACGAAAATCGTTGAATTTGCCCGCAGGGATGATTATACTTATTATGTCTTTATTGACGGCATATATACCGGTTACTACATTGATGGTGAGAAGGCTTTCACCTCAACACGCATAAACAGCGAAGGTGTGCTGGTTTCCTACAAGATGATGCGTTATGCCATGGATCATGCTGTAGACGGCGTTTTCAACACACAGGAAGGGTATCAACTGGACTAAAAAATGGTGAAACACCGTTCGAGCCGCACAGACAAACCAAGCAGAGCCAGCCTGATCTTGCTGATCGCGCTGGCTTTCCTGCTCTTGCTGGGCACCGTGGTTCTGGTTACCCGCCTGCCTGAAGATGAAGCCTGGCAATGGGCCGGCAGCACTTCAGCCGACCAGGACAGCCAGATGTCCGGGTTTACCTGCAGTGCCGCCGAGGCTCAGACGCTATACCCGTTTCTGGATGGTGTTATCCGCCTGACGCCGGAGCGAGTGACTTATCTCGATATCCTCGGCAGCGAACGTTACGCCATTGATACTGACTTCACAGCCCCGTTTTTGATTCAGCAGGGGCGTTGGCTGCTGGTAGCCGACCGTGAAGGGACCGGCTACCTAATGCTCAGCGAGCAGGGAGAACAATACCGCGGCCGACTTGAAGGCAGGGTTGGTGGAGCCGCCATCAACGAAAACGGCATGGTAGCCTTGATCCAGGACCGGCAGGACAATACAGGAATTGTCACCGTTCTGGAGGCAGAGACTGGCCGCTCACTCTATGACTGCCATTTTCCTGAATCCGGTTATGTTCTGTCATTGGCCTTTACGCCTGACGGCAGTTATTTTGATGTGAACCTGATCAACACTGACGGATTTACCGCGCAGACGATACTCAAGCGCTATTCAATCGACGGCACGCAACAGGGCCAGCGTTTGCCGGATTTGCCCGGCTTGCAACCGCTGCTGCTGCATAACGGTGATGGTGATCCCGTTGTCTGTGGTTTCAACAGCATCACCGCCCTGTCCTACAGCACCGACCAGCCACTCTGGCAGCAGACATATGCCCGCATCCATGCTGTCACATCAGATGCCCGGGGCGTCTGGACGCTGTCGCAGAAAAACAGTCAGGACATGATTGGACTGTACCGGATCGATATGAACGGGGCAGAAAAGCAATGGCGGGAAATCGGCGAAAACACAGTAGAGCCGCTGCTGTCTTCAGACTATATTGCAATCGGCAATGGTGCCCGCCTGATCTTGCTCAGCAGCCGTGACGGAAAAGAAATCAAGACAGAGACGCTGAACGCTGAGATCATACGCATGGGCTTTAGCGGTCAAGACAGTTTATTGATTGTGACGGCCGGAGGGGTCAGCCGGCTGCCGCTTGGCACTTGAAAAAAACGACCTGATCCCAGTGACATAGGAGGCATCTATGCAAGAGAAAACCAGACCGGAATTCAACAGCAGGCAGGAGATCCCTGCACCCTACCGTTGGCGGCTGGAAGATATTTTCAAGACCGATCAGGCTTGGGAACAGGCCCTTAAGGCTGTCCTGCCCCTGCTCGATGCTGTGGAGCGGCTTCGGGGACGTCTGTCTGAAGGACCGGACATGCTGGCCCAGGCCTTGCAGGAAGCGGATCAGCTTGATCTTGAACTGATGGAACTCTACGCCTATGCCCGGATGCGGCGGGATGAAGACAACAGCAATAACCTTTACCAGGACATGGCTGACCGGGTCACCGGCCTCTATTATCAGTCTGCCGCGAAAACAGCGTTCATGTCACCGGAGATCGCGGCTATTGATGAGGCTACGCTGCGCGGCTGGCTGGCTGCGCATCAAGGACTCGCTGCGCATCGCCACCAGCTGGACAACCTTCTGCGTACACGCCCGCATATCCTGCCGGAAGCACAAGAAGCCCTGCTTTCCCGTTTTGGTCCGGTAGCCGAGGGCATCGGACATACCTATACTGTTTTGGACAATGTGGAAATCAAGCTCGGTTCGATCGAAGACGGCAATGGTGGAACCATTGAATTGACACCGGCTGTTTTTGGCCGGCTTCGTGAACATCGTAACCGGTCGGTGCGGGCGGCCGCGTTCGCCCGCGTGCATCATGCGTATATGGCGTTCGGCCGCACCTTGTCCACCTTATATGCCACCCGGGTGAAAGCCGATATTTTGTTTGCCCTGACCCGCAACCATCAGGACAGCCTTAGTTCGGCCTTGTTTGCGGATAACCTGCCAGCCAGCCTGTACAGCGGTCTGATCGAAGCGGTTCATGAAGGTCAGGGAACCTTGAACCAATATCTGGATCTCAGGCGTCAGCGCCTGCAGCTGGATGCCCTGCACATTTATGACACCTATGTGCCGATACTGGATGTCCCTGAACGCAACTACACCTTCGAGCAGGCTTGTGACATGATCCGCGATGGCCTGGCTCCGCTTGGTCCGGTCTACCGCAAAGCACTGGAAGAAAACCTGACCGGCCGTTGGATTGATGTCTATGAGACGCCGGGGAAGACCAGCGGTGCTTATTCCTGGGGATCCTACAAGACTCATCCATATATCCTGATGAATTTTTCCGGTTCGCTGTCTGACCTGTTTACACTGGCCCATGAACTGGGACACAGCCTGCATACCTGGTTCAGCAGCAAACGGCCGTACGCGGAAGCACATTATCCGATCTTCCTGGCGGAGATTGCCTCTACCGTCAATGAAATCCTCTTGATGCATACCCTGCTGCGTGCCTGTGATGTTTCAACAGAAGCCGGCCGCAAGGAAAAGGCCTATCTGCTGAATCATTTTCTGGAAGAATTCCGCCTGACGGTTTTCCGCCAGACGATGTTTGCCGAGTTTGAATGGCTGGCCCACCAACGGGCTGAACAAGGAGAAGCATTGACAGCAGAGTCGCTCTGCGTTATCTATAGCGACCTGCTGCGTCGCTACTTCGGCCCCGACGTGATCATTGATGACTACATGCAGTGGGAGTGGAGCCGCATTCCCCATTTTTACAACGCTTATTATGTTTTCCAGTATGCTACTGGCTTTTCAGCGGCGGTTGCCCTGAGCCGGCAGATCATGGCTGAAGGCCAGTCCGCAGTAGAGCGTTATCTGGCATTTCTCAGTTCCGGCAGTTCGGACTATCCATTAGACCTGCTGGCCAAAGCCGGTGTTGACTTGTCCGGACCCGGACCGGTGCGGGAAGCGATGACGGAGTTTGCTGACCGGCTTGCTGAGCTGGCCACGCTGCTGCAGGATGCCTGATGAGATGGAAACGGAGATAAAACTAGATGCGAGCCACCTCAGCCAACCGCGGGAACTGCTGCAGGATGCCTGGTTGATCAGCCTGGAAATACCGGGAAAAAGGAATACCCTGGTCATGGACAGCCGGTATTATGACACAGCAGACAGCCGGTTGGCTTCTTCAGCTTGCAGTCTGCGCCTGCGACGGGAAAATGAACAGCATATTCTTTCGCTGAAGGGTGGCGGCAGCGTGGAAAAAGGCCTGTACAGGCGGGCGGAGTGGTCGGTACCGTTGACTGCCGCCGAAGCCGGGCTTTTCATGCTTCAACCGGACATAAAAAAGGCGCGCCATTTTCTCAGCGATGCCTGGGTGGCTTGCGGGATGCCTGGAAGTTCAGATCGCCGGATACAGGATCAGCCGCTCACGCAGATCGCCTGCGTGACCTTTACGCGGCAGCTGACATACCTGCGCTACCGGAACACCCTTGTCGAACTGGCGCTGGACCAGGGCACTTTATCGGCAGCGCTGCGAACAGCGCCCCTCTGTGAAATTGAACTTGAACTGAAACAGGGCGATGTAGCCGATCTGATTGCGCTGGGCCGTGAACTGGCCAGCCGTTTCAGCCTGAAGCCTCAGAATGCCAGCAAGCTGGCGCGCTGCCTCGCCCTTGCAGCCTTTCGGCCAATGCCCTAGAATCTTAATATGGACAGAAGCAAAGCCCCAACATGTGATATCGCGATCATCGGGGGTGGCGCAGCCGGTCTGGCTGCTGCCATCGAAGCTGCCACCTGCCTGCAAAGACAGGGATCAGGGCTCGGCCTCGGACGGATAGGCACGCGTAGCGAAACCGGTATCAACCCTGTGGTTGTCCTGGAACGTCTTGACCGCGTCGGCAAAAAAATCCTTGCAACCGGGAACGGCCGCTGCAACCTCAGTCATCAGCCGGTGTGTCTGGATGATTATCATGGACTTAACCGCTCTTTTGCCGGACCGGCGCTTGGCCGTTATGATGTCGCGGTGACACTGGACTGGTTCCGGCAGATGGGACTGCTTTGCCGCACCGGCGAAGATGGTCGGGTTTTTCCTTACAGCTACCAGGCAACAGCGGTGCTCGATATCCTGCGCAGAGCGTTGGACCGACTGCCGGTGACCTTAAGGACCAGCTTCCGTGTCAGTGATCTGCGTCCCAAACGCACTGGTGAATTTTTGCTGACGGACTCAGATGGCCAGCGTCTTTACGCCCGCAGCGTGATTGTCACGACCGGAGGGCTAGCCGCGCCGTCTTTTGGCTGCAGCGGCGATGGTTATACATTGATGACCCGCCTTGGCCACCGAATGGTTGAGACAAAACCTGCGATTGTGCAGATTAACTGCCATAAAGACGCTGTTCGCGGACTGGCCGGTATCCGTGTCAACGGAACCGCGACGCTGATGTGCCGGCAAAAGGTCTGCCGCCAGGAACAGGGCGAAATCCTGTTTACTGATTATGGTTTGTCAGGGCCGCCGATCCTGCAGCTGTCCCGGGCTGTCCATGACGCTCTGGAGCAAAGCCGGCCTGATGATGCGACGGTTCATCTTGATTTTTTGCCTGAACTGTCTTTGCCGGACCTGGTGGCCTGGCTGAAAAAACGTCAGGCAGGGGATCCGAGCTTGCCGTTGCAGGATTTTCTAAATGGGCTTCTGCATAAGAAGGCCGGCATGGCGCTTGTTAAGCAAGCCTGCGGATGTTCTCTGGCGGAGCCTCTCTCTGTTTTGCCGGAACAAGCGATCCAGAAGCTGGCCACACTGGTGAAAGACTGGCCACTGGTTGTAACCGGAACGCAAGGGTGGCAGCAGGCGCAGGTGACTGCAGGTGGTGTCACGGTGGATGATTTTGCTGCTGAAACCCTTGCCTCCAGGCTGGTTCCCGGCTTGTTCGCGGCAGGTGAAGTGCTGGATATTGACGGGGACTGTGGTGGGTATAACCTGCAGTGGGCCTGGTCATCCGGCCGTCTGGCCGGAGCGCAGGCAGCTGCTTTCTGCCATACGCGGCCAAAAGACCGGTGAACCCGATGCGCTCAATCGTGCTGACCCTGAATCTGCCACCCGGGCATGACCACGCCGAGCTGGCTCTGGCTGTTGCCCGCAAGGTCGGGGCTGCAGCATCGGAAGCCGGTCTTGTTCCCTTTCGTGTGCTGCGCCGTTCTCTGGATGCCCGTGACAAAAACAGGATTCACTGGGTATACCGGATTGAGATCAATCCGCCTGCAGAGCAGCTGGCCGGTGTCAGCATGCTTCTGAATTCGGCAAAGCTGTCCGGCATTGCACAGCGCCAACCGCCGCCTTATGTCATCGGCAGTGGTCCTGCCGGGCTTTTCGCGGCATTATACCTGGCTTTGGCAGGCCGGCAACCCGTGGTCATTGAACGTGGCCGGGAAGTTGGACAGCGGG
>LSQX01176952.1_pt1 | contig 24855 bp, 20 predicted proteins | sample 654561 | NCBI WGS metagenome assembly LSQX01 (sample SAMN04489861, study PRJNA283612) | anaerobic digester metagenome | isolation source: 4 biogas reactors fed with cattle manure at either 37C or 55C with and... | place: Denmark: Kongens Lyngby | collected 2014 | reverse complement strand
CGCAAACTTTACCCATCTGACGAGCCACCACCGCTGCGTGGGAAGAAACTCCGCCTTTGGTGGTCAAAATACCCGCAGCTGCAAGCATTCCTCGCAAATCTTCGGGGCTGGTTTCCACACGAGCCAAAATCACTGGTCCTTTTTCTGCCCATTTTTCAGCTTTTTCCGCAGAAAAAGCCACTACACCAGAAGCTGCACCTGGGCCTGCAGGCAATCCTGCGCTTAAAACACTACCCGCGTCTTGGGCGGCCTGATAAGCATCGCTGTCAAAAATAGGGGCCAAAAGTTGCTCAATGGCTTCGGGGTCGGCGCTGGCAATTACATGGGATTCTGTCATTAGACCTTCTTGTACCATGTCGTAAGCCACTTTCACATAGGCTTGGGCGGTGCGCTTACCATGGCGGGTTTGCAACATATATAGCACGCCATTTTCGATGGTAAACTCAAAGTCTTGCATATCGCCAAACTCTTTTTCTAAGCGTTTGCGCACTTCGCAAAGTTCCACAAAGCAGTGCTCCAAACCAGGAGCTTTTTCCATTTCACTGATATGCAAAGGAGTGCGAATACCCGCCACCACATCTTCACCTTGGGCATTTACCAAGTATTCACCATAAAATTCATCTACACCGTTTGCAGGGTTGCGAGTAAAGGCCACGCCAGTACCAGAATTGTTGCCCATATTACCAAAAACCATGGCTTGCACATTTACGGCGGTTCCCCATTCGGCGGGGATATTATACTTTTTTCTATATAAAATAGCACGGTCGTTCATCCACGATGCAAATACTGCTCCAGTGGATCCCATAAGTTGTTCGTAAGGGTCGCTGGGGAACTCTTTGCCCGCTTCTTTTTTCACCAATTCTTTGTATTGGGCGATTATGCTTTTGAGCTCTTCTTCGTTGAGTTCGTTGTCTTGCTCCACCCCGCGAATGGCACGGGTGGCAGTTAAAATTTCTTCAAAAGGGTCGTTTTCGTCTTCGCTTTTTCTACCCACGCCCATCACTACGCCAGCATACATCTGAATAAAACGGCGATAAGAATCGTAGGCGAAGCACCCATTGTCGGTCTTGGCTTTTAGCACTTCTACCGTGGTGTCGTTTAGGCCTAAGTTTAAAATCGTGTCCATCATACCGGGCATGGAATCCCTAGCACCAGAGCGTACGGCTAATAAAAGAGGGTTATCGTCGCCACCAAATTGTTTTCCCGTGGCTTTTTCTATGTCTTTTACCGCAGTGCGCACATCATTTTCTAATGTTGCGGGATAGCTGCGATTGTTGTTGTAAAAATAATTACAAACTTCTGTGGTAATTGTAAAACCAGGAGGAACATTAAAACCCCTTAGAGCCATTTCTGCTAAATTAGCTCCTTTACCTCCCAATAAAGATCTTTGGGTACCATCTCCTTCCGTGATATCTTTACCAAATAAGTAAACATTTTTTTGTGACATCGTGAACCGACTCCTTGTTAATATGGTTCTTTGTTTTAATATGCTTGATAATTTGCACAAAAATTTAGAAAATTATATTAGGAATAAAACAAAAAGTACAACAAATGGAAAAAGTTAAATTATCTCTCCTGTGGCAAATAACTAATGCCACTCCAAATAATCAGTGGGAACTCGCTCAAATAGAGGAGTTGTTTGAAAATTTAGAGTATTTGAGCACTGAGTTAGAAATTAAATATTCTATGCATTTTCCTGGAAGTTTTTTGGAGTTTTTGGCTGAAAAAAGCCCTGCTTACATAGCTTGGCTACGCAATGCACTTAAAGAAGAGCGCCTAGAGGTTGTTGGGGGAGCATATAATGACGCTCTTTTACCCCTATGGCCTTATGAATTGCAAAAATTACAGTTACAACGGCAACAAGAGGTTTTACGCAAATATTTAGGTTTATCGCCTAGAGGTTGGCATTGTCCTTCACTGGCTTGGGAAATATCCATGGTGCATGCGTTAAGTCAAAAGGCTTATGAATACACTGTGCTATCAGATGAGTCCTTTGCCAAAAGCTTAGCTTTACCGTTGCCTATTGCTGGGTGGCGCACCATTGAAAATCAAGGGGAGGTTATACGAGCTTTTCCTTGTAATTCCTCTTTGTCAAGTTCTTGGAGTCAAGGGGATTTAGCGAAATTTATTGAAGGTTTAACAGAATTATCTTCTAGCGATAGAGCTTTACTGATTCGCTTACCTTTAAATTTGCAAACTGGACAAGATTCCAAAAGTAAGTTTACCTTTGCCCAAGATCTTTTGTCAGAAATAAAAGAGCATAAACTAGAGCTACAATGGTGGTTGCCTTCCCGGGCCATAGATCAAATTCCCCCCAAAGGGCCTTTGAGTTTGATAACTGCTTTGGGCACAGATTTGGGCTTACCTCGTACGGTGAATACTTGCAGAGAATTGTTAAATCGCCGTCCCGAAAGCAATATTATTCACAAACGCGTTTTGCATGCCCACCGCCGCGCCCGCCAAGTGTTAGAATGGGGACAAATAAATAGCGTAGAAAATATGCTTTTACCCGTGCAGTCCGCTCGTTTTTATCGCAATTTACCCGATCATTTAGGCATAAATCAATTGGAAAACCGAATTTTAGCCCATGAAATGCTTATTAAAGCGGAAAAAAAGATTGATCGCTTATCCGAACGCTCGCTGCGCTTAGATGTCATGGATTTTTTAGCCAATGGTAGCCGGCAAATAGTTGCAGCTAGCGGCAAAATTGCTTTTGTTTTAGAACATTTACGCGGCGGCATTTTACGCACCTTTGATAACAGAAAGATTAACTTTAATTGGTTGGTAGGGCAAAGGGAAAGCGGTGAGCCTGCAGCGGCATTGCAAGATTATTTACTGCCATTAGAAGCACCCAAAGTTACAGATATTCTCAATTGGGTAGAAGAAGAATACGGCGTGCTCAATGCTCCCTATGATTATCAAATCAAAAGGCAAAATGAAAGGCTGCAGATTTTGTTGAGTGGAGACCAAAGCGCAAGAATTAATGAAAAAAAGCAAGTGCTGCGCATATCTAAAGTGGTAGGGTTTAGGCGAGGAGACGAAGATCTACAAGTTTCTTGGCAAATAACCAATGCAACATTTAATGTATGTAAAGCGAATTTCACCACCGAAATTTTAGGTGCTTTTGGTAATGAAAATCGCCGTAACCAATATTTCTTAATAAATGGAAAAAAAACTTCATGGAGCCAAGTATTAAAAGGAATAAAAGAGGTTAAAATCGTAGAATTTGTGCATCGTGGGCGCAAAATAAGCTTGACTGCAGAAACTCACAAACCTTGTATATTTATTGTGGCTCCTATTATGGGGAGTGGAGAAGGTGCCGCACCTCAACAATTTCAAGGCTATCGCATGATTTTTGCCTGGGATATAAACTTAAAAGGGCAAGAGTCTGCAACTCTGCATTTGCGCTTGGCCATGGGACGCAAAGGTTTATTAAAATGAGAGCGGATTTAATAGATATTTCTCTGGAAGATTATAAAAACCACCAAGTTTTGGTTTTGCGTGGCAACTTTACCGTGGAACAAGTACCCGCATTGCGGGAAAAGCTCACCATGCTCACCGATGCTAGAAGAAGTAACTATATAATTGACTTAAATGAAGCTGTTTTTGGAGATGATGTTTATCTAGAGCTGTTTTTAGATATACTCAATGCTGTTAAAGCTCGAGAGTCTAAAATGGCCTTAGTTTTTTCCAATGCCGAAAACACGAAGTTTTTTGCCCGTTGGTCCAAGATATTTATCATTCATAATTCCATTAAAGAATCCAATAAAAACTGGTTTTTAGCAAATTTACGGCGCCATGGTCTAAAGTTTTCTCGTAAAACTGGTTTGCGTATTAGCACGGGCATGGCTTTTGTATTGGTGGTGTTGGTTTTTGGGTGGATTTTAACCTTGCTGGGTTTTTTGCGCTATCAAGAACAAGAATTAAATGTCCGCGAAGAACTAGTGCAGCAGTTAGAAATCAAGCAGAAAATATTAATACGGGAAATGCAGGAATTGTACAGCGCGGTGGGGCCTTTGCGAGAATTAGGTGTTTTAGAATCTAAAACCCCAGGGAAAAAAGTTGATGAACTCGATGATTGGGTGGATTATTTGGAAAGTATTGAAAGAAAGCGTTTGGGAGCAGACGAAGCGGATTCAAGCCAGGAGCCCTAATGGAAAATGTCTGGAAAAATCCCTGGCTTAAAGATGAAAGGTCTTGGGTTGAAAAACTCCCTTTATGGGAACTTTCCCAAGGCAGGTGGATGCTTTTATTAGCAGTTATTTTGGTGTTAATTAGCGGTTTAGGCATAAAAACTTGGCGTGTTTCGGTAGCTATTCGCAATAGTGATGCTCATGTCTCTACTTTAAATGAAGAGTATGAACATTTGATGCACCAAGTGCTTTTTGCCCGGGAATATACCCGTCTTAGTCAAGCTTTAAATCATATTGGACGGCGCTATATTACCCCACGGCAGCAGTTAAAACTCACGGAAACTCTATGGCAATTATCTCGGGATTATCGCTTTGATCCCCTGATTGTGCTAGCAGTGATGCAAGTAGAAAGTAGAGCTAATCCCGCTGCGGTGGGGCGTTATATTTCTGGGGCTGAAAGTGGTGCTTTAGGCTTAATGCAGGTAAAGTTAAGCACAGCTCAAATGATGGCTAAAGATTTGGGAATAAGGGTACATAGCGAAGCTGATTTATTTAAATCAGAAGTCAATATGCTTTTGGGCACTTATTATTTGATGCGTTTGGTGGCTCGTACGGGAGATTTAAATCATGCGTTGATGGCTTATAATATCGGGCCTGCTGGTTTGCAACGGGCTTTAGTAGGGAAGGGAACGCTGCCTAAAGGTTATGTGCAAAAAACTTTAAAGGAATATTATTTGTTGTGTGAAAAATTTGGCAAAGCGCCAAAATAAAAATAATCACAAAAAACTGTAAAGACTTGGGCTTTTTTATAAATTGTAGGCTGTGAGCATAGTTTTTAGAATAGCATTTACTTTTTTGCTAGGATTTTTCGTGTTAACAGAGGCAAAGCTGGTTAAGCACGATATTTTTTCTTTTGTGGATCAAGCTTTACAAACAGATCCTCGCGTGGCTGAGTTGGAATTTGGTTTACAGAGCAAAACCGATAGAATTGCCGCCATTAAAAAAGAGGTGATTTTGCCTCGACTGCAAGGGGGCATCGCCTTTGGACCTGCGCCGGGTTTGCAAAGCACAGTTAATGCCCAAGGGGACTCCATCAGCGTATGGGATTTTACCAAGTTAGGGCCATATTTTGGCACTGAAATCAACTTTGCTCAACCATTGAATGTGGGGCAATTACTCACAGGTATAGATGCTGCCCAGGCTGATTATGAACAAACAAAGTGGGATATTAGGTACAAAAAAGTCCACCAATCTTTGGAATATCAGCAAATGTATTACGGCTATTTATTGTCCGTAGAGATGCTAAAGTTAGCCGCCGATGCTGAAAAACAGTTAGAACGCGCTGAAGAAGCCATCGAAGATGCCTTAGATGATGATGTGGAAGGAGTTTCTCAAAACGATTTGCTCACTTTGCGGGCAGGATCTTACCAAGTGGCCAAAGGGCAAGCCGAGGCGCAAAAAGGCTATGCTAAGGCCAAATCGGCCATGTATTTTGCTTTAAATTTAGAAATCCAAGATTCCCTTGAACTTGCAGATTCGCTGTTGCTCCCGCGAACAGAAATAGTTCCGCCCTTGGACACTTTGCGTTTATGGCTGCGGGCAGAAAGTCCTGAGTTAAAGCGTTTAAAGGCGGGGCTTAGTGCAAAAAGTAGCTTGGTGGAGTTAGAAAAAGCCAAATTAGGTCCGGAATTCTTTGTTTTTGGTTCTTTTAAATATGCAAAATCTTGGGCGGGGGATCGCAAAGGTAAAAGCCGCGATGTGTTTTCGGAAGACCCTATTAATACTCTATCTGGTAGTTTAGGCTTAGGTTTGCGCTACAAGTTAAATGTATGGCATACTGCAGAAAAAGTTCGTCAAAGCAAAACAGATTTGCGTCAATTACAGATGTTAGAAAAATATGCGGCTAGCGGTTTAGAATTGCAACTAGAAGATTACTATCATGAATATTTAGAAAGCCAAACTCGCTTAGAAGCGGTACAAAAATCCCTTCGTGCCACTGATGCTATGCTCAAAGGTGCGGCCATGTCTTTTGACTTGGATCCTAGTAACCCCAAAGCCTTGCTCAATGCTTATGTGGCCAATATGAATATGCAAAAAGACTATTACTTTGAAGTTTATCGCTATAATATGGCGGTAGCTAAGTTAATGACGCATTTAGGTTTGCTTTTGCAAGACTATTTACCATATTTAAATTAGTATAATTTGGCTTAGAGGTATGAAATTGAAAGTAATATGGTTTTTTCTGTTGTGCGTAGCTACAATTTGGGCTAATCCTGGGGATCCTACAGTTTTGGTTAAAGCTAAAGACAAAGAACTTCAAGTCTTGTTGCGAAAATCAACTCGTAGCGAAAAAGATGTGCAAAAAATGAAGGTATTAATCAACAATATGTTTGATTTTTCACTTTTAGCTGCCAAAAGTGTGCCCACTGCCACTTGGAAAGATTTAAGCTCGACTCAACAAAATGAATTTGTCAGTGCTTTTAAACAAATGGTGGAAAATTCTTCGGTAAAGCAATTAGAAGTTTATCGCTCTGATTCAACCATTTACGAAAAGCCCAAAATTCGCAAAAACAGCGCCCAAGTGGCGGCCCAAGTATGGTATAAAGGCAAAGCATCACACTTGGTGTATAAGTTTGACTTGGTGGATGACCAGTGGAGAGCGTGGGATTTGATTATAGATGATCTTTCTACGGCACGCAATTATCGAGAACAGTTTAATAGCATTTTACGCACCAAAAGCTTTGATGAGTTATTAGAAATCGTGCAAAAAAAAGCCGCCGAGATTAAATGATAATTTTTCTGTCATTTTTACTATTAATTTTACTGATAGTGCTGTGGTGGCCTTTTAAATTAATAGTAGAGCATAATTTCCCACCTCGCCAAAGTCGTGTGGAGTTGGGTTTTATGAGGAAAAAATGGCAGTTTTATAATAGTTTCAAAGCAAAGCAAGACCCAGAAGAACCGTCACTTACTAAAGAATCTGCTGTAGGAAATGAAAAAGATGCTGCTGCGACTCAAACTGTAACACCGGAACCTGCGGCGTCAAGTTATAGTGAATCTAGCCACAGTTCTGACTATGAAAGCTATGATTTGCGCAGTTCTAAATCAGCGTCTAAAATTCAGCCCAAAACAGCAACAGAAACTGAGGAACAAATAAAGACTGAGTCAAAGCTAGAGTCAGGAGTAGAGTCAAAACCTGAGTTGGAACATTATAGTTACGACGATTTTTTTGCCTCGGAATCAGTGGAAAAAGACGCTGTTCCTGAATCTAAGGAAAAATTCTGGTCTAAGCGAGCGGTTTTTGCGGCTTTTTTAGCGCCATCCAGTGCCCAGCGGAGCAAAAAAACTTTTAAAAGCTTAGTGAAAAGGTTTGTGAATATTTTTAATGTGGATTTTCGCAAATTAAATTTGAATGCCCCCTTGCATAATCCCGCATATTTTGGAGTGATTTTTCCTCTCTGGGAGTCGCTAAAGCACAAGTATGCTTTTACCAAAAACTGGAATTTATACACCGATTGGCAATCTGATGAGATTTTTGAGGATTTGGAAATTTATATGGTTGTAAAATGGCGCATAATCACGGTGTTTTGGTATTTATTACGCAGTATATTTAACCTTTTGGTTTTAGCTTTAATCGTATTAAGAAAGCACAAATATTATAAAAACGAAGTCCATATATCCCAACTATCTCGCTGGAAAATTGCACTTATAAACCATTTCTTTTCTTTAAAGGACGCTTGATGGCTAAAAGAATAAGTTTAGAAAAACTATTGCAAAGTTTAGGTTTGGGAACCCGCAAAGAGTGTCGCAAATTGGTGCGGCGCGGCTTAGTGGAAATTGATGGAAAGGTAGTAGAAGATCCTTTTATGGTAGTGCCCAAAGATTTGCAAAAACTAATGGTAGCCGGAGAAAGTGTAGAGGTTCACACAGAACTTTATATAGCCTTGCATAAACCGCCCCGCTATGAATGTTCCCATTATCCTCAGCAAAATGAATCAGTCTTTGCTTTGTTTCCACCGCGCTTTATCAAAATGGCTTTGAATAGCGCTGGTCGCCTAGATTTAGACACTACGGGCTTAATTTTATTTTCCACCAATGGGCAATTTATACATCATATAGAATCTCCGCGGCGCGGTTTGACTAAAACCTATGAAGTAGAACTTAGCGAAGAAGTTAAAACATCCCAGTTAGAAGATTTACGCGCAGGAATGATGCTAAAGGGAGAAAAGCAAGCCTTAGTTCCCCAAAGCGTAAAGCAATTAAACTCCCATAAAATTGAGTTACAAATTAGCGAAGGTCGTTATCATCAGGTAAAAAGAATGTGCAAAATTGCAGGATTAGAAGTGGTGCGCTTGCATCGTACTGGAATAGGAAAACTAGAATTGCAAAATTTACCAGAAGGTCAGTGGCGTTATTTGGATGAAAGTGATTTTAAAGACTTGAATTGGTGTGTATAATAATTTACATACTTACAATCTACAAGTGGATTATATTATATGTATAAGTTAAGTTTGGAAGAAAATTATGACCATAGACCCATCTGCATTTCAAATTAAGGAAAATTATACCCTTTTACAGCCTAAAACTTTAGGTCCTGAAGAAATAGATTATTTGCCAGCGCAGGTGAAAGATGTATTAGTTAGTAAAAAACAAAACATTATTTTCAGTTTAAAGTATATAGACACAATTTTTAGTTCCCACCTTACAACTTTTGTACAAATATACCGTTTATTGCAAAGTTTTAATTTACAACTTATTATTACAGACTTAAGCCCCGCAGTACTCAATGTATTGCAAATGACCCAGCTAGATAGCCTTTTGGCATTGCACCTCACTTTGCAAGATTTTGAAGATAGTTTGGCCCAAGAAAACAAAGTAGAATCGAAGTCCAAAGACTTAGACTTTAGCTATGAAATCAAAGAAGAAGGGGGTAAGGCCTCTGTGATTTGCGAAGGCTATATGGCATTTGGGCAAAAAATTAGAAGCTTGCAAAAAGAATTGAAAGACTGTTCTAAAATTAGTTTTGATTTAACTAAAGTAGGCTATATGGATACTCGGGTCTTAATTATGCTTTCCAGTTTGGCTAATCAAACTGAGGTAGAGATAGTTGGAGCTAGCAATGTGATTGTAGAGTTGTTTGAGCAACATCGTCTTAAAGACAAGATCATTTTTATAGATTAATAGCGCAAATTTAGAGTTAAGATTTGTTTTGAAGCTAAGAAGTTCACAATTTGTGGGGCACTTTCCCAAGCGTAATGTACACTAAAGTCTAGCCCATTGTATTTTGCATGTAAAGCAGCACCTAAGCTTAATAAGCGCACATGGGAGCCTAATACTTGGTGCACACCAGCCCTAAGAGCAAGTAATTCCCACATATTATGCTCAATGCCAGCCATTAACCTATCGTTTAAACCTTGGTTTCCCATGCGCCAATCCATATAAAAACCTGTGTTTTCAAAGGGCTTGTGAAAGGCACCTACGGTTAGTAACCAGGGTAAATCTTCACTGTATCTACGCCCTGTTAAAGTGTTGTGATAAAAAATATCGCTGTAAAAATCTTCTACCATCATGGCAAAACTAGTTTGTGGAGATAGTTCCCATTGTAAGCTCAAATCTAAGCCATAGCCCATGCCATAGCCGCTGGAACGCGCTTGTCCCACGCCATTTTGTCCTGCTTGTATAAAATAGCCCTTAATTCCTATGGCACCGTGTATTCCCACCAACCACGAAGAATAGTAACCCAAATCGGCGGCTATATTAGTACTCAAACTCATTTCACTGGCTAAATCGTCGCCTTCAAAGTGCACTTGCTGAGACCACCAACTACCCCCATGCAACAAGCTTGCCCATTGGGTAAACATCTGGTGTCCGCCTCCGGGTAAGGGAGAAGTGGCAAAAGATATTTCTCTTTTGTTTAATTTTGTCAATCCTGCGGGATTGATTATATCGGAACCGTTTTGGGCGTTCATAGCCACTCCAGCTCCTCCCAAAGCACGGATGCGAGCATGGGGTTTAGGACTGGCGAAAAAACCTCGCATGGCTGAAAGTTGATGTTTAGTGCTATAATCTGCCTCGAAACCATCGCTATCTCTATTATCTTTTTTAAGTAAAAATATTCCCGCTTGTTTATATGCTGCCACTGCCGCCACTGTTCCCATACTGGCTAAGCCCACCCATAAATTTGATTGGGGAATATGTTGCGCTACGCTTACTTTTTCTACTGGGCTATATGCAGGGAGTTTTATGCCAAAAGATTCCTCCAAGGCATATTTGCCTAAAACCACCAAGCTGTTTTCTATTTGGATGGGGATGGAGTATTGGTTAGATTCTAGCAATGCGCCATGTTGTCCACTAAAAACTTCTACTTGTAAGCTGTATTTTTCTTCATGTTTGGCTAAATCCAAAACCATACTATAGTTTATTTGTAAATTCTGAGCTAAATTTTTGCGACATTTATCGGTGAAGCAGCGCGGCATATTTTCTACGCCCATTTTTTGCAACTTTTCTGCCGTTTCTTCGTGATTTAATATTCTAAATAAGCCCATTTTCTGTAGCTCTAGCCGCATGGAATTGTCTAATATTTGCGCTTCTTGAGTGCTGGCTTTGCGGGTTTGCACAGGCATTATAACCATGCGCGGCGCAGTAAGAGCCCATAGCTGTATGGATAGCAAAAATAAGATGGTATTAATTCTTTTAATCATTTGAATACCACCACTGCTTTAACGAGTTTTTGCAATAGTTTAGCATTATGAGGGTTTTTAAGCTCTAAAACTACCAAATAACGTCCATTGCGCACCATATTATCGTATTTATCTAGGCCATCCCATGCTACGCTGTAATTTGCGGGGCTTTGATCTTGATTGTGCACTAAAGTACGGACTTCATCGCCGGTCATATTGTATATGCGAATTTGCACTTGTACGGAATTGTACCCCGCTATGTATGGAGTATAACGCACCGCAGTTCCAGGAAAATTATTGCCATCTATCAATGCCGTTACATAGGGAGAAAAAGGATTGGGAATTATATCTAAACTCGCTTGTAAAATGCTTTGACCAGTGGTTGCTAAAGCGTAAAAAGCGGGGCTTTCTTTTTCACAAGCTACCCGCAGCCAGGGAATTTTATCGTAATGCACTGTTTCCAAAGAGTTTTTAAGCTCATCTTCCACTTTTATTCTCGCCATTTTTTTAGGTTTCACTGCTTGGATGGTTAAGGCCGCAGTGTCTATTAATTTTAAATTATGATTTTGGGAATCTTCTATATTAAATTCTAAAAATAAAGGTTTTATAGAATTTTGTACATCATAAGCTGTATTGTAAAGAGGTGTTTTTAATTCAATGCTATCTAAATGATAACGCAATCTTTGCATATTATCGAACTTTTGCAAATAAATAAGCTTATTTTGATTATCGCTCCAAGTGGCGCTATCCACATATACGGCTAGGGTGGAGTCATGGAAAAATCTATGGCTTTGCTTGGCATTGGCTATGCCAGCGACATTTATTTCTAGGGTGTCTGTGTGATGGTAACTCTGTGCAGAAAAATTAATTGGCCCTATAAAGTCAGAACGCAAGTAAAGTATGTTGTTCTCTATTTTTGTTGCTGCAAATTTAGGCTCAATGGTGAAACCTAAGGGGGCATTCCAAGTATTGCCTAAAGAATCTAAAATATTAGCAGTTAAAATAAGCGTGTCGCCGCCTAAAACTTGCTCATTTTTAGAGATTTTTAAAGAAAACTCTCCATTATTAGGAGCGTGCTCGGCGATAACTATTGCTCTGCTTTCTTGGGATTGATGATTTGCTATTTTACTATTACATAAAAGCTTAGTGCTGCCTTTTTGAAGAGTTTTGATTTGGAGTAGGTCTTTTTCTATTTTAATATCAGCTAATTCAGGGTTGTTTAGGCTGCATTCAAGGGACTCTGCTGAAAGTTTGTGACTTAAGGATTTGTGGGGAGTTTGCGCTTTTATTTTAAATGTTTGGGTGACTTCCACTGGCATATAAATTGTATCATTGCTTTCGATTTGCAGCTTAAAAGGTTCGCTTGCATAGTCTATTTCCAAGCTAAAATGCTTGGAAGGATAAGGATTAGCAAAATACATTCCCTGACTATAAACTTCAAACCAATAGTCCAGCTGGTTTTCAAAATTACTAGTAGTGTAATTAAAAAGTATTTGATGAACTTCATTTTTGTGGGCTAAAATTCTTTGGGCTGGGCCATTGCTGGGCTTTACCCATAAAAATGCACTATCTACTTGGTTGTACAATTCTAAGTTTAAAGGAATAGCAGTGCTTTTTTTAGCTTGGCTAACTGGTGGAGGTCTTATGTGTACAGCTGGAAAGGCTATGGAGTCTTGTTGCTGTTTTTCGGTGCTTATGGTGCGCTCGTGTTGCCACAGAGGTATCCAATCACTGGAATCAGGAATTAAGCTGTAAATTAGTGTACCTGGGCTTACAGGAATGGTATCTGGAGCTTTGTTAAGCATGGAATTAGGGTAATGCAATTGCATTGAAGCTTTAAGTTCTTGTATGGAAAAGTCTTTGAGTAAAGGATAGGCAACAAATTCGGATTCATATTTTTGCAAACTAATATCTGGTACAATAACTGTGCCTTTGCCAGTAAATCCACCTATAAAAAGCACTTCTACAGGAACATCGGCGCTTTTCCAATTTAATCCTTGGGCTCTGATAAAATAGTTTCCTGGGCTAATGTTTCTAAAACCATAAAACCATTTTTGCGTGGATTGGAATGTGGCAAAAACTTTTTGTTGCAGTGAATCAGCTTGCCATAATTCCACTAATATTTGCTGATCTTTTAGTTGCGGAGCCAGTAAATATCCCTCTACTCTAGCTTCTAAATTAATTACCAAATCCTTTTGTATATGTTCAATGCTATGTACAAAGCTTACAGTGTCTGGGGGAGAAGTCGCTGTTTTTGTTTTGGCTTGGATCACCCATTGTCCTCCAATGGGCAAATCTAAAGCGTATTCCCCTTGGGCGTTAGTTTGGCTGCGTAATTCCAAATTCTTATGGTGGAGTGAGTATGCCCAAATTTCTGCATGGTGCTCTAATTGTTCCGTTTTTTTATCTAATTCAGCTTCTTCAATGGTACGAACTTTACCGCTAATTAGGGCTTGCCCAGGAGTGAGCTGGTGATTGATGCTTGCTGTGTTTCTAAAATTTGCCTCGGCATAAACTGGAAAATGATGGGGTGCATGTATGGAATAAGACCAATTTTCACACGGGGCATAAACGGGGATAGAGCCTTGTTTATTACTGCTAAATACATTTACTGTTTGCCCTTGTTTATCATAAAGTTTTAAGTGTGCCGAGCTAAAAGCTTTAATGTCAGCAATAAGTTTAAAATTTACTGCACAATTATTGATATTTAGCTGCTGAATCCCTAAATCCACTGTGTCTTCTTGGGCTAATTTAAGACGTTGAGACTGTAAAACAGTTCCATTATACTTGCGAACTTTCCAATCCCAAGATCCCCCATCTACGCTAAGTTTATAAGCTCCATTATTATGACTTACAGTGTGTACGGTATCGCNNTTAAGCGCATCGAGCTAAAATCTTTAATGTTAGCACTCAGCTTAAAAGTTATTGCACAATTATTGATATTTAGCTGCTGAATCCCTAAATCCACTGTGTCTTCTTGGGCTAATTTAAGGCTTTGAGACAGTAAAACAGTTCCATTATAATTGCGAACTTTCCAATCCCAAGTTCCCGCATCTATGCTAAGTTTATAAGCTCCATTATTTTGGCTTACAGTGTGTACGGTATCGCCGAGATTGTTGCTGGCAGAGATATGTAAATTACCTTGGGGAAGCCCCAAATGGTTATTGATAAATCCTTTAATAATGCTTTTGCTACTATGCAAAGTGCAACACACCGTCCCAGAGCTAGGGATGTCTAAATTTAAAGTCTGTTTTTTAAAGCCTGCTTGTATTATAGAAATTTGCGCTTTACCAGGATTTACCCAGAAATTTAGCAATCCATGACTATCGCTTAAAGCATGTTGCGGTGGGTAGCCGTCTTTGGTGCTAATTTGCATTTCCCCAAATGCCACCGGCTGCAATACTTCGCCTTGGGGGCGCACAAATTCAAACTTTCTGGCTTTTCGCTGTTCATCTAAGCTAAAATACCAAGTCTCTGAAATGCCGTGGTGCAGGTTTTGATCTTGGTTGCTTACAGTCCAGCGCCATTCCCCCCCTTGCAAATCCTTATGAGAAATCGTCCAAGAGGAGTCTGCGGTGCTTCCATACTTTTCTATGCGCCAGCCAGTCTCAGTTTTGCGGGCTAGTTGCACCTGATAAAGCACAGCTTTACTTAAAGGTCGCCAGCTAAAGTTTAAAATGGGGTTTTGTTGGCGTAAAATCTTTGCTTTATTTTGGGGACTGCGTAATTGTGCACCGGAAATGCTGTTTTTTGTTGTAAATAAAGGTTGGCTAACCCAGGAGTTGTTTTGTGTGGATTGAGGATGCTGGTTCAGAGCATTGGCCAAGCGCACTTTATGCTGTGCTAAGGGGTTTATCCAAGTGGGGATTAAAGCGCTTAAATTAATGGCTTTTTGCGAGATAATAGTATCTGCCAAAATCGTTTGAATTTCCCCATTTTGTTGTACAACTTGCAAACGGCTAAAAGTAATATTTTGCGGTCTTTCCAAAACCAAATGCCACGGAGTGCTAGAACTGATACTCACAATGCGATGCAGAGGCGTTTTAGATGCGGCCAAGCTCAAGTTTAAGGCTAACAACACCCACAAGCTTATCTTTTTATAATTAGAAACCATAGTGTAACCCCAAGTTTAAACGCGCAATGGGCAAAACTTCCCACTGGGCAAAAGTGCTTATTTTACTGAAGTGCCACTGAACAAAAGCGTTAATTAGGGGAACAAAACTCCGCGATTCTATCATAGCTCCTAAGCTAGCACCACCGTATTTTGAATACAAGTTTAAGGTGCTTAGATGATTAGGTTTTAATTGTAGAGCCAAATGTTGCCTTAAGTCTAATTCCTTGGATTGTACATCGCTATGGGAAATTTCCGTGGCGATTTTTTGGTTAAAATAAATGTAATTAATTTGCACCCATGGCTTGATTTGCAAGCTCAAGTGGTGAATGGTGGGGATTTTTACATAAATAGGCTGGTCTGTATAAATATCGTTGCTGGTTTTATAAGCCAGTAAAAGACTATCGCGGGCCTCTGGACTTTCCCATTTTAAGTTGGATTTTAAGCTGAATCCATGCATAAAATAGGGCAAATTTTGCCGTAAACTATAAACCCCAAGCATTTCCACCTTTGTGGACATTAAAGCGCGCCAGCTAAGCCGTGCGAGTTTGATTTCTAAAAAAGCTGTCCAAGCATCTCCTTGATAATCACCATGCACTAAGGAGTGAAAATCAGAGTCATGCCATTCAGAGCTAAAACTTTCCGTGCTTTGATCAGTGGGGTTGACATGTCGGTGATGCAAAACCCAATCACCTTTAGTGGTGGTGGAACCGTTTAGTTTTAGTGAGTGTTGTACTAAGCCCACTTCAATATGATTTTGCTTTTTGCTCTGTACTTTGTAAGCTAGGGTCAATGCCTCCCAAGAAAAATTAAGTGAACTATTGGAATTGAGCCAGGCATTATGCTCTAAGACGCTTTTTTCTTTATTAGTTTGTTTTTGCTCTAGGTGGGCATTTTTCCATTGGTTTTGCCCTTCTATGCGCAAAATCGGTTGCCAAGCCAAAAACAATGAACCATCATCGGTGATAGGAATGCGCGCCGCAATATTTAGCAAAGATAGCTCTCGGGGTCTTTCGTTATCTGGGGCAAAGCGCAGAGAATGTTTGTGGGCGTTTTCCCAAGAAAATTGCCGCGGCATGCTTTTAGAAATAGGCAGATTGAATTCCAAGGAAAGCCCTGCATCGCAATTTTGGGCAGGGTGGGGTGGACTAATGGTGTACCAACGCATATCTGTAGATTTTTCGCCACCAATAAATTCAGCAGCCCAGCTGGTATTAAGTAAAAAAGCAAATATGCAAATAAAAATAAGTCTCAAATTAATATATCCTATGGCTACCTTATAGGATTATCGGATTTTTAGACCAAAAAGTAAAGGGAAACCACAAAAAATGTTTAAATCAAGAAATATTTTTGTCTATGGTGGTAGAAGGTAGCTTAACTCCATGACTAATGCTAGAGCTAATGCGCTTTCTTAAAGTAGCGGAATACTTGAAAACAGGAACTAATCTTTCAGGTAAGATAACTTCTTCACCAGTGCGCAAGTTGCGAGCAGGTCGGGATTTCCGTACTCTGAGTGAAAAGGTTCCAAAGCCTCTGATTTCGATGTTGGAGTTTAAATCTAAGCTTTTGCCAATCTGCTTGAGTAGTTCTTCTACAGTGGATTTGATATCTAATTGAATAAAACCCGTAGAGCGAGCTACTTCTTGTATTAAATCTTGTTTTGTAATATTTGACACTCTTTAAATATAAAGATACTAATGCTTTATTCCAAGGAAATATCTCAAAAAAAAATACGATTTTCTATTTTTATGCGGATAAAAGGCGTATAAAATGTTGATAGAAGTTGATAGAGTGTTGGAAGTGAAAAATAGCAGAATTTGGCCCAATGTTATAGTCTCTCCCATGGCGGGAGTAACCGATATTGCTTTTAGGAAATTGTTGTGGGAATTAGCTGATAAACGTATTGGTTTGACCGTTTCTGAATTTATTTCTGTGGAAGCCCAACCTGTTTTAACACCTCGTAATTTGCAAGCTATAACTCCTTTTGCCGGAGAAAAACCTTTTGCAGTACAGCTTTTTGGGGCAAGTCCCAAGAAAATGGCTCAAGCAGTCATAGAAGTTCAAGAATTAAAACCCGATTTTATCGAAATAAATGCAGGTTGCCCCATGAAAGCGGTGATAGGTCGTGGGGGAGGGTCCAGTTTGCTTAAAGATTTACCGCGCCTGCAAAAAATGCTGCATTTAAGTCGAAAAGTGCTGGATATTCCTCTTTTGCTTAAAACCCGCATTGGTTGGGATCAGGAGAGTATTAATATCGTTGAAGTAGCGCGCATTGCCGAAGGGGAAGGGGTGGAAATGCTAACCATTCACGGTCGTACTAGAGAACAAGCATATAAAGGCTTAGCTCATTGGCCCAGTATAGCTAAAGCGGCGCAAAGCGTGAAAATTCCTGTGATTGGAAATGGTGATATAGCCACAGCAGAGGGGGCTCGTCAGCGTTTGCAACAATACCCCGAATTGGCAGGTGTAAGTGTAGGTCTAGCGTTGATGCATAATCCTTGGTTGATGGCTCAAGTGGCTGATTTGTGGAGTGGACTTCCTGTTAAAGTTCCCGGCGCTATGGATTTGCAGCAGATGTTTCAACGCTATATGGATTTACTCATAGAAAATGGATACACCATGGACTCACTGGCTGGGCGTTTAAAGCAACTGGTGGCGCGAATTTTACGCTTTATAGAGCCTGATATTTATGACATCCGTCATGAAATTTTAACTAGTACACATACCGCAGAACTTTTAGATAAACTGTGGCATTTTTTAGAGAAAGAATACAAATATAGGGGGTGTGTGTTTGTACCAGGTCGCATAAAAAACCTCAATGGGGCAGGTAGTACCACCATTGAGGAGTGATTTTTAAAAGCGTTTAGGCTTTGATGATAGTTTCTTTGGCAATAACAACAATTCCTTGTTCAGTTACATGAAACAGCTGTTTGTCCCTTTCTAAATCGTAGCCTATTTCGTAGTTGCGGGGAATTCTCACCCCTTTTTCGATAATAGCCCTTCTGATTTTGGCACCAGCTCCCACGCTAACTTCGGGGAACAAGATAGAATCTTCTATTAAAGAACCTTTTTCACAAGTAACCCCAGGACTGAGTACAGAATGTACTACATCGGCACAATCTACAATACAACCAGCTGAGATAATTGAGTTTGCAATTACTCCAGTGGTGTTGGTGTCCCCAGGAGATTCCTTAGTGAATTTAGCGGGGGGGACATTCCAATTTAAAGTGCGAATGGGGAAATTGTTGTTATATAAACGAAAGATAGGATCACTGGCGCAGAGATCCATGTTGGCTTCATAAAATGCTTCTATGGTCCCTACATCACGCCAATATCCTCGAGTATCAGCTTTTTCTCCGCGGATAACATTAGTATTAAAATCGTAAACATATACGGGGTAATCAGGAAAAATTCGCGGAATAATATCCTTGCCAAAGTCAAAAGAACCTTCGCGCTGATTGGCAGCGGTGAGTTCTCTTACCAAAAATTTGGAGTTAAAAACATAGTTTCCCATGGATGCCAAACACCATCCAGGGCGATCAGGCATTTCTTTTGGTTCGGTGGGTTTTTCTTCAAAACCTATCATGCTACCGTCGGAATTTACCTCTATAATGCCAAATTCACTAGCTTCGGACACTGGCACGGGAATAGCTGCGATGGTGAGCAAAGCCGCCCGAGACAGATGGAAGTCCACCATTTGGTTTATATCCATTTTATAAATATGATCACCACCAAAAACAGCTACTAAGTCAGGTTTTTCATCAGTAATTAAGTTTATATTTTGATAAATAGCATCGGCGGTTCCTCTATACCAGTCACCACCAGTGCGCATTTGCGCTGGTACTAAATCCACATATTGGTCTAGGGAGCGGTTGAGGTTCCAGGCGGCGCTAATATGCTTATTCAGAGAATCAGATTTGAATTGGGTGAGTATCTTAATCTTAAAAATACCAGAATTAATAAAATTGTTGAGTACAAAATCGATAATGCGATATTTTCCGCCATAGTGAACAGCTGGCTTGGCTCGATCTCTGGTAAGGGGTTGCAATCTTTCTCCTTTGCCACCAGCCATTATCATAGCCAAAATATTAGTATTATGAGTGCTGAAATTCATATAAATTCCTATTAATTAATGCTTTAAATAAACCTTACCCTATCATTGTATTAAACTATCACATATAATGCAATGGTTTACAGATTATTTTGCAAAAAAAAGAGGCGCTAAAAAGCGCACTCTAGTAAAGTTTTATATTGATAAAAACTTAATTAATATCGCGCTCTGTTAAAGCCCGTGAGTAATCCCATAACATTGGTATATGATATATTAGATTGCGCTAAAAACGATGCGGCGGCTTGTTGTTTAATTTGCAAAGAGGTGTAACGCGATGTTTCCAAAGCTTGATCCACTCCAGTATAGGCAGAAGAAGCCGCTAAGTAATTACTTTGCTTGCTATCTAAATTGTTTTTAGCAGAGGTAATTACGGTGATATTGGTGTTTAAACGCGCCACATTTCTTTTTAAGCGCACTTGTCCGCTATCTTGTTCGGTGAACTTTTCCACAGCTTCTTGGGCTTGAGCTTTCCCATTGTCTTGGCTCCAGGCTTCCGCCATGGAATCCGTGCTGAGATTTAACCCATGATAGACATTTGCGCCATCAGAATCGCTATCCAATGCGAAGCGAGTATCCAAAAGACTATAGCTAACCCAATCTCCAGGATTCTCGCTGATTTGATAGCTGATACCTGCGCCAGTTTCGCCGTTTACAATGGCGTCTGGGTCAAAGTTTCCAGTGAGTAAAAGCTCGCCTTTGTAACGCGTAGTATTTACCATATTGGTGATTTGTACGCGCAACTCGTCGTATTCTTTGCCTAGATTACCACGAACTTGAGCATTGTCTTCTTCGCTGGCTTCGCGAGCCAACTCTTCCATTTTATCCATAAGCTTAGAAATGCTACCTAAAGCAGCTTCCGCAGTTTGCAAACGCATTAGATGTTCTTCTAATCCCTTAGATGCATTGGCAGAGTATGTTGCGAGCTTGTTAAGTTCTTGGGCTTTAAAATAAGCAGAAATATCGTCCGAAGGCCTTTTGATTTTAAGACCAGTGGCGATGCTTTCCAGCGATTTTTCAAGGTTTGAATTGTAGGTGTTTATAATTCGCGATAAACTATAAGCACCAGGTGTCATAGGACCAGTGATTCCATTCATGATTTTCTTCCCGTTCCATGGGTGAGTAACTCTTAAAGACTCAACACCACACCCTTGGAATAAGTTGTTGGGTCTCCGATCACAAGGGGTTCTGGAGTTCCCATTGGCTTCCCGACCGCAGGGCAGAACATCCTCTGTTAGAGTTATCGGCTCTTTTTATGAAAACTTTAGGAAAAAATAATTTTTATAGTTTTACAGTGATTTTTGCCCCTTGGGCGCGAGGAATGGTGCCGTCTTTACGCAGACTTACTACTATTTCTTCTATGGTTGGGTATTTGTTTTTTAATTCCCCTGCAACTCGAGCTGCTAGGGTTTCAATCATATTAAACTGACCTTCTATAGCTATCTTTTCTACAGCTTCGGCAATTTCCACATAGTTTATGGTATCATTCAGTTCATCGCTTTGGGCTACTTTAGCAATATCTATAATAATGCCAATATCAAAGACCACCTTTTGAACTTGAGTGCGTTCATAAGGCAGATCTCCGATAATACATTCGACTTCTAAGCCTAAAATATCAAGCTTAGATGGTAATTTACCAGGTAAAGAGTACAATACTACCCGCAATGCCCACTGCAGCAATTCCTAGGAATAAATTGCGGGCAAAAGAATATGAATTAAGAGTTTTTTTGTTTTCTTCTTGTATAGCTTCGTACTTGTTTAAAAAGCCATTTTCTTCATTACGGCTAGCAGCTATAAGTGCGTCAATACATACTTCTTCCCCATTACAGTATGGGTTTAGAGTAAATGAGTTTATATGATTATCGATCATTTCTTGGCTATTATCGTAATGCTTTTTGAGTTTACTGTGTTCCATGTGTTGTAAAACACCTACGGTTAAGCTAGCTGCAGAACCAACTATTAAACCCCATGCAGTCCATTTACGATATTCATCACTGCGATCAAAAACTGCATCTATATCTGTGAAGGAGTCATCATAATCTGCTTGAGAATAGACTTCATCTTCCACATCTTGGTAGTCAGGATCTGGTATATCTATTTCATCATCATCATCTTCTTCTTGGGCATAGCTACTAGCGTACGAGTCTTCACTTTGGTATTCATCATCTTCATCGTCGTCGTAAAGTGATGAGCTGAGCCCACCTCCAATATTATCTATGGCATCGTCCATGTTTGCAAGTAAGCTTTCTAATTCGCTTTTTATGTTTTCAGCAATCTCTTTGAGAGATTCTTCTTCAGCTTCGCGATTTTTTTCCCATGCTTCGGTGCGCGTTTTGTAATTGTCTGCGGACTCATCACTATTTTGTGATTGATTGGGAGGATAATTATCCATTATTTTACTGATTTCTTCAGAAGATTGAGAGTCCCAATCTTCAATGGCATCTTCAATTTTGCCTTTAAGCTCATTTAAACCATCTTCATCGCCTTTAGCTTGAAGTTGTTTAATTTCTTTTTTAAAGCTTAGAGCAATGTTTTCTATGGTATCTTTTTTGATTAAAAGCAAACCTTCTTTAATGGTATTGCCTGCCACGGGGGTAATTACTTTAATAGCATCGTAGTAGCCTGGCTTTTTTAAGGTTACTAAAGTGGCACTGGTTCCGGTTAGTGTAATTTTGGTGGGAGTGGTTCCTTTTGGACTTCCATCGATAAAAATTTCAGCTCCTGATGGTTGTGAACCAAGTTCTATATCAGCTGATTTTTCTGAGCTAGGTCTTAATTCGATGGTTTCACCATCGACATTGATATAAATAGCCGCTTCATCATAGACATAAAAGAAGTTACCATCGAAGTATATCCTATCTATGTCATAGTTAGGGTTAGCATCTTTACTTGAATAAAATTTAAGCTTTAACATTTCAGAATAAGGAATTTCATCATAAGAAAATTTGGATAGTTTAGCTTTTCCACTTTTAGTTATGCTTCCTTCAAAAAGTTCGTAAGTAGTTGCATCGTCATCAAAAGGGTCTTCATATTTTTGACGCACATAGAATCTATCGCTTCGTATTGCATTAGCTTTGGCTTTTCTCAATTCGCCATTAAACTCTGCATCTATAAACTCATCTGGAGAACCATAGGGCTCAGTGCTAGCAAAATTAGAAATAGAATAAGATGACGCAAAACTAAAAGCGTTCAATAACATAATCAATATAAAAGTAGTTTTCATAAAGACTCCACTATAAACTTCACACTAAAAAATATACATTTTCGTAGCGAAATAATTATCTTAAGTAATACTTATTAAATTTAATGTAATGAATTATAGATTTTTTACAATCATTTTATGCTTAACTGCCATTTCTTTTGCAGCAGAGTTCGAAAATATGCGTTTTCGAGCAGCTAAACAATTAGTAAAAGGTGGTGAATATGAAGCTGCCATAGAAGAATACCGTGCTATTTTATTAGATGAACCTGAAAGCATAGAGGCTTATTTTGAGGCTGGTCAAGTAAGGTTTTTGCAAAAACGCTGGAATGCCGCAGTACAAAATTACAAATTAGCCACTGAGCGTAATCCCGAACATTGGAAGGCCCACCGTGGAATGGCTGAAGCTTATGAAAAACTAGAACAAAAAGAAAAAGCTGTGGCAAAATGGCGTTTTTTAGCAGATAAAGGACCTGCAGACGGTAAAAAATATGCGGAAGAACAAATTAAAAAGTTGCTCGGCGTAACTACTAAAGAAGGAAATGCTGAAAAAAAAGCAGAAGTTGCTCCTAAAACAACTGGAACTTCAGAATCCACTGGGCCTGCAAGTACTGATCCGGCTGAGTATGTCAAGGCATTAGAACTTTATCGTCAAGGTAATTGGGATGAGTCTTTAAAATATTTAAGACAAACTTTAGCTAAAGTTCCTGGGCATCCTGGTGCGTATTATTATGCAGGAGTGTGTAGATACAATTTAAATGATTTTTCTAGATCAGAATACAACTTAAAAAAAGGCACAAAATTTGAAGAGCTAGGATTTAACGCGTATTATTATTTGGGCCGCATCAGAGAAAAGCAAAATAATAATGCTGAAGCCATTGCTTTTTACAGGCAGTATCTACCTTTGACAAGTAACGAGCAAGGCAAAAAAGAGGTATTAGCGCGCATAGATAAGTTAAGTCAAATTGAGACTCAAAATGAGCTTGCAGATTCTTCAACTGAAAATAAAGATGAGTCTGCAGAAAAAGTCGGTGAAACAGCAGCTCTCAAGAAATTTGACATGTTTCCTGAGCATATTCAAAACTTTAAACCGCAAATATATTTGGCTCAAAGCGAGCTATCTGGACCTGGTGCCGACTTATTCAAAAAGTTTTTTGCTTCTATTAAATCCAATGAATTTAACAAGGCCATGGAACAACTTAAAAAGCTTCGCCTAGATTTTCCTAGTAGTGCCAATGCTTTTGCTGCTGGTTACGATTTGTTGGCTATGTATTATTATTTAGGTTTATATACAAACGCTGTACCTTTGGGGCAAGCTTTATTAAAATTAAATCCAGGAGAGCCTTGGCAAAGTAGCATAAAGTGTTTTTTAGCTGAAGCTCTTTTGGCAACTAATGAAAGCAAAGGCTTAGAAAAGATGGTGAAATCGGTGGAAACGGATGGTAAACTGGGGCCGACTTCTGTGCAAAAAAGCAATTTGCTGCAGAGAATAGCGCAGAATCTGCAAAAAGAAAAAGATGTACCTAAGCAACTGCAAACTTTAATTGCCCAAGAAACTGATACTACTAAAAAAGTTGAATTGTTAATGCGTTTAGCGCAAAGTTATGAAAGTCAGGGCGATAAAAAGCTTTTGTTGAAGACCTATGAGCAAGTTAAGGCTATTTGTAAACCTAATGGCAGTGAGTATTGTCGCAAAGGTGCCTATGATTTGGCCGGTTTTCATTATCAAGAAAAAGATTGGCCTAAAGCCTTAGTTGCTTATCAAGATGCCTTAAAAAAACATCCTGATGCTAAAGATTCTCCTTGGGGAATGTATCAGTTGGCCAATGTTTTGCGTCGTCAGGCAAAATACGAAGACGCGGTGGAAGCTTATGAGGCTGTAATAAAAGAACATCCTCAGTCTTATTGGGCTGAGCAAGCTAAATGGAACAAGGAAGATGCTATTTGGCGAGCAAATAATGAAAATCTTTTGAGGTTAAAATAATGACTGGATTGGTGCAACGCATGCGTGTTCATTTAGAAAGTCAGCTTGATATGTATAGGTCAATGAATGCCTTACAAAGACAGCTGTTGCGAGAGTTGGATCATAGTGACGGTATGCAAAAAGTCTTGGATTTACTCGAAGAAAAAAACCAACATCTTGATAAATTGAGGAAGAACCAAAAGCAAGCTGCTCCATTGTTAGAAGCTTGGCGGCAACAAAAATCCGAATTGCCCGAGTCAGATGAAGTCAAAAATGTAGATGAATTAATTAATACCATGGAATCATTGGCATTAGCTATGCGCAATCAAGATGAAGAAATGATCCGTCGCTTTGAACGCATTGCTGTTAGCCCAGCAGATAAAGAAAGTCGAGATAAACACTCGCGAAATATGTTAAACGCTTTCCGAGCTTTGCGCTAAACATGGATTTTAAAAATATTCCTTCCGAAGAGTTTCCCGCAGAGTTTTCTGGGTTATTGGACTGGTTCAATGAAACGGTGGGGCGTTTGGAAGCGGCTTATAGTGAATTAGGCGAGCAATTTCAAACCGTTAACCGTGAATTAGCTCAGACTAATCAAAGTTTGGAGTACAATCAGCGTCGTTTAAATGCTTTGTTGGGGAGCATGGGGCCAGGGGTGATA
>LSQX01205604.1_pt2 | contig 24857 bp, 27 predicted proteins | sample 654561 | NCBI WGS metagenome assembly LSQX01 (sample SAMN04489861, study PRJNA283612) | anaerobic digester metagenome | isolation source: 4 biogas reactors fed with cattle manure at either 37C or 55C with and... | place: Denmark: Kongens Lyngby | collected 2014 | reverse complement strand
TGGGAGCACGCCTACTACCTCGACTACCTGAACGTTCGCGCTGACTACGTTAAAGCGTTCTGGAACATTGCGAACTGGCAGGACGTCGCGAAGCGCTTTGAGGCAGCACGCACCCAGAGCTCAGGCCTCATCTAAGAACTCCGAGAAAGGATCCCGTCCCAACCATGCGTACGCTCGAGTCACTTGGTGACCTTAGGTCTCAGACCGTTATTGTTCGCTGTGATCTCAACGTACCGCTCAGCGATGGGCAGATCACCGATGACGGCCGCATCCGCGCCTCACTTACGACGATTCGTGAGTTGAGTGCGCGCGGTGCGCGCCTCGTGGTGATCAGTCATCTCGGCAGGCCCGGAGGGGTGATCGATGAGCAATATTCCCTGAGGCCGGTCGCGGCGCGCATGGGCGAGCTTCTCGATGCGCCGGTCAGCTTTTCTGACACGTTGCTCGGTCACGACGCGGAGGCCGCTCGGACTGGTCTTTCGGATGGTGAGGTGCTGGTGCTCGAGAACCTTCGATTCCATCCAGAAGAAACGAGCAAGGACGCTCAGGTGCGACGCGAGTTCGCTGAACAGTTGGCGCAGGGTGCCGACGCTTTCGTCAGCGATGGATTCGGTGTCGTACACCGGCAGCAGGCCAGCGTGACAGAACTTGCTCAGGCGCTTCCGAGTGCCGCGGGTCGGCTCGTAGAGGCCGAGCTTGGTGTGCTCAAGCGGCTGACCGAAGACGCTCGCAGTCCCTACACTGTGGTGCTCGGCGGCTCGAAGGTCAGCGACAAACTCGGGGTAATTGATCACCTGCTGAAGCGCGTTGACACCCTGCTCATTGGCGGAGGTATGCTGTTCACCTTTCTTGCTGCACAGGGGCACGATGTTGGTGCGAGCCTGTTAGAGGCTGATCAGCTCGATCGAGTTCGTGAGTATCTTGCTGAGGCCGAAGAGCGCGGTGTCACGATTGTGCTACCGACCGATGTGGTGGTTGCGCAATCGTTCGCGGCAGACGCAGCGCACCTGGTGGTTGCGGCTGATGCAATCGAGTCGAGCCCATTTGGTGAAACCGGGCTCGGCCTCGATATTGGCCCAGACACTGCTCGCCGGTTTGCGGAAATCATCCGCGAATCTGCAACAGTCTTTTGGAATGGGCCGATGGGTGTCTTTGAGATGGCCGCGTTTGCAGCCGGAACCCGCGCGGTGGCCGAAGCGCTGACAGACACCCCTGGATACTCGGTCGTTGGTGGTGGGGATTCTGCCGCAGCCGTGCGCCAACTCGGATTCGCTGACAGTGATTTCGACCATATTTCCACGGGAGGCGGAGCGAGCCTTGAGTTCCTTGAAGGAAAGTCGCTCCCAGGGCTTGAGGTGCTCGCATGAATGACCAACAGATCACACGAGTCCCTCTGATCGCGGGAAACTGGAAGATGAATCTCGATCATCTTCAGGCCATCGCACACGTCCAGAAGCTCTCGTGGACGCTCAAGGATGCTCGACATGACTACGGCGAAGTTGAGGTTGCGGTGTTTCCTCCGTTTACCGATTTACGCTCTGTGCAGACCCTGCTCTCGGCAGATCGGATTCCGATGAAGCTCGGCGCACAGGATGTGTCACCGAACTCGGTGGGCGCCTACACCGGTGATATCGCCGCTTCGTTTCTCGCCAAGCTCGAGACGAGCTACGTTCTTGTCGGTCACTCAGAGCGACGCCACGGTCACGGGGAAGACGATCAGCTGGTCGCAGCAAAGACCAAGGCCGCCGTCGGCTCAGGCTTGGTGCCGGTGATCTGCGTCGGAGAGACCGCAGAAGACCTCGAAGAACGAGGGGCGGCCGCTGTTCCGGTCGAGCAACTGAACGCCGCAGTTGCTGCGCTGCCGAAAGACAGTGAAATCGTCATCGCATATGAGCCCGTATGGGCCATCGGTACCGGCAACTCTGCCACTCCAGAGCAGGCCGAGAGCGTTTGTGCTGCGCTGCGCCACTCATTGGAAGAGAAGTTTGGCTCCGAGCAAGCCTCACGCACGCGCGTGTTGTACGGCGGATCGGTGAATAGCCAGAATGTGGCGTCAATTCTCAGACTGCCGAATATTGATGGCGTGCTGGTGGGCGGTGCGAGTATTGACTCCCAAGAGTTCGCGAGGATTGTGCAGTATCGGAAGCATGTCACCGCGGCGTAGACGCCGTTCACTTGTCGCGTTCTTTCGACCAACGAGTCCGCGATATACTATGAGTTGGATTTTCTCAGCGAAAGGGTTGCCTCGTGCTCATCCTCAAGATCGCACTGATTGTGCTGCTCGTGATCACGAGTCTCCTGCTGACCCTCTTTATCTTGCTGCACAAGGGTCGCGGCGGGGGTCTGTCCGATATGTTCGGCGGTGGCGTGACCTCGAGCCTCGGCTCTTCTGGTGTAGCAGAACGAAACTTGAACCGAATCACGATCATCGTGTCAGTGGTTTGGTTTGCGACGATTGTCGGGCTAGGCCTGATCGCGCGTTTTTCCGTCGTCTGAGCAGGCTCAGCATTCAGGGCGAGCTGTCGCTCGCAAGAAAGGTGTACTGTGTCGAGCAGTAATGCGATTCGCGGTGCCCGAGTTGGTTCGGGCCCCATGGGTGAAAAAGATCACGGCGTTCGGGCAGAACGTGTGGCGGTGTCATACTGGGACGCTCTAGGAAACGAGACGGTTCGGTATTTCGCGGCAGACGTTGATCCCGAAGAGATTCCCGAACAGATTGATTCTCCACAGTCGGGTCTGCCAGCTGGCCGCGACCAGAAGAGTCCACCTGAGTTGCAGAAGAACGAGCCTTACAAGACGCACCTCGCGTATGTAAAGGAACGACGCACTCCGGAAGAAGCCGAGGAGCTGCTTGAGCAGGCGCTGCAAAAGTTGCGCGAACGCCGCGGTAGCGCAGCGGCGACAGCCTCAGCTTAGATAGCGTACGCGTCTGCGGCGTGATGCGGCAGACGCGTACGTTCACCACAGAGCCACTGGTAGGACTGCCGGTACGTGTTCTCGCGGCCGATGCACGAATGAACACGGTGAACTCCCGGTTTACTGCTCCTTCAGCGCCAGTTCATAGACGGCAAAGCCCCGGCCGGTGAGCACTTCACGGTCACCCGCGGCTTGCGCTTTCATGAGGTTGTTGAACTCTTGAGAGCGTGACCCGTCTGGCTGAGCGTCGAGCGCGCGATCAATGAGCTGAACGAAGACGCCCTTTGGGACACCGCCCTTGTGGAACTGCCCGACCGAGTGCAGATAGCGTGGGCCCCATCCGAGCGAAACAGGAACGTTGAGCTCAGTGGCGAGGGTCTGACGCAGATTCAATGCGACGGCTGCCTGAGCGCTCTCGCGATCCAAGAATGCCTGAATCGCTACATATCCGTCTTCAGGGAGCACCTCCCGGACTGACGACAGGAGGCTCGCGAGATCGACGCCTGGGTGGCTGGCAGCCTCAGCCTGTGCTGATGTGCTGCGCGTCATCGCCTCGCGTGCGGCAACCTTCGCGGATTCGACGTCTGGCTGATCAAACGGGTCTACCTCAAGCAGCATGCCAAGTGCTGCCGTCGCAAACTCCCAGAGCATCATTTGGGCACCGAGTGTCCCGCGTACCGTGAGCGGGCCTGGGAGATCCTGCGCATCTCCCACACAGACCATCTGGGTCTGGGGGGCAAACTGAGCAGAATTAGAGTCGTCCATGGCTGTCTCGATGGGCAGCACCCCACGTCCCTGTTTGCCTGTCGACTCCGCAACCAATTGTTCGATCCAGGCGGTGAGTCCCCAGCGGTGACTCGTGCGCTCTTCAACCAGGAGGGCATAGCACTCGGGGAGCGACGCGGCGATCGCGGAGGCAAGCATGAGCCCTGGATTGGTAGGGGAGTCATCACGCAAATGGGTACGGCACCGCAGCGCATCCTCAATAAGCGTGTCGGTGTCTGCTCCGATCAACACGGCTGGCACCAGCCCGAATGCGGTGAATACCGAGAAGCGACCGCCAACGTGAGGATCGGCAAGCACGACCTCATATCCCTCGGCCGAACGCTCGCTCAGCGGCGAGCCGGGGTCGGTGATAAAAATAATGTGCTCATGTGGCTGGTAGCCTTGGCGGCGAAACTCTGCTTCAAAGGCCTCGAGTTGTGTGAGCGTCTCGATAGTTGAACCAGATTTTGACGAGACAATCACCCCGACAGACCTCAGGTCACCGGCGAGTGCACGCTCGACTTCGGCAGGATGCGTGGAGTCAAGCACCGTCAACGGGCGCTCGGCAGCACTCGCAAGGACCTCGGGGCCAAGGCTCGAACCACCCATGCCGCACAACACAAATTTCGTGATCCCGCGTGCATGAAGTCGTTCGCGGAGGCTCACTGCGTCGCGGATCACGTCGCGTGCCTGAACGGGAGAATCAACCCATCCCATCCGAACTTGTGCCTCACGTTCCGCTGCTTTACCCCAGAGGGTGAAGTCGTGAGTAAACAGTCGGGATGCAAACCGCCGGCTAATGAGGCGGTTGAGCAACGGCGCCGCCAGATCATTCAGTGTCGGATCAACACATACCTGCACCATGTGCTTCTTTTCTACTTTTCTACGAGCTGTTGGCTGACGGTTTCGAGGAGTTCAGACCATGATGCTTGAAACTTGGTGAGGCCCTCTTGCTCAAGCTGATCGGTGACTTCCTGGTAATCAATGCCGAGGCCATCCAACCGGTTCCAGATCAAGTCACTCGCGCGATAGTTCGCGGTAATCGTGTCACCACGGGTGCTCCCGTGATCGGCAAAGGCGCGCAAGGTCTGTTCGGGCATTGTGTTCACCACGTTGTCAGCGACCAGTTCCGACACATAGATTGTGTCGGGCAAGCTCGGATCCTTCACTCCGGTTGATGCCCAGAGCGGACGCTGGATATTCGCACCGTGTGCGAGCAACGCCGCGGCACGCTCAGAGGAGAACGCCTGTTCAAACGCTTCGTAGGCCAGGCGAGCTCCGCTGATACCCGCCTGACCACAGAGTTCATGTGCTTCAGCAGTTCCGAGCTCGCGGAGTTTCGAGTCAACCAAACTATCAACTCGGGAGATGAAGAACGATGCGACGGAATGGATCCCTGAAAGGTCATGGCCAGCCACACGCGCCCGCTCAAGTCCGGTGAGGTACGCATTGATCACTTCTCGGTAGCGTGGCACGCTAAAGATCAGGGTGACATTGACACTGATTCCAGCCGCGATCGTGTCGGCGATTGCGCTCAATCCCTCGCGTGTTGCCGGAATTTTGATCATGGCGTTGGGTCGATCGACCTGCTGCCACAGAACCTTGGCCTGTGCTGCAGTCGCATCTGCATCGTGGGCGAGCTCGGGGGATACCTCGATGGATACACGACCGTCTATGCCTTGTGAGGCGGCGTAGACCTCGGAGAATACGTCACATGCATCAGCAACGTCAGCACACATCAAGCGGAAGACCGTCTCCTCGACTCCTGCGCCGTCAGCAGCCGCCCGGGAAATAGCGTCGGAATAGCCTGAGCCGGCCCCAATAGCTTGTGCGAAAATCGTGGGGTTTGTGGTCACGCCAACCACCGAGTAGTCGGCGATAAGCGTTGACAGGCTACCGCTGTCAATGCGATCTCTCGAGAGATCGTCGAACCAAATGCTCACACCTGCGGCCTGTAATGCCTCGGTACGCGAGTTTGCCATGGACAGATTCCTCTCTACGGCTCTCGATGGAGACTAGCTCGCCAACGATTCCTTTGCCGCATCTACCACGGCATTCGCCGTGATTCCATACTGGGTGAACATGGTGGCAGCGTCAGCGGAAGCGCCAAACTGTTCGATGCTGACCGAACGACCGCGATCGCCCACCCATTCGCGCCATCCGAGGGCGATGCCTGCCTCAACGCTGACCCGCGCGGTCACCTTGGAAGGAAGCACTGATTCTCGGTACTCAGCCGGTTGTTCAGCGAACCATTCGACACAGGGGACCGATACGACCCGTGCGCCGATTCCCTCAGCTGAAAGCTGATCTCTGGCCTCAAGAGCGAGCTGCACCTCGCTGCCTGTCGCAATCAGAATCACGTCAAGATCGTTCGTAGGGGAGTCTGCAAGCACATATGCGCCCCTTCGAACTCCTTCTGCAGAAGCACAGAGGTCACCGTGTGCATCACCAGAAGATCGAGCAAACACCGGCACATTCTGGCGAGTGAGCGCAATGCCAGTTGGGCCACCGTGACGGGTGAGGATCTCATGCCACGCAACCGAGACTTCATTTGCGTCGGCAGGACGTACGAGAGCCAGATTCGGGATCGCTCGCAGAGATGCTAGGTGTTCAACTGGCTGATGCGTCGGGCCGTCTTCCCCGAGCCCAATAGAATCGTGGGTCCACACAAAGATGCTTGGAATGTTCATAAGCGCTGCCAGGCGAACAGCTGGACGCATGTAATCAGCGAATTGCAGAAAGGTGCCGCCATAGCTGCGAGTCTTTCCGTGCAGCTGAATGCCGTTGAGGATCGCAGCCATTGCGTGTTCACGAATGCCGAAGTGAAGCACTCGGCCGTATGCGTTGCCGGTCCAGCTGCTTGTGGAACGACGCACCGGAACAAATGAGGCCGCGCCATCGATGGTGGTGTTGTTGGAACCAGCAAGGTCAGCTGAACCACCCCAGAGTTCTGGCATCAGTGGGGCAAGCGCATTGAGCACCTTGCCTGATGCGGAACGAGTGGCCACACTCGTGCCTGCCACAAACGCGGGCAACGCCGCTTCTGCGCCTTCGGGGAGCTCTTCGCGTTCGAGCCGGTCAAACAGGGCCAGTGCTTCGGGGCGCCCTTGAGCCCACTGATCGAACTGCTGCTGCCACTCCGCACGAGCCGCAGAGGCCCGTGCCTGCAGTGATCTCGTGTGTTCAATGACCTCGGGAGCAACCACAAAATGCTGATCTGGATCGAAATCAAGTTCGCGTTTGAGCGAAGCGAGTTCGTCTGCACCGAGTGCCGAACCGTGAATGCCGCCGGTGTTCTGCTTCCCTGGTGAGGGCCAACCGATGATGGTCTTGAGAATGATCATCGATGGTCGAGCACGGTCAGCCTGGGCTTCGAGTATCGCGCGGTAGAGCTCGTGCACGTCTTCCGTGTATCCGTCGGGCTTGCGCCAGTCGACCTCGATAACCTGCCAACCGTACGCTTCGTATCGCTGAGCGACATCTTCGGAGAATGAGATGTCGGTGTCATCTTCAATGGAGATCTGGTTGGAATCGTAGATTGCAATGAGATTGCCGAGCTCCTGATGCCCAGCAAGCGAGGAAGCCTCAGCGGTGACGCCCTCTTGCAAATCGCCGTCGCCAGCGATCACATAGGTGAAGTGATCAAACGCGCTCTCTCCATCCGGAGATTTCGGATCGAACAGCCCGCGTTCGTACCGTTGTGCATATGCAAAGCCAACCGCTGAAGCGAGCCCCTGTCCGAGCGGCCCTGTGGTGATTTCGACTCCGTCGGTGTGCCCGTACTCAGGGTGACCTGGCGTCTTTGAGCCCCAAGTGCGCAGCGATTCGATGTCGCCCAGTTCGAGCCCAAACCCACCAAGGTAGAGCTGTACATATTGGGTGAGAGAGCTGTGGCCGACGGAGAGGATGAACCGATCACGGCCCACCCAGTTGGGGTCTGATGGGTCGTGGCGCATGACTTTCTGGTAGAGCAAGTACGCGACAGGCGCGAGGCTAATCGCTGTTCCCGGGTGGCCATTGCCGACTTTTTCTACCGCATCTGCCGCAAGCACTCGAGCGGTATCAACCGCCCGACGATCAAGCTCTTCCCACTGCAGTTCGTTGCCCACGTACCGGCCTCTCTAAAGTCTTCTTGTCGCGTGAGTGCTCGTTGACGAGCATCACAGCTAAGCCTATCGCGCGAGCAGGTAGCATAGAGATGATGTCTACCGATACTCTCACCACCAATTCAACGGTTTCTCACCCTGAGAAGCTGGGTTTTTGGCGAACGGTGAAGGCGTACGTTTCACTGACGAAGCCTCGCGTCATGGAGCTGTTGCTCGTGGTGACCGTTCCCGCGATGATTCTCGCTCAGCAGGGGCTGCCAAATCTGTGGCTTGTGCTTGCCACCTTGCTCGGTGGTGCCATGAGCGCCGGCTCCGCGGGAGCGTTTAACTGCTATCTCGATCGTGACATGGATCGAAAGATGAAGCGCACCGCGAACCGACCGCTTGTCACGGGTGAAATTAGCGACCGGAACGCCCTGATCTTTTCATGGGTGCTGGGGGCGCTCTCTGTGGCCTGGCTGTGGCTCACGACGAACTGGCTGGCAGCAGCGCTCTCTGCCGCTGCAATCTTCTTCTATGTGGTGATCTACACGATGGTCCTCAAGCGCCATAGTGAGCAGAACATTATCTGGGGCGGCATCGCCGGATGTTTCCCGGTACTGATTGGCTGGGCCGCAGTGACGGGCTCACTTGACTGGCCCGCGTGGATCTTCTTCCTCGTTATTTTCTTGTGGACGCCGCCACACTACTGGCCGCTCTCAATGAAGTACCGCAATGACTACGCGAACGCCGGGGTGCCGATGCTCGGCGTCGTTCGAGGTCGCGTGACCGTGGGGCTGCAGATCATTCTTTACACATGGGCAACGGTTGTTTCCAGCTTGCTGCTCATCCCCGTCGCCCACATGGGCATCGTCTACACGGTGGTTGCGATCCTGAGCGGTGGCTACTTCATCTTCGAAGCGCATCGCCTGTACGGCTCGGCTATTCGAGGCCAAGAGGGCAGCCCGATGCGAGTCTTCCATGGCTCAATCAGCTATCTCTCGCTGCTCTCGCTCGCGATTGCAGTTGACCCACTGCTGCCGTTCTAGTCGCGCTTTTCTTCTGCTTCGACGCCGAGACGGTCTAGTGGGCGTGGCTCACTGGCCGCTTCAGCCGAAGCACAACGACGGTCATGGCCGCTGCAGTGAGTGATGCAAGTACCATGTGCACACCGACAGCAAACGGCGGCAGACCGTTGCGTGCCTGGTAGACCCCCACCACAATTTGGACAATGAGCGAAGCGAGCAGCGCGAAGGTCCAACGCAGGGTGCGAAACTTCGCGATTACGGCCCAGACCACCAACGTCACGGTGAGCGCAAGGGCGATATAGCCGGGCCACGCGTGGTAGTGGGAGAGCAGGGTCGCGTCAAAGCCATCGCGCACCACGTTTTCGTCGCCCGAGTGAGGCCCTGCGCCGGTGGTAAGCACGCCAATGAGGATGGTGACGGCCATGGCGACGGTGGTGAGGTGAGTAACCGCCAGGTACGGCACGGTGACTGCACGCTCGCGCAATCCAGGTTGTTCGTACATGCGAACCAGGAAGGCAGCCGCAATGCAGACGATGACCAGTGAGATCACATAGTGCACACCGACGAGGTTTGCGTTGAGATGCATCCACACCACAAACCCGCCGATGAGGGCTTGCAGCGCAACCAGACCAAGTACGATGCCGCTGATGACCGGCAAGTCGCGACGCTGGTGTCGAACACGGAGACTCAGAACGAACACGATGATGGCAGCGAGAAGGAGCGGCCCACTAATGGTGCGGTTGCCAAACTCGATGATCCCGTGGATGCCCATCTCGGGAGTCGTAATCAATGAGTCCGCGGTGCACAGCGGCCACTCGGTGCATCCGAGCCCCGAGCCGGTGAGTCGAACCGCGCCACCAGTCGCGATAATCACCACGTTCAGGACAAACGAGACCCATGCGAACACGCGAAGTGCTCGTGGTGCACGGAACCCTGTCTGGGTGGTGGGGAAATTCGACAACTGGTGCTCCTCTCAAGCCCTTCCCTCTACTTCGCTGAGAGCGCATGGCGCGCCATTCCCCATTTACTCTGGAGTCTGTAGAATAGGAAGCTGTGGTTGCGTCGGCTGAAGCCAAAATTCGGAGCTGTGTGCAGCAACCGCCTCACACACTCGATGTTGGTTTCTTCCGACGCCCAGAATACTGCACCGCTGCATGAACGAGATGTGCACTCGGCTTTCGCGTGCGCAACGTTGATTGAGCGCAAAGACAAATGAGGGATGACACGATGCCTGAAGTGCTGATTGACCGCCCAGAGCTCGAAGGGCTGGGGGTGTACGAATTTGGCTGGCACGACCAAGATTCCGCCGGTGAAACCGCTGAACGTGGCCTGAGCGAGAAGGTCGTTCGCAACATTTCTCGTCTGAAAGACGAGCCAGAGTGGATGCTCGAGCGTCGCTTGAAAGCGCTGCAAATTTTCGAACGCAAACCGATGCCGACGTTCGGTGCCGACCTCAGCGATATCGATTTCGACAACATCAAGTACTTCGTGCGCTCGACTGAGAAGCAGGCCACCTCGTGGGAAGAACTGCCAGAAGAGATCAAGAACACCTACGAGCGACTCGGCATCCCCGAGGCTGAGCGCCAGCGGCTCGTCGCCGGTGTCGCAGCCCAGTACGAGTCTGAGGTCGTGTATCACCAAATTCGTGAGGACCTGGAAGAGCAGGGTGTCATCTTTATGGACACCGACACCGCGTTGAAGGAACATCCGGAGTTTTTCAAGGAGTACTTCGGCACCGTGATTCCTTCGGGCGACAACAAGTTTGCTGCCTTGAACACTGCAGTGTGGTCTGGTGGTTCGTTTGTCTATGTGCCGAAGGGTGTGCATGTGGAGATTCCATTGCAGGCATACTTCCGCATCAACACCGAGAACATGGGCCAGTTTGAGCGCACGCTGATCATCGCTGATGAGGGCAGCTATGTGCACTACATCGAGGGTTGCACCGCACCCATCTATAAATCGGACTCACTACACTCGGCCAATGTTGAGATTATCGTGAAGAAGAACGCCCGCGTGCGTTACACGACGATTCAGAACTGGTCGAACAACGTCTACAATCTCGTCACCAAGCGTGCCATGGCAGAAGAGGGCGCGACGATGGAGTGGGTTGATGGCAACATCGGTTCGAAGGTCACTATGAAGTACCCTTCGATCTACCTGACTGGTGAACATGCCAAGGGTGAAACCCTGTCTGTTGCGTTTGCTGGCCCAGGTCAGCACCAGGATGCTGGCGCCAAGATGATTCACATGGCACCGCACACAAAGTCGTCGATTCTTTCAAAGTCGATTGCGCGTGGGGGAGGCCGCACCGGCTACCGCGGTGAGGTTCGCATCGACGCCGCAGCTCATCACTCCGCAAACTCGGTGGTGTGTGATGCGTTGCTCGTAGATCGCATTTCGCGAAGTGATACCTACCCCGCGATCGACATTCGTACCGATGACGCCGAGCTTGGCCACGAGGCGACGGTCTCTCGCGTCAGCGAGGAACAGCTGTTTTATCTGATGAGCCGCGGGCTCGCAGAGGAAGAAGCAATGGCGATGATCGTTCGCGGGTTCATTGAGCCGATTGCTCGTGAGCTGCCGATGGAATACGCACTCGAGTTGAACAAGCTCATTGAGATGGGCATGGAAGGATCTGTCGGATAATGTCGCTTACTGAAAGCACTGAAACGGCGCAGCACGGTTTCAAGGCTCATTCCGATGGCGGCTGGGATGCTGATGCGGCAGCACGGGGCGTACCCGTTCAGACGCGAAGTGCACGGTTCACCTCGACCAGCCGTGATGATTTCGAGAAGGTCATTGGCCGCGAGGCACAGTGGAAGTTTGCCCCCGTTGCGAAACTCGAGTCATTGCTCAACGGTGACTTGAACGGTGAACGAGTACCGATGACCGTTGCCGAGGTACCTGGTGTGTCGAGCGATTGGATCGCGATTGACGATGCTCGGGTCGGCCGCGCAGGCCTTCCCGAAGAGCGTGCTGCGGCAGCCGCATGGACCGCCGCCACCGAAGCCCATCTGGTAACGGTGGCGTCTGAAGAATCCGTGACGGTAACCGTCAGCCGCTCAGCACTCGGCAACACGCCACGAGCTGGGCACACGATTATCGAAGCATTGCCGAATGCACGCGGTGTTGTGATTCTTGAGAACACGGGCGAAGCACACCTCACCGAGAATCTTGAGATTGTCGTGGGAGACGGCGCACATCTCACGGTCGTGAGTGTGCAGCAGTGGGCAGACTCTGCAGTGCACCTCGCAAGTCATCATGCAACCGTGGGACGCGACGGATCGCTGAAACATGTGCTGGTCTCACTCGGTGGTGAGGTGGTGCGTATCAACCCATCAATTCACCTCGACCAAGAGGGCGCCAATGGCGAGGCCTATGGTGCCTACTTCGCCGACGCAGGCCAGCATCTCGAACAGCAGGTTTTCCTGGACCATAACGCACCCCACACCCGCAGCCGGGTCACCTATAAGGGTGCGCTGCAGGGCGAGGGTGCACGAACCGTCTGGATCGGCGATGTGTTGATCCGTCGGAATGCAACAGGCACTGACAGCTACGAGCAGAACCGAAACCTGGTGCTCAGCGAGGGCACCCGTGCCGACTCAATTCCGAACCTTGAAATTGAAACGGGCGACATCGAAGGCGCCGGCCATGCAAGCACGACTGGCCGCTTCGACGATGAGCACATCTTCTATCTGAGCAGCCGCGGCATCTCCGAAGAAGAAGCGCGCAAGCTCGTCGTTCAGGGATTCCTGCTCGAAGTCATTCAGCAGATTGGTGACGAGGCGACCGAGGCCCGTCTGCACGAGGCAGTTGAAGCTGAGCTTGCCCAGGCCACCGGCGCGAGCGTCGGGGCGGTGGGCGAGTGAGCCGTCAGCACGCCATCTCCGTCAGTGAACTCTTTCAAGACCAGGCGGTGCGTGTGGTGCTTGATGGGGTTCCGATTGCCATCGTGCTTGATGGTGATGGCGAGATTCACGCTATTGGTGACACCTGCACCCATGGGGCGATCAGTCTCTCCGAGGGGTTTGTTGAAAACGGCGAATTGGAGTGCTGGGCCCACGGCTCAGCGTTTTCGCTCACGACTGGCAAGCCCCGAAACCTTCCGGCATTTGAGCCGGTTCCCGTGTACATCGTCGAAGTAGATGGCGATGACGTATTTATAGACCCGACCGTTACGAAAGAGATTGCAGCATGAGTTCCGTTCTTGAGATCAAGGATCTGCACGTCAGTGTGGAGACCGACCAGGGCTCGAAGCCAATTCTGAATGGTGTGAACCTCACCATTCGTCAGGGCGAAACCCACGCCATCATGGGTCCGAACGGCTCTGGCAAATCGACCCTGGCTTACGCCATCGCAGGTCACCCGCGCTACGAGGTCACAAGCGGATCAATTCTGCTTGATGGCGAAGAGGTCACCGAAATGGATGTCGACGAGCGCGCGAAGGCTGGCCTCTTCCTTGCGATGCAGTATCCCGTCGAAATTCCCGGAGTGACCAACGCAAACTTCCTGCGCACCGCAAAGACCGCCATCGATGGCGAGGCTCCTTCCATTCGCAGTTGGATGAAGGAAGTCCGCACGGCGATGGATGACCTTCGCATGGATGCTTCGTTTGCGCAGCGTAATGTCAACGAGGGCTTCTCGGGCGGCGAGAAGAAGCGCAACGAGATTCTGCAGCTTGAACTCCTCAAGCCACGCTTTGCAGTGCTCGACGAGACTGACTCAGGTCTTGACGTTGACGCTCTCAAGGTTGTTTCAGAGGGCGTGAACCGGGCGAAAGAGGCAACGAACCTCGGCGTGATGCTGATCACCCACTACACGCGCATTCTGCGGTACATCAAGCCAGATTTCGTGCACGTCTTCGTTGATGGCCGAATCGCTGAGCAGGGTGGGCCTGAGCTGGCTGACCGTCTTGAGGCCGAGGGCTACGACCGCTTCCTCACTCCGACTCCAAGCGCGTAAGCTAGCCTCATGGATCTCGCTTCTACAACCGACGAAACGAAACAGGTGGTTTCCATGGATCCGGAGTTTCGCGAGCAGGCGATCGAAGCGTTGAAAAACGTGGTTGATCCCGAGCTTGGGGTGAACATCGTTGATCTTGGGCTCATCTACGACCTTGCAATGGACGAGGAGCATGACGCGCTCGTGATCTCCATGACGCTCACGAGCGCCGGTTGTCCGCTCACCGACGTGATCGAGAACGATATTGCAGAGTCACTCGATGGGTTAGTCCGCGCATTCCGCATCAACTGGGTGTGGATGCCGCCTTGGACGCCCGAGCGAATCACCGATGATGGGCGCGACATGATGCGTGCGCTCGGATTCGCCATCTAACGTTGCTGTAGCGGGCAACCGCGAACGCACAGCGTGGCCTGGGGGTCGCACGACTCCCAGGCTTTCGCATGTAATTTTCAGGAGCACGAAGTGATCACCGTCAAAGACCTTGCCATCGATGTCGGCGCCCGTCGACTCATGAGTGACGTGAACTTTCGTGTGAACGCGGGCGACAAAATAGGCCTCGTGGGCCGAAATGGCGCCGGTAAGACCACCCTAACGCGCACGCTCTCAGGGGAACTGCAGCCCGCGGAAGGCAGCGTTACTGTCTCTGGAGAGCTCGGTTTCTTGCCCCAGGATCCGCGCACCGGTGACCCGGAGCAGCTGGCCAGACACCGCATTCTCGATGCACGAGGATTGGGAACGTTGACTGCTCAGCTTGCCAAGGCATCAGAGGAAATGGCGAGTGATGATGCCGTTCGTGCCGAGAAGGCAATGAAGCGCTTTGGCAATCTGACTGACCGGTTTCAGGCGCTTGGTGGATATGCAGCAGAAGCAGAGGCCGCATCCATCTCCCACAACCTCGGGTTGCCCGACCGCGTGCTCGACCAGCCGCTCGGAACACTGTCGGGCGGCCAGCGCCGCCGTATCGAGCTTGCTCGAATCCTGTTCAGCGATGCGGATACGATGATTCTTGACGAGCCAACGAACCACCTTGATGCCGACAGCGTGCTGTGGCTGCGAGAGTTCTTAAAGAGTTACCGTGGCGGTGTCATCATCATTAGTCACGATGTGGATCTGGTGGGAGAAACCGTCAACAAGGTCTTCTACCTCGACGCAAATCGTCAGGTGATCGATGTCTACAATATGGGCTGGAAGCTCTACCTGCGTCAGCGCGCGGCCGATGAGGAGCGACGCAGAAAAGAACGGACCAACGTCGAGAAGAAGGCATCCGCTTTGCAGCAGCAAGCAGCAAAGTTTGGTGCGAAGGCGTCTAAGGCAGCTGCCGCTCATCAGATGGTCGCCCGAGCTGAAAAGATGCTTGCCGGGCTTGAAGAGGTTCGGCAGGTCGATCGGGTTGCGAAGCTCCGGTTTCCCGACCCATCACCGTGCGGCAAGACCCCGATCATGGCGAACGGCCTGTCGAAGTCCTTCGGCTCCCTCGAGATTTTTGCCGGGGTCGACCTGGCGATTGATCGTGGATCAAAGGTGGTGGTGCTCGGCCTCAACGGCGCCGGAAAAACGACACTGCTCCGACTCCTCGCCGGGGTGGAAGAAGCTGACGCCGGCGAAATTGTCAATGGACACGGACTCAAGGTTGGGTATTACGCTCAGGAGCATGAAACGCTGAACGTATCCGCGAGTGTCTTGCAGAACATGATTTCGGTGTCACAACATCTCACCGAGACCGAGGCGCGACGGGTGCTGGGCTCGTTTCTCTTTACCGGAGATGACGTGCACAAGCCCGCCGGGGTGCTCTCTGGTGGTGAAAAGACTCGATTGGCTCTTGCCATGCTCGTTGTGTCAAGTGCGAACGTGCTGCTGCTGGATGAGCCAACAAACAACCTCGATCCCGCGAGCCGCGAAGAGATTCTTGATGCGCTCGCGAACTTTACCGGGGCCGTGGTGTTGGTTTCACACGATCCCGGCGCCGTCGAGGCGCTGAATCCCGAGCGCGTACTCATCATGCCCGAAGGCACCGAGGATCACTGGTCGAAAGAGTATCTCGAGCTCATCGAACTCTCGTAGCGTGTGTGACCGGGAAGCTACCGAGCGTTCTCGAGAGCAGCATCAGAGAGCTCTGCAGCAGGCTCATCGATCGGATCGAGCGTCGTAATCACGAATGCGGCACCATCGAGCTGTGCACCGTTGCTGAAATAGGCGAGGTGTTGCTCTGGGTCGAGTGAAGTGCTGCTCTGACACACGAAGTCGCCAGCCTCACAGTAGTCACGAATTCGCTCGGCGAATGTGCTCAACGAACCCAGCGGTCGGGGCAGCACTCCGTCAAGCTCGGGATCAAACGTGCCCACTCCGAAGGGTTCCGCCCCAACAAATCGCGGATTCGCGTACAACACAATTGAGAGAATGCGATCCGCGGCATCTGGTGAGAGCTCACCCGCATGAGCGCCGACGAGTCGGTCAGCTGGTGCAGCGAGTGCGTCTCCTGCGACGAGGGAGCCCTGCGAGTAGCCGAGCACGACGAATCGCTGCTCAGGACAGTTCTCTGCCTGAACATTGAGCGTGTCGATGAGCAGGCGTACCCCAGCGGATGCGCCTGCCTGGATATCGTCATCAGCCGGGTAGTCGTTGTCAATGTGAAACACCTGATCTGGCCGTGACTGCGAAATGGCGCGAACGACGGGGGAGAGGAGCTGACCTTTTGTTGGTTCGCCCGATCCACGATTGGTAATAACCAGGTGTGGGAGGCAATCCACAGGCTCAACAAACGGTTCTGGGTGCGCTGCAACACTGTATTCGTCAACGGCAGGTGCGGGCCCGGGCGCCTCAGTGACCGCGGCAAATTGAGCTCGGGTCTCGCTCGCATCAACCTCGGTGACGCACGATGAGAGTAAGAGCAGAGCGGCAGCCGCTAACGGCATCGTCAGGAAGCGGCCAATGATGTGTCTGGTCATTGGTCGAGCAACGCGTCTTCCTCGTCTGCATCGCTGAGGCCTCGTCGACGCTTGCGTTCTGCGCGACGTGCATCTTGGCGCAACACCGAAGCGCCAGCAGGGTTCAGGCTCCGATGCTCTTGACGTGCACCGTACACGAGTCCAGCCGCGGCGATGGCGATAAACACATACCATTGCAGCGCATAGGACAGGTGCGGCCCCTCATCACGTTCTGGTCTTGCAGCGAGGATGCCGGTCTCAGCTGCCGGGGTCTCATCAATGAGTTGCCCGAATGCTCCCGTGTACACGACTCCGTCATGGCCGATGAGCTCAGCGAGCTCGGGCAAATGAATGCTCGCCACCGATTGATCGGTCGACGTGCGGCCACTGATTTGAAGCTCGCTCGCGCGGAGCCGAACGGTGATCGTGACCTCACCGGTCGGCGGCACTGGCAGATTGTCCGGAATTTCTTCGATGCCTGCCACCGGAACCCAGCCCCGATCCACGAAGAATACCTCACCATCGGTCGTGAGAAATGCTTCGACAAGGTTGGAGCCGACGCCGCCCGCGCCCGGGCGTCCGCGCGCCAGGGTTCCCTCGTCCAGATAGGTCCCTTGCACCGTGACCGGTAACCATTTCATGGTGTCTTCATTGAAACTCGACGGGTCATCAATTGCTTCGGCGAGCGGCACGGGAGAAGCATCATAGTTTCGGTCAATGCGAGAGATTTCTGCCTGCGCATCGGCGCGCCGGTCAAACTGCCAGGTTGCGAGCCACACGCACGCGATAGAAAAGATAATCAGCAGCGTGAAATAGCCGAACCAGCGTCGGCTCCGCAAAAAACTCCAGCCAACTGCGGTGGTGTCTTCAGCGGTCATGGTGGAGCGACCTATGTCAGTGTCAACGCTCAAGACGGTTGCTCCAGCTCATCGAATCGCACAACCCGCAGCGGAAACGAGCGTGCGCTCAGAAACTCTTCTAAGTACTCTCGGTGTTCCACACAGGCAAGCCAAGTTTTTTGGCGATCCTTCGAGTGTATCTTCGGATTGCGCCACAGAATCGCCCAGGCAGCAGGGGCGATGCAACCGGCGCGCGAGCACCGCGCACCCGACTCCACTGAGTGTCCGAGCACCCCGATCATGCGTCATCCTCATCTGAAGTTGAGGCCGCTTCTGCGTTGCCGCTGTTACCCGCCCGAGGAGCCGATGTGTCATGAGCGTGGCCCGCATTCGCCGAAGATCTGCGGTGTGATGGTGCGTCGACGACGATGACCGAGGGTATTCCATCGGTCTGCTCGGGATCTTCGGTGTGGAGATGCGCTGTGGTGAGCTCGAGCGGGCTCGGTGCGTCTGGTTGTGTGCCACCGGTATGCGACACTGCGTTTGCGATGAGCACCGCAAAATAGGGCAGCAGGATAGCGCCAAGCGCGGCGATGAGGATCCACCAGCCGCGAAGCCAAAACAGCGAGGTAATGCACAGTACGCGCAGCGACATTGCGAGAAAGTACATTCGCATTCGGTGCGTGCGGTCTCGTGCTGGGTTCACCCCAACAGAAGTCACGTCAAACTGCTGTGCCACTCTGCAAAGCCTACTCGTGCAGCCTGCTACTAGGCTGGGCGACAGCGAACGAAAGGATCCTCATGACAACGCCTCGCACCGTGCTCATCACCGGCGGAAATCGTGGCATCGGCTACGCGATTGCTGAACGCATGATTGCCGATGGACACCGGGTGGCAGTCACCTCGCGCTCAGGAGAGGGGCCCGAAGGTGCTCTGACCGTGCGGGCCGAAATGAACGATAGCGCGTCGATCGATGAGGCATTCACCGCGGTTGAAGCGCAGCTCGGTCCTGTCGAAGTCATCGTTGCAAACGCAGGCATCACGCGCGATACCCTGTTGCTCCGAATGAGCGAAGAAGACTTCACCGATGTGATCGATACGAATCTCACTGGAACTTTTCGAGTGGTGAAGCGCGCAGCAAAGGGACTCCTCAAAGCTCGGTTTGGTCGCGTCATTCTTATTTCAAGCGTCGTTGGACTGTATGGTTCTCCCGGCCAGATCAATTACTCGTCGTCAAAGGCCGCACTCGTCGGGTTTGCACGATCGCTCACTCGTGAGCTCGGCTCCCGCGGCATTACTGCAAACGTTGTTGCCCCGGGGTTTATCGAGACCGACATGACCGCGTCCCTGCCCGAAGCGCAGCAACAGAAGTACCTCGATTCAATTCCCGCTGCAAGATTTGGTCAGGTCTCCGAGATTGCAAGCGCGGTGTCGTGGCTCGCGAGCGACGATGCGTCGTACATCTCTGGAGCAGTGATCCCCGTTGACGGGGGACTTGGCATGGGGCACTAACTGCGCGCTTGTCGATCTGACGACGCTCAGACGGTTCGAAGCGTTTATACGCGCTGCCGGCATTGTGTGAGAGATGAACGCGAGAAGCTCAACACACTCTCGCGTTCCTCTCTCGTTCAGGCCAACTTTTCAAGCAATGGGATGACGAGAGCGAGGTCGTCTTCGATGGAAATATCAGCCCGTTCTCGCACGATGGGCTTCGCGTTATACCCGACCCCGATGCCAGCAACGGACATCATCTCGAGGTCATTCGCACCGTCACCGATCGCCATAGTTGCGGTCAACGGGGTGTCCGTCTCCTGAGCCCACTCCACGAGAGCCTGAGCCTTTGCGGTTGCATCAATGATGGGCCCTAGGGTGCGGCCGGTCAGCACGCCGTCTCTCACTTCAAGACGGTTTGCTCGCCAAAAGTTGAGGCCAAGATCTACCGCGAGTGGATCCAGCACCTCATGGAAGCCCCCCGACACCACACCGACCAACCCACCGCGGGAGTGCACCTCGTGAATGAGCTGCGTGATGCCGGGGGAGAGCCGCACTTGCTGATACGCCTGCTCGAATACCGACTCCGGAGTGCCTCGTAAGGTAGCCACGCGTTCGGCAAGACTTTCAGCAAAGTCAAGTTCTCCGCGCATCGCACGCTCGGTGATCTCCGCGACCAAATCGCGGGTACCTGCCGCCTCAGCGAGCAGCTCGATCACCTCATCTTGAATCGTGGTTGAGTCACAGTCGAGCACCACAAGTGGGGCAGCCGAGGAAGCAGTCATGTGAGTAAGTCTAGGCAACCTTCGCCTCCGCGAAACACGCGATGAGACGTCACAGAGATCGGGCGACTTCTCACTAGGCTTGATCGTATGACGCATGTGCTGCACCTGGACAACGTTTCATATGTACGAAACGGCCGAGCAATTCTTGATGAGGTCAATTGGCAGGTCGACAGTAATCAGCGCTGGGTGATTCTCGGGCCAAACGGGGCGGGAAAGACGACCTTGCTGAAGCTCGCGACCGGCAATGATTACCCGACGACAGGAACCGTCGATGTGCTCGATCATCGACTGGGAAAGGTGGATATTCGCGAGCTTCGCAACAGCATCGGCTTCGTTTCGAGTGCGACTGCGCGCAGAATTCCAGCGAATGAAACGGTGCGAAACGTCGTGCTCACCGCAGCATACGGCGTTGAGGGTCGGTGGAACGAAACCTATGACTCAATGGATGTGAGACAAGCCGATCGAGTGCTTGCTGAATGGCAATTGCTCGACTTTGCCGATCACGAGTTCGGCACGCTGAGCGACGGTGAGCGGAAACGCGCAATGATCGCTCGTGCGGTGATGACCGACCCCGAAATGCTGCTTCTCGATGAGCCGAGCGTCAATCTGGATCTTGGGGCACGGGAGCGCCTGCTGCGCATGCTTTCGGGCTTCGCGCAATCGCCAAGTTCACCGGCCATGATCATGGTGACCCATCACGTCGAGGAGATCCCACCAGGGTTCACCCATGTATTGCTCATTCGAGACGGCAAGATTCTGGCAGCTGGCCCGATTGAGACGACCCTCACCGCAGCACATCTTGATGCGACCTTTGATATGGAATTTGACCTCGCCCATTCGGGGGGACGATTCTCTGCTGTCGCACGATAGCCGTTAATTTCTGCTAAAGTTGATCGTTGGTGCATCGACACCAGAGATTTGAGCGCACTGCGCTTTTCTGACCGCCACTCTAAGGAAACCTCATGAAGACTGAAATTCACCCGGAATACAACGCCATCGTGTTTCGCGACCTGGCATCGGGCGAGACCTTTCTTACCCGCAGCACCGTCACCAGCGATAAGACGATCGAGCTCAACGGCGAGACCTACCCGGTGATCGACGTTGAAATCTCGAGCGCATCACACCCGTTCTACACGGGCAAGCAGCGCATCCTCGACTCGGCTGGTCGCGTTGAGAAGTTCAACCAGCGTTTCAAGGGCTTCGGCGCCTAAACAGCTGTTCAACACTGAGGGCGATGGGGGAGTACCTCCATCGCCCTCAGTGTTTTTCACATCGGTATGCGCACCGGCCTCACTACGGTGTGCCGCTTAGCTACGAATCGGCCATGAACCGTCAGCGACAAAGTCCGAGTTCTTCACCCGACGCATGTATTCCTGGAAGCTTGCAGCCTGCGTAGCCGCCCAGGACTGTTGAACCCGGTGCAGTTCCATTGCATCTGCGGGCAACACATGCGCGTAGCGGAGCGCGAGTGCTTGAGCCACACGGCCGGCTGCAATTGCATCCTCACCCGCATCATGGGCCTGTCCGAGCGGAACACCGTAGTGCTGCGCTACCACCTCAAGCGTTCGCTTGCCTTTGCGATACCGGTCACAGTGCCGGTCGATCACAAGGGGATCAATAATGGGTTCGAGCGGTTCGATCCACCCGACGGAATATCGTTCGGCCTCTGCCCGAAGCAAGCTGAAATCGTATGGTGCGTTATACGCGACCAGGGGAAACCCGCGTTCAAGCATCGAGCTCAACTGCGCAACCAGCTGAGAAATGCCGACCGAGGCTTGCACACCACTGGCTCGGGCGACCTCCGTTGTGATGCCGTGAACTGCGGCGGCCGCAGCAGGGATCTCGACGCCAGGATCGAGCAGCCAGTCGTAGCGTTCACGCACCTCTCCCGAGGGGCCTACGAGGGCGATCGTGCTACTCACCACCCGAGACTGCAGGACGTCAACACCGGTCGTCTCTGTGTCAAAGACGGCGACCGTCTCGGCCCACAGGGGGAGTGCATTACCCATTTGGCATCCTTTCGCTCGTCCCACCACTCTAGCCATCTCCAGGTCAGTCGGCTCACGCCTCTGCAGGAGATCTCACAGCAGAAAACTCTAAGCTGGAGCCATGAACAGTGAGTCGAATGCGCGCAGCGTCACCACGCGAGACTCGACCACCCGAGTGTGGGAATATGGCTCGCCGCATGGCCCGACCATCGTGATGGTGCATGGGTTCCGTGGTGACCATCATGGGCTCGAAGGGCTCGCGATTGCTCTCACCGAGATCGCTCCAGAGCTTCGGGTGATTGTGCCTGATCTTCCTGGCTTTGGGGAATCACCCGCAATTCCACACACCACTCACTCGCTCGACGCCTACGGAGCATGGCTGATTGAGTGCGTCACTGCACTTGGACTTGCACCGCACGCCTTCTCGATCGTCGGTCACTCGTTCGGTTCACTCGTCGTCACGAACGCAATCGCTCAGGGGTTAACGCCGGCACACACGACCCTGATCAACCCCATTAGTGCTCCCGCGCTCGAGGGGCCACAAGCCATGATGTCCCGTCTTGCAGCTGGATACTACCGAGCAGCTCAGCTTCTACCAGAGGCGCCTTCCCGTGCACTGCTCGGAAACCCAATCATCGTGCGCCTCATGAGCGAGGTCATGGCGAAGACCCGCGATCCTGCGCTCCGACGTTTCATTCATGGTCAGCATGCGGCCTATTTCAGCTCGTTTTCAGATAGCACGACCCTGCTGGAGGCCTTTCAAGCGTCAATTTCTCACACCGTGACCGAGTACGTCGGGGCACTCTCGATGCCGACGCTCATCATCGCGGGGGATCGCGACGACATCACCCCGCTGGCTCAGCAACTCTCCCTCGTTCGAAGCCTGCCACACGGGTCACTGGTGGTTACGCCAGGTGTCGGCCACCTGGTGCACTACGAAGCGGTAGAGGATGCAGCACAGTCGATTGCCTCTGCGCTCCGACAGGTGCATCCAGCATGAGAATCATTCCCATCAGTGCCCTCGATGATCCGCGGCTTGCTGACTTCACCAGTCTCACTGATGTTGCGCTACGACAAACGCTCGAACCGAGCGGGGGACTCTACCTCGCCGAGTCGGCGAAAGTGATTGATCGTGCCCTGCGCACGGGCCACCGCCCTCGCGCCGTCCTCACACTCGAGCAGTGGCTTCCCTCGTTGCGTAAATCTCTGCACGATTACCCGGAAACGCCGGTGTTCGTGGGGGAGCCGGCACAGCTTGAATCGCTCACCGGCTTTCATATGCACCGCGGGGCAATCGCATCAATGCATCGTCCTGCACCCGTTGATCCGTCGGAGCTCCTCAGCAGCAGCCGACGACTGGTCGTGTTGGAAGACCTTGGAGATCACACGAACGTGGGAGCGATTTTTCGATCGATTGCCGCACTCGGAGCCGATGGAGTACTGCTCACCCCTTCGTGTGCTGATCCGCTGTATCGACGCGCGGTTCGCGTGAGCATGGGCGCCGTGTTTCAGGTGCCCTGGGCGCGTTTGCCGGAGTGGAAGCAGGCCGGACCAATGATTCGCGACGCGGGATTCGAGCTCGTCTCATTCGCTCTCGACGACGCAGCCGAAGACCTCGCTACCTTTGCTGAGCAGTCGGAGGAGAAGCTTGCCCTACTTTTCGGCAACGAAGGCCAGGGCCTGAGCCGCCGGGCCTTGGCCTCATCAACCAAGCTCGTCACAATTCCGATGGAGCACGAGGTTGACTCCTTGAATGTCGCAACCGCAGCCGCCGTCGCCTTGTGGGCGCTGCGCACCGCAGACACGCGTCGGCTCACAGGCACGAGCGTATGAACGTTTCAGACACGCTCTCTCGGACTGCTTGCGCCTGCGCACCGGCGCGCGTAGGGGAGCCGCGATGAACGTCAGTCGCGGGAGGGCCGCATGGATCTTTTGCCTTGCACTGATCGTTGGGGTGCTCTCTTATGCCGTTGGCGTCGGTAGTCTGCTCGGCCAGCGCGCAGAGGCCAGCGTGCTCGATGCTTCAGACTTCACGGTGCATCCGCCAGCCCCGCTCAGCCTGATCTCAACGCCAAGCGTCATTATTTCGCTCATCGCGATTGCGTTAATTGCATGGTGGAGCTCGGGCTTCCTGCGTGCGCTCACAATGGTGTGTGCCGCAGCAATTGCCATCGTAGCTTCCCAGCTACTGAAGCAAGATCTGCTGGTAAGACCGGACCTGTTCGAGTTAGATGCGACGAATTCCTTTCCGAGCGGCCACATGACGGTGTTCGCGGCGCTTGTCGCCGGGCTCATCTGGGCCGTGCCACGCGCATCCGCGCCATTGGTTGCGCTCTTCGGGAGTTCGCTGCTCGGCGTCGTTGCCTGGCAGCTGCTGGAGTACGGCTGGCATCGACCGAGCGATGTCCTGGGAGCGCTAGCACTCGCGCTGATGACGTTTTCGCTGGCAGCGATCGTCGTTCGACGGTCGCGACTCAGTTCGGTGACGTCTCGTTCGCGCGCGCTCAGTGCCGTGCACATCATCATGATGATCATCATCACGATTTCGGGCACTTTGGTGACCATCGGCGGCATCGTGTTATCCGTTGCCGCGGGCTGGGTGCAATCTGACGAGTTGCTGCTGAAAGGCGCACAACTGGCGCTGGTGGGCGCAAGCGTGCTTGTAACGCGTCTGTTTCTTGCTGTTCGCCCGTGATCCAGGACACATACTGGCACGATCGAGGCGAGTATTCCCGCGCATAACTCAACTCGCTGATAATCTGTATTATGTCAGCTTTGAGAAATGCGCGGCACTGACGTGATCAACATGGTCCACTTCCCTCGCGCGAATCCGAAGCACGGAGACCGATCGCCACGAACCATTCGTGCACACGACTAGCTCTGGGCCGACAACCTACTGGTTGATGAGGCCCACAGCGCAAGCTTGTCGGCGGCTGCACCCGAGTCGATGGCGTTCGCAGCAATTACGAGCTTCTCTTCGAGCCGTTCAAGTATCGGCCGATCCGCACTCTCTGGCGCTGCCGCAAGATCGAACGCCACAAGGCCCGCTGCGGCGTTGAGCAGCACGATGTCGC
>LSQX01163547.1_pt2 | contig 24857 bp, 26 predicted proteins | sample 654561 | NCBI WGS metagenome assembly LSQX01 (sample SAMN04489861, study PRJNA283612) | anaerobic digester metagenome | isolation source: 4 biogas reactors fed with cattle manure at either 37C or 55C with and... | place: Denmark: Kongens Lyngby | collected 2014 | reverse complement strand
ACGACAGGTTGTCCATGCGCCCCGCGGCGATGAGCTCGGCGTCGGCACCGAAGACCTCGCCGCGCTGCGCGTCGCAGGTGATGAGGTCGAAGCCGTCGATGTCCCGCTTGTCGACGCCCACCTTCCCCGCCACCAGCTCCAGCACCGGGGTGTGCCCCTCCCCGATGAGCCCGGTGACAGGCTGCATGTGCTGCTGGCGGTCGAGGGTCAGCTCCTTCGAGCGGTCGAGGTGGATCGCCAGATGCGGGATTCGGGCGACCGGGCCGGTGTTCACCAGGCGCTGGGAGCCGTCGCCGAGGATGACCCGCCCGGCGAAGGTGAGCTCGCGGTCGAGCCACGAGGCGAGGATCGGCCCGCCGTACACCTCGACCCCTGCCTGCGCCCACCCGACCGTGGCCAGTTCGGGCGCGGGCTTGAGGGTGAACCCCGGGGAGTCCGTGTGGGAGCCGATGATCCGGAACCCGGAGTCCGGGGACGCGTCCTCCGGGACCCACCACGCCATGACCGCCCCGCCGCGCACCATGACATGGCCACCTGGGGACGCATCCCACGGGGCGGACTCGTCCTGGGGGAGGAAGTCGGCGTCGATGAGCCGGTCCGCGACGACCCGCGCGGCGTGGTAGCTGCTCGGGCTGTCGGCGATGAAGTCGAGGAAGTCGAGAGTCTGGTTCATGTGTCCAGCTTGCCACGGATAAGGTGGTGGCCATCATGAGTTCCCCGCTTCCCCGCCCGCTCGCCCTCTCCCCCTCCCGCGCCTCCGACTACCAGCAGTGCCCCCTGCTCTACCGCCTGCGCGCCATCGACCGCCTCCCGGAGCCGAAGACGCTGCCGCAGGTCAAGGGCAATCTGGTGCACGCCGTGCTCGAGTACATGCATGCCCGGCCGCGTGAGGAGCGCACCTACCCGGCGGCCGTCAAGCAACTCAAGCCGCACTGGGCGGCGATGGTCGCGGCGGATGCCGAACTGCGTGAACTGGTGCCCGAGTCCGCGCTGTACGACTTCCTCGTCGAGTGCCGCACGCTGCTGCGCGGCTACTTCGAGATGGAGAACCCGCAGGGTTTCGATGCCCATGCCGTTGAAATGTACGTCGACACCGTCCTGCCCAACGGCGTGCCGGTGCGTGGCTTCATCGACCGGGTCGACGTGGCGCCGACCGGTGAGGTGCGCGTCGTCGACTACAAGACCGGCAAGAAGCCGCTCCCCCGCTACAGCCACGACGCACAGTTCCAGATGCGCTTCTACGCCCTCGTCTACTGGCGGCTCCACGGCGTGATCCCCCACCAGCTGCGGCTGATGTACCTCAAGGTGCTCGACTCGATGTTCCTCGCCCCGTCGAAGGAGGAACTGGAGTACTTCGAGCGCGACCTCGCCGATCTGTGGGGCAAGATCGCCTCCGACGGCCGCGAGGGCCGCTTCCGGCCGAAGACCTCGAAGCTGTGCGGCTGGTGCTCCTTCCAGGCCCTGTGCCCGGAGTTCGGCGGCACTCCCCCGGAGTACCCGGGGTGGCCGGGCTCGACGGCGGACTGACGCGCCCGCGGTTTGAGTACTTATGGGGTGTTTGAACACCGCAGAAGTGGCCGAACCGCGGGAGTCTAGAACAGGCCGGAGATCTTTCCGTCGGCCCCGATGTCGATCCCCTCGGCCGCCGGGCGCGCGGGCAGACCCGGCATGGTCATCACCGCGCCGGTGAGCACCACGATGAAGCCGGCACCCGTGCGCGGGATGAGCTCGCGGACGTGCAGGGTATGGCCTGTGGGCGCTCCCAGGGCCGTGGGCTCGTCGCTGAAGGAGTACTGCGTCTTGGAGATGCACACCGGCAACTCATCCCAGCCGTTCTCGCGGAGCACCGCCAGGTCCTTGAGGGCCTTCGGCGCGTACTCGACCTTGTCGGCCCGGTAGATCCTCCTGGCCAAGACCTCGATGGACGCCTCGACGCCGCGGCGGGGGTCGTAGAGGGGGCTGGACCCCTTGCTGAGGTTGTCCAGCACCACCTCCGCGAGCTTCTCCGCGCCGGCACCGCCGCGGGCCCACACCTCGCACTCCTCCAGCGCCACGTGGTAGTCCCTGGCCCACGCCCGCATGAACTCCCGCTCGGCCTCGGTGTCGGATGTGAAGAGGTTGAGGGCCACGATGGGGGTCGCGCCGAACTGCTGGATGTTCGCCACGTGGCGGGCCAGGTTCTTCACGCCCTCCCGCAGGTGGTCGAGGCTCTCGGTGGTCAGGTCCGTGCGGGCCATCCCGCCGTTGTACTTGAGCGAGCGGATGGTGGCGACGACGACCACACCCGCCACGTCGAGGCTCCCGTGACGGGCCTTGATGTCGAAGAACTTCTCCGCGCCGAGGTCGGAGCCGAAACCGGCCTCCGTGAGCACGATGTCCGCATGATCCAGGGCGACGCGGGTGGCGATGAGCGAATTGCAGCCGTGCGCGATGTTGGCGAAGGGCCCACCGTGCACGTACGCCGGGGTGCCGCCGAGGGTCTGCACGAGGTTGGGGTTGATGGCCTCCTTCATGAGCGCGGCCAGCGCGCCCGTGGCCCCGAGGTCGTCGGCGGTGACGGGCGCGCCGTCGAAGGTGAAGGCCACGGTGAGGCGACCGAGGCGCGCCTTGAGGTCCTCCAGGTCGGAGGCCAGACACAGCACGGCCATGATCTCGGAGGCGGCGGTGATGGTGAAGCCGGTCTCGCGCGGGGTGCCGTGGGCCGTGCCGCCGAGGCCGGTGATGACGCCGCGCAGGGAGCGGTCGTTGACGTCGAGGCAGCGCTGCCAGACGATACGGCGGACGTCGATGCCCAGGGAGTTGCCGTGCTGGACGTGGTTGTCCACGACGGCGGCGAGGGTGTTCGTCGCGGCGGCGATGGCGTGGAAGTCGCCGGTGAAGTGGAGGTTGATGTCCTCCATCGGCACGATCTGCGAGTACCCGCCGCCGGCGGCCCCGCCCTTGATGCCCATGACCGGGCCCTGCGAGGGTTCGCGCAGGGCGGCGGCGGCGTTGAGTCCGCGCCGGGTCATGGCGTCGGCCAGACCGATGAGGACGGTGGACTTGCCCTCCCCGGCGGGGGTCGGTGACATGCCGGTCACCAGCACCAGCTTTCCTGCTTCTCGACGCTCAGGCAGCCGCGTGATGTCCACCTTGGCCTTGTGGGGGCCGAAGGTGATGAGGGCTTCCGGAGGGATCCCCGCCCGCAGGGCGATCTCCGTGATGGGTTCGAGCGTGTGGGCCTGGGCGATGGCGACGTCGGTCAGCGGCTGGGGCATGTCTCAATGCTAAACGTCAGAGGAGGATCGCGCCGAGCCCGTAGGCGAGGAGGACGGACAGGGCGATGTTGACCACGCCCGGGATCATGAAGGGGTGGTCGAAGACGAAGCGTCCGATGCGGGTGGAGCCCGTGTCGTCCATCTCGACGGCGGCGAGCAGCGTCGGGTAGGTCGGGAGGACGAAGAGTGCGGACACGGCCGGGAAGGCGGCGATGGCGGTGAGCGGGGAGACGCCGATGGCCAGCGCGGCCGGCATGAGGGCCTTGGCGGTGGCGGCCTGCGAGTACAGCAGGGCGGCGGCGAAGAAGAGGACCACGGCGAGCAGCCAGGGGCTGGCGCTGAGGACGTCACCGGCGAGGACCTGGATGTCCTCGATGTAGTGGTTGATGATCGTCGTGCCCAGCCAGGCGACGCCGAGGACACAGACGGAGGCGGACATGCCCGAACGGAACACCTGGGTCTTGACGATCTCGTCCGCCGGGATGCGAGTGGCCAGGACGATGACGGTGGCGGCGCCGAGCATGATCGTCATGATGGCCTCGTTGCGCGGCAGGGTCGGATCGGCGATGAGACCCACCTGCTCGGAGATCGCCGTGGCGTAGAGCATGACGCCGACGATGGCGGCGAGGAAGATCCACACCGAGGCCTTCGCGCCGGGGCGCGGCTGCCAGTGGCCCTGGCCCTGCGGGGCTCGGACCAGCCCCTTGGCGAGGCGGTCCTGATAGACGGGGTCGTCGAGAAGCTCGCTTCCCATGCGGTTGGTGAGCAGGGCCGTCGGGAAGATCGCCAGGAAGGTGGCGGGGATCATGATCCCCAGGAGCGTGAGGTAGCTGACGCCCAGCGGTTCGAGGATCGAGGCCATGAAGACAACGGCCGCGGAGATCGGCGAGGCGACGATCGCCATCTGCGAGGCAATGACCGCCACCGACAGCGGCCGCGAGGGGCGCACCTTGCCCTCCTTGGCCACCTCGACGATGACGGGCAGCGTGGAGAAGGCGGTGTGGCCGGTGCCGGCGAAGACGGTCATCAGCCAGGTGACCACCGGGGCCCACAGGGTGATCTGGCGGGGGTTGCGGCGCAGGAAGCGCTCGGCCAGGTGGACGAGGTAGTCCATGCCGCCGGCGCGCTGCATGGCGGAGATCGCGGCGATGACGCACATGATGATGCCGATGACGTCGAAGGGGATGTCCTCCGCCGTGACGGGCACGCCGGTGAGGCTGAGGAGGAGGACGCCGAGGCCGCCCGCGAAGCCGATCGCGATGGACCCCAGCCGGGCGCCGAGCGTGATGGCACCGAGGACGATGAGGATCTGGAGGGCGAGGATCATAGTGAAAATCTTATGGTCTGACCATGTATGTCACATAGATCCAGACAGCAGAAAACGCCTGTTTGTGTGGAATCACACAGAAACGGGCGTCCCGCTCACTCCCCTACTGATCCAGGTACAGACGACCCCGGAACTCCGGATGCATGAGATTCTCCTTGCTCAGAACCCGCTCGAGCGTCTCGGCGTCCATGAGCTCCTTCTCCAGCACGATGTCCTTGACCGAACGACCCGTCTGCGCGGCCTCCCGGGCGACGAGATCGCCGTTGTGGTGCCCGATGAAGGGGTTGAGATAGGTGACGATGCCGATGGAGTTCTCCACGAACGCGCGGCACACCTCCGCGTTCGCGGTGATACCCTCGACGCACTTCTCGCGCAGCGTCACCGCGGCATTGCCGAGGATGCGGATCGACTGGAACATCGCCTCCGCCATGACCGGCTCCATGACGTTGAGCTGCAGCTGCCCGGCCTCGGCGGCCATGGTGACGGTGAGGTCGTTGCCGAAGACCTTGAAGCACACCTGGTTGACCANNACCTTGCCCGGCATGATCGACGAACCCGCCTGGCGCGGCGGCAGGTTGATCTCGTTGAGGCCGGCGCGCGGGCCGGAGGACAGCAGACGCAGGTCATTGCAGATCTTCGACAGCTTCATCGCCGCGCGCTTGACCGCCGAGTGGGCGTGGACGTAGGCGCCGGTGTCGGAGGTCGCCTCGATGAGGTCGAGAGCGGACTTGATGTCCAGGCCCGTCACCTCCGCGAGGGTGGCCGTCACCTGGTGGCGGTACCCGGCCGGGGTGTTCACACCGGTGCCGATGGCGGTGGCACCCAGGTTGATCTCGAGGAGGCGGTCCGCGGCATTACGCAGAACGGCCTGCTCCTCGGCGAGGTTGTGGGCGAAGGCGTTGAACTCGTCGCCCAGGGTCATCGGCACGGCGTCCTGCAGCTGGGTGCGGCCCATCTTGAGGATGTCCTGGAACTCCCGGCCCTTCTCCCGGAACGCCTTCTGCAGATCGTCCATGTGCTGGATGAGCGTGGTCAGCGAGGCGTAGAGGCCGAGGCGGAAACCCGTCGGGTAGGCGTCGTTCGTCGACTGCGACATGTTGACGTCGTCGTTGGGGTTGATGACGTCGTAGGAGCCCTTCTCCTCCCCCAGATACTCCAGCGCCAGGTTCGCGATGACCTCGTTGGTGTTCATGTTCACCGAGGTGCCCGCCCCACCCTGGAAGATGTCGATGGGGAACTGATCCATGCACCGACCCTCGTGGATGATCTGGTCGCAGGCCCACACGATCGCCTCGTGCTTCTGGGCCGGCAGCGTGTGCAGACGACGGTTGGCCATCGCAGCCGCCTTCTTCACCTGCACCATGCCGCGGATGAACTCCGGCACGTGGTTGATGGTCGTGCGCGAGATCTGGAAGTTCTCCATCGCACGCATCGTGTGGATGCCGTAGTAGGCGGTGGCCGGTACCTCCATGTAACCGAGCAGGTCCTCCTCGGTGCGGGTCTTCCGGGCGACGGTGGTCGTCTGCTGAGCTTCGGTGGGCTCAGGGGTGTCGGGGGCTTCGGGAGCCTTGCTGGTGTCGGTCAAGGCGACGTCCTCTCACTGGGTAAGCGGGGTGAATGTAACCAAAAACACTCAAGATTCCATAGTAGCGATTTTGCTTGACGACGCCGTGGGGCCGCCGGTCCCGGACAAGCGACAGGCCCCCGGCCTTCCGTGCGGAAGACCGGGGGCCCGGATGCATGGGGCAGCTAGATACGCGCGATACGCAGCTCGGAGGCGAGGATGGCCTCGGCGCCCAGCTCGTCGAGCTCGTCCATGACGGAGTTGACGCCCTTGCGCGGCACGAGCGCGCGGACGGCGACCATGTCCTCGCGGGCCAGCGGCGAGACGGTCGGGCCGGACAGACCCGGGGTGACGGCGGAGGCCTTCTCGAGGTTCTCGCGGCCGATGTTGTAGTCGATCATGAGGTAGTTCTGCGCGGTGAGCACGCCCTGGATGCGGCGGAGCACGAGGTTGTGCTCGGCGGTGAGCTCCAGGTCACGGCGGCCGACGATGACTGCCTCGGAGGTCACCAGCGGCTCACCGAAGGGCGCCAGGCCCTGCTTGCGCAGGGTGTTGCCCGTGGAGACGATGTCGGCGATGGCGTCGGCCACACCGAGCTTGATGGAGATCTCCACGGCACCGTCGAGGCGGATGACTTCCGCCTCCAGGCCGCGGGCCGCGAGGTCGTTGCGCACCAGGGTCGGGTAGGCCGAGGCGATGCGCTTGCCGGCCAGGTCCTCGACGGTCCAGGTCTCGTCGGCGGGGGCGGCGTAGCGGAAGGTGGACGCACCGAAGCCGAGGGGCAGCAGCTCGTCGACCTCGGCCCCGGAGTCGAGCGCCAGGTCACGGCCGGTGATGCCCATGTCGAGCTTGCCGTTGGCGACGTAGATGGCAATGTCCTTGGGGCGCAGGAAGTAGAATTCGACGTCGTTGTTGCGGTCGAAGACGGCGAGGGCGCGGCTGTCGCCACGGCCCTTGTAACCGGCCTCCTTGAGGATCTCCACGGCGGCCTCGGAGAGGGAGCCCTTGTTGGGCACGGCGATCTTGATCATGCTGAGCTCCTAGAGGTTCTTGTAGATGTCGTCGGGGGTCAGCCCGCGGGCGACCATCATGACCTGGGTCCAGTAGATGAGCTGGCTCATCTCCTCGGCCAGTTCCTCATCGGACTGGTACTCGGCGGCGATCCAGACCTCCCCGGCCTCCTCGATGATCTTCTTGCCGATATGGTGCACGCCCTTGTCGAGGGCTTCCACCGTTCCCGAGCCCTCGGGGCGGGAAGCGGCACGATCGGTGAGTTCGGCAAACAGGGAGTCAAAGTTCTTCACGAGGGAGCATTATTCCATGCCACCCCGGTCACCGCTTCAGTTGGTGGAACCAGTCCATCACCGTGTCGGCGTCGGCGCCGACGAAATCGTTGCGACCGTGGAGGGATTCCAGCGTGACGACGCCCTCCGGGACGACGGTGTCGGAGTACCAGGGCAGACCGATGACGCGGCATCCGGCGGCCACCGCGGCGGTCATGCCGGTGAAGGAGTCCTCGAACACGAGGCAGTCCGCCGGATCCGCTCCGACGATCTCCGCGGCGCGCAGGTACATGTCCGGGGCGGGCTTCGGGCGGGGGACCTCGTCACCGGTCACCGAGTCGGAGAAGTACCGCGTGCCGACGGCCCCGATGGAGATGTCCGCCAGGGTCCGCTCGGTGTTGGTGGTCACCAGCATGGGCAGGTCGTGCCCCGACAGATCGTCGAGAAGCTCGGTGATACCCGGATTCGGTGCCAACGACGACCGCATGAGCTCGGCCATCCGTTCGTTCATGAACGCGCGGAAGCGCGGGTGATCGTCCTCGGTGACGTCGATCCCCGCGTGGGTCGCGCACACCTGGACGGTGTGGCGGAAGCTGCCGCCGATCGTGGTCTCCCGCAGTTCGGGGGTGAGGCGGCGGCCCATGAGCTCACTGAGCTCGTAAGTGAACCGCTCCCACAGGGGCTCGGTGTCGACGAGGGTGCCGTCCATGTCCCAGAAGATGGCGGCGGGGGTGGTGGTCACGGAGTTAATCGATCTCCGGCAGCTCTGCGAGAGCCTCGTCGTCCGCGCCGGTGGCGGCGGAGGCGTCATGGATCAGCTCGTTGAGTTCGGCGGTCTCCTCCGGCTCGAGGATCGCGTCGTCGTGCTTCGCGTTGAAGGCCTCGAGCTCGTCGACGGCCGCCTGGACGACCTTGACCAGCTCCTCGGCCGGCGGGTCGCTGAGCAGATCGAGGGTGTCGAGGAGGTTCTCGAGGATCGTCTTCAGGTCCGGCAGGACGGCCGGATCGAAGGGCTGGTCCCAGAACTCCCTCTCGTCCTCCTTGAGGTAGCTGCCGGTGGCGAACTCGGTCAGGTCTGCGATGAACTCGTCGACGTTGGACTGGAAATCCCTGCGGATGCTCATGTCGGTCATTGTCCCCGAAAACTCTCAGACCTGCACGCCCAGCAGGGCATCCAGGGCGTCGCGCACCAGTTCACAGGCCCCGTCCTCGGTCTCACCGCGGGCCGCCCCCGCCCACGTGTCGACGACCGCGAGGGCCCCCGGCGTGTCCAGATCCGCAGCCAGATGGGTGCGCAGCTCCTGCACGAGCGCCTGCGCGGCGGCCAGGGAGCCGGCCTGGCGGCAGGCGGCCCGCCACGTGACCAGACGGGCCTCGGCATCGGCGAGGATCTGCTCCGACCAGTCGCGGTCTGCGCGGTAGTGGGAGGCGAAGACCCCGAGGCGGATGGCGTCGGGCTCGTGCCCCGCCGCGGTGAGTTTGTGCACGAAGACGAGGTTGCCCAGGGACTTGCTCATCTTCACCCCGTCGAGGCCGATCATGCCGGCGTGGACGTAGTGGCCGGCCATGCGGTCGACGTCCAGCGCGGCCTCGGCGTGCGCCGCGGAGAACTCGTGGTGCGGGAAGATGAGGTCACTGCCGCCGCCCTGGATGGTGAACGACGCCCCCAGGCGGTTCGTGGCGATGGCGGAGCACTCGATGTGCCAGCCCGGCCGCCCCGGCCCCCAGGGTGAATCCCAGGCGGGCTCGCCCTCCCGGTGGGCACGCCAGACGAGCGCGTCGAGCGGGTCACGCTTGCCGGCGCGGTCCGGGTCCCCGCCGCGCTCGGCGAAGAACTCCTCCATGGTCGCGCGGTCGTAGTTGGACTCGTAGCCGAAGTTCTCCGTCGCCGCGATGGAGGCGTAGATGTCCGGGTGCTCGGCGTCGTCGACGATGTAGGCGGCGCCGGCGTCGAGAAGCTTCCCGACGAGCTCGACGACCTCGTCGACGGACTCGACGGCACCGATGTAGTCGCGCGGCGGGATGACGCGCAGGGCCTCCATGTCGGAGCGGAAGAGGTCGATCTGCCCGGAGCCCAGCTCGCGCCAGTCGACGCCGTCGCGCTCGGCGCGCTCGAACAGCGGATCATCGACGTCGGTGATGTTCTGCACGTAGTGGACGTCGAGCCCCTGGTCGAGCAGGAGGCGGTGGATGAGGTCGAAGGTCAGGTAGGTGGCCGCATGGCCCAGGTGGGTGGAGTCGTACGGCGTGATGCCGCAGACGTACATGCCGGCCGTGTCGGAGGCCTCGACGGGACGGACCGTACCGTCGGCGGTGTCGTGGAGGGCGAGCGGGACGGACGGGCCGTCGACACGCGGGATGTCAGGATGGGGCCATGAACGCATGTCAACAACCTTAGCCCTAGACCGGCTGGAGCACGCCGAAGGCCAGCAGCGCCATCACGGCCAGGCCCACCGGGATGCGGTACGCGGCGAACCAGGCGAAGGAGTGGTGGGCGACGAACTTGAGCAGCCACGCGATGGAGAGGTAGCCCAGCACGAAAGTGATGAGCGTGCCCACACCCAGCTGCAGCGCCGAGGCGGCCTGACCGGCCTGGGGGGCGAAGGCGTCGGGCAGCGAGAACAGGCCGGAGGCCAGGACCGCCGGGATCGCCAGCAGGAAGGAGAACCGGGTCGCGACCTCACGGTCGAGGTTCATGAACAGACCCGCCGAGACGGTGCCGCCGGAACGGGAGACACCCGGGATGAGCGCCAGGCACTGCGCGAAGCCCATGATGACGGCGTCCTTCATGTTGAGCTCCTCGAAGGAACGCTGCTTCTTTCCGAACTTCTCCGCGAAGATGAACACGAAGGAGAACAGCACGAGCACCGTCGCGGTGATCCACAGGTTGCGGGCACCCTCGCGGATGATGTCCTTGCCGAAGAAGCCGATGACCGCCACCGGCAGGGTGCCCACGATGACCATCCAGCCCATGCGGTAATCGAAACCGCGGGCCTCAGGGTTGAAGAGCCCCCGGAACCAGCCGGTGAGGATCTGCCAGATTTCCTTGGCGAAGAACACCAGCACCGCCAGCTCCGTGCCCAGCTGGACGACGGCGGTGAAGGAGGCGCCCGCGTCGGCCCCGAAGAACAGCTCGGACACGATGCGCAGATGGCCGGAGGAGCTGACGGGCAGGAACTCGGTCAGGCCCTGCACGATCGACAGCACGACGACCTGCAGCCAGGACATCTGTTCGGTGGCCGCTTGCGCGGAAGCCAGGATGGTCACGTCATTCACCCAGACCACGCTACTACTACTGTGGACGAGGTGAAACAACGATTGGTGGGTGCAAGCGGACTGCGTGTCTCGGACCTCGGTCTGGGGACGGGGACCTGGGGTGTCGGCACCGACGCCGCGGAGGCGCAGGTCATGCTGCGGATGTTCCGGGACGCCGGCGGCACACTCGTCGACTCCTCCCCCGCCTACAACGGCGGCCGTGCCCAGGAGGTCCTCGCGGCGGTGCTCGCCGACGCCGCGGTACCCCGCCACGAGATCGTCCTCTCCTCCTCCGCCGGCGTGGTGCCGGACTCCCCCGTCGGCCGCCGCGTCGACTGCTCCCGCCGGGCGCTCATGCACCAGCTCGACGAGACGCTCCGCGTGCTGGGCACCGACCACCTCGACCTGTGGTCGGTCGGTTACTGGGATGAGCGCACGCCCCCGGCGGAGGTCCTCGACACCCTCGACTGGGCCGTGCGCACCGGCCGCACCCGCTACGCCGGGGTGCGGGACTACGCGGGCTGGCAGCTGGCGGTGACGGCCTCCCCGCGGGTGGTCGCCACGCAGCACGAGTACTCCCTGCTCGCCCGCGGCATCGAAGAGGAGCTCATCCCCGCCGCCCGCCACCTGGGGGTGGGGGTCATCGCCGCAGCTCCCCTCGCGCAGGGTGTCCTCACCGGGCGTTACCGCAGCGGGCAGGCCACCGGGGTGCGCGCCGAGGTGCACGCCCGCCTGGGGTACAAGGCCCACACCGTCGTCGACGCGCTGACCACCGCGGCGGAGGGGCTGGACATCTCCCCCGCCGTCGTCGCCCTGGCCTGGGCCCGCGACCGGGCGGGGGTGGCATCGGCCGTGGTCGGGGCCTCGCACCGGGGGCAGCTGCACGAGCTGCTCACCGTGGCGGACACCGCTCTGCCCCGGGCCATCGTCAAGGCACTGGATGATGTGTCGCGCTGATAGGCTCATTAAGCGTGAAAGCCGGACGTGTGACAGCCCTGGCGGCCCTGACCGCCTCCTCCCTCCTCCTCGTGGCCTGCAACGCGGGCCCGACCAACCCGGAGGTCCCCGACCTCGGTGATGCGGAGCCGGAGGCGTCCCCCGCCTCCACATCCCCCGCGGGTCAGGTCATCGACGTCGCCTCCGAGGTGAGCGACATGGAGGCCGCCGGCGACATCCTCGGCCTCCGCTCCGGCGGCACCCTCACCCTGGGCACGCTCGACGCGTTCGGGTCCGGGGACACCACCGAGGTCACCGTCCCCGAGGCGTGCGCGGACCTCACCGCCTCCGCCGACACCTTCGTCCTCGCCTGCGGCGACGAGGTGCTTCTTGTCGACGCCGCGTCGGGTGACATCGACACCCGCTCCGTCGCGGACACCGACGCCGCCCCCGCCGCCTCCGCGGTGCTCACCTCCAGCGGCGAGCTCGTCGTCGGATCCGCGGACGACGACCGCGTGGTGGTCTTCGCCGACGGTCAGGAGCAGGACTCCATCACCGTTGCCGGCATGACCACCCAGCTGCTGGCCGTCCCGGTGGACGGGGCCGATGACGCCGTCGTGCGCACCAACCACGAGAACACCACCATCCAGGACGTCCACTGGCGCGACGGCAAGCAGGGCGGCACCCTGCGCGTGGGCCTCGGCATCGGCCAGGCCGCCGCCGGGGAGGACGGGATCGTCCTCGCCTCCGACAACCGCGGCGGCCAGCTCGCCGTGTACACCGCCGACAGCGTCGTGCGCCTCCACCAGACCGTCCCCGTCGCCGGCAGCCCCTGGGCCGTGGCCTGGGATCCCGAGCGGGACGTCGCGTGGGTGACCACCACCGCCGACAACCGGCTCCGCGCCTTCGACCTGTCGACCGGCGTGCCGGAGGAGGTGGGGGCCGTCGACACCGTCGCCGACGCCCGCAGCATCCTCGTGCTCGCCGACGGCACCCTCGTCGTCGCCTCCGCCACCGGTGAGGGCCTGCAGGTCATCACCGATCCCGAGATCTAAGGAAGGACCACCCGTGTCCCTGCGTCGCAACGCCTACCAGCTGGCCCTCAAGGGCATGTTCACCCTGCGCCCGGAACGCATCCACGGCCTCATCGCCGGGGGTCTCGGGGTGCTCCAGTCCGCCGGCCCCGTCAACCGCCTGCTGGGCAGGGTCGTGCCCGTCACCGACCCCGTCCTTTCCCAGGAGGTCTTCGGCGTGACGTTCCCGCGTCCGCTGGGTCTGGCCGCCGGCTTCGACAAGAACGCCTCCGCCGCCGACACCTGGACCGCCCTCGGCTTCGGCTACTCCGAGCTGGGCACCGTCACCGCCTCCCCGCAGCCGGGCAACCCCACCCCGCGCCTGTTCCGCCTGCCCGCGGACAAGGCGATCCTCAACCGGATGGGCTTCAACAACGAGGGGGCGGCCGCCGCCGCGGAGAACCTGCGCCGCCGGCAGTCGGACGACGTCATCGGCATCAACATCGGCAAGACCAAGGTCGTGCCGGCGGAGGAGGCCGTCGACGACTACCGCCGTTCCGCCTCCCTCCTCGGTGACCTCGCCGACTACCTGGTGGTCAACGTCTCCTCCCCCAACACCCCGGGCCTGCGCGACCTGCAGGCCGTGGAGTCCCTGCGCCCCATCCTCGCGGCCGTCCAGGAGTCCACCTCCACCCCGGTGCTGGTGAAGATCGCCCCGGACCTCTCCGACGAGGACGTCGACGCCGTCGCCGACCTGGCCCTCGACCTGGGCCTGGCGGGCATCGTCGCCACGAACACCACCATCTCCCGCGAGGGCCTGACCACCCCGGCCTCCGAGGTGGCGGCCATGGGTGCCGGCGGCATCTCCGGCCCGCCCGTCGCCGAGCGCGCCCTCGAGGTGCTGCGCCGCCTCCACGCCCGGGTGGGTGACCGGCTGGTGCTCATCTCCGTGGGCGGCATCTCGACCCCGGAGCAGGCGTGGGAGCGCATCACCTCCGGTGCCACCCTCCTGCAGGGCTACACCGGCTTCATCTACGGCGGCCCGGACTGGATCCGCGACATCCACCGCGGCATCGCCGACCAGATCCACCGCCACGGCCTGGGCGGTATCACCGAGGCCGTCGGCTCCGGCCTGCCGTGGCTGGCCAACCCGGCGCACAGCTGACCCGGACATGCCGACACCCTCGATCCCCGGGCGGGATCGAGGGTGTCGGCGTTGTGGCCCCTAGGACTTCGGGATGAGCGAGCGGCGGATGATGAGCGCACACAGGAACGCGAACGCGGCGTACATGGCCAGCCAGTACTGCGCCATGAGCGTCAGCGGCTCATTGGGGATGAAGCGGGAGAAGATGACGATCGCCACCGCCACCGCCAGAGCGATCACCTGGGTGCGGCTCGACGCCTGATCGGTGCGGATCGTGGCGAACGCGCCGAGGATGATCGCGGCAACCAGGATGACCAGGAAGCGCGGGGTCACCGGGAACGGCGCCATCCAGCCGTCGGCGAAGACGGACACGACGGCGAAGATGGCCAGGGCGAGGGCGAGCGCCATGAAGGCGCCACCCACGCGCAGGGCCAGGGGCACCCGGAAGGTCTGCTCGGGGCGGGAGTTCTTGTGGCTCATAGCCTTAAGAGCCTACTTGTTCTCGTACCAGCCCCACAGGATGGCACGGCCGAGGGAGTGGAAATAAAGGTTGAAGCCGAGAACGGTGGCGGTGGAGTCCGGGTCGATGTCGAGCTTCTCGACGTCCACCGCGTGCACCGCGAACAGGTAGCGGTGCGGCCCGTGGCCCTCCGGCGGGTTCGCGCCGTAGTAGGCCTTCATGCCGGCGTCGTTGGCGAGGGTGACCGCCCCGACGCCGAGGTCCTCGGTCTTACCCGCGCCGGAGGGCAGCTCCTTCGTGTCCACCGGGATGTTGAACACGGACCAGTGCCAGTAGCCGGAGGCGGTCGGGGCGTCCGGGTCGAAGCAGGTGACCGCGAGGGACCTGGTGCCCTCCGGCAGATCGGACCAGGACAGCTGCGGGGAGACGTTGAGCGGCGCGCACTGGTCGGCGGCGAGCTGGTCACCGTTCTGCAGGTCATGGGAGGTGAGGGTGAAGGAGGGCAGATCCTTCAGCGGGGCGTAGGGATCGGGGCCGGGGAAACGGGAGTCGTCTGCGTAGTTGCTCATACTTCCGTTGTACCTGAGATGTCTCTCACATGTCAGCGCTTCCACCGTTCGTGGAGGGTGGCGTAGCGGCCGGCGGCGTCGAGAAGCTCGGCGTGGGTGCCGGCCTCGACGATCCGGCCGCCGTCCATGACGAGGATCCGGTCGGCGACCATCGCCTGATCGAGGCGGTGGGCCACGATGAGGCTGGTGCGGCCCCGGGCTGCGGCGGTGGCGGCCTGCTCGAGGGCGCGGGCGTCGTCGCTGCCCGCCTCGGAGGTGGCCTCGTCCATGATGAGCACCGGCGGGTCTCGCAGGATGACCCGGGCGAGGGCCACCTGCTGGGCGACCTCCGGCGGCAGGGAGTCCGTGCCCGCCCCGACCGGGGTGTCGAGGCCGGCGGGCAGGTGCCGGGCCCAGGCGGCGGAGCCGGGGGCGAGTCCGGTGGCGGCGAGGGCGTCGACAAGCAGCTCGTCGGGGGCGTCGGGGGCGGCCATCCGCAGATCCTCGCGCAGCGGGCCGGAGAACAGGTGCACGTCCTGGGTGAGGAGGGTGACCTGGCGGGTGGTCCAGGCGTCGTCGACCGTGGCGGTGTCGACGCCGTCGATGAGGATGCGGCCCGACTCGGGACGCTGCAGCCCGGCCAGCAGGCCGGCGAGGGTCGATTTGCCGGCCCCCGAGGCACCCACCAGGGCGGTCGTGCTGCCGGCGGGCAGGGTGACGGTGATGTCCGGGAGGATGACCGCGCCGCCGGGATAGGAGAAGCGCAGGTGCTCGATCCGGATCTCCGGGGGCGCGTCGAGGTCCGCGGGGATGTCGCGGGTGTCGTGCGGCGCGAGGCGGGCCAGGGCGACGGCGCGGCCCAGCGAGGTGCCGGCCTCCTGGATGTCGCCGGCGAGGAAGAGCAGGTTGAACACGTGCCCCTCGAGGCGGACGACGAGCACCATCGCGGCGGTGGCCGCACCGACGGTGATGTCCCCGCGGGTCACCAGCCACGTCCCCAGGCCGAGGGTGGTGGCCAGCAGCGTGACGTAGGCGATGTTGCCGTAGCCGAGGAGGTGGACGAACAGCGGTGCGCGGTCGGCGCGGGCCTGCACGGCGTCCCAGGAGGCGCGACGGGTGCGTTCCAGGGCCCAGGGGCCCAGGCGCAGCGCGCGCAGCGTCGGCAGGCTGCGGACGGTGTCGAGCAGCACCGCGTTACGACGCGCCTCCGCCGTGGCCACGATGTTCGCCGCCTGTGGCATCCGGGGCAGCACGAGGCGCAGCAGCGGGAAGACCACGCCCAGCGTGAGGGCCAGGGCGATGACGAACTCCCAGTGGATGAGCACCAGCGCCACCAGCGTCACCGGGAACATGAGGATGGTGACCGCCAGGCGGATGCCCGTCGCCGACATCATCCGCACCACGGTGTCGATGTCCTGCGTGATACGCGTGATGACGTTGCCCGTGCCCAGCTCGAGGACATCCGGAACCGGGGCCCGCAGCACCGACCCCAGGGCCTGGCGACGCAGGTCCACCGACATCATCCGCGTCCGGGCGGTGAGCAACCATCCGCCGGCGGCCCGGGCGGCCGTCTCCACGAGCAGCGCGGCGGCCACCAAGACGAGCAGCCACACGAAGGTGTCCAGAGGCCCGTCGGCGAGGTCCACCGCCCGGCCCAGCAGCGTGGCGGACACGGTCATCGCGGCGACGGCGACCGTGAACACCAGCGTCGTGCCCATGAGCCAGCCGCGCCCCGGGCTCGTGGGCAGGCCCCGGAGGGTCTCCACCGACTCCCGGACCGTGGCCGGGGCGAGCACATCCTCCCGGTCCCTTCTCTCCCGGCTCATGACAGCTCCTCCACCCGGTCCGCGACGGCCCGCCAGGCGGACGATGTGGTGACCACCACCGTCGTGCGCCCGCGGCGAAGACGGGCCACGTTCTGCGCCACGACGTCGAGGGTGACGGCGTCGAGACCGGTCGTCGGCTCGTCGAGGATGAGCACCTCCGGGTCGCGGACCAGCCAGCGGGCGAGTGCCACCCGCTGCCGCTGCCCGCCGGACAGGTTGAGCCCGGCCTCCCCGATCGGCGAGTCCGGCAGCGTGTCGCCGTCCATCCCGCCGAGGCGCGTGATGATGTCCCCGCACGCCGCCGCGGACAACGCCGCCTGCACGTGCTCCGGATCCGCCTGCCCGAGCGGGTCGATGTTGTCCGCCAGCGTGCCCTCGAACACCGACGCCGTGTGCGGGGCGACGACGACCTCCGGATCCTGTCGGCCGGCCAGTCCGGTGAGGCGACGGTGGATCTCCTCCACCCCGGTGGCGCTCGTCGCCGACCAGACGCTCAGGCCCGTCGGGGGCAGCGGTGCCCCGTCCGCGGTCGTCGACGGACGGCCCAGGTCGGCGACCAGATCCCGGATACGCCCCGTCGAGACCAGCCCCCGCGACCAGTAGTCCACCGCGAAACTCAGCGAGTACCCCAGGTACATCAGCGCCGGCGGCACCATGAGCGACACCGTCACCAGATCCGCCGTCCCGATCGTCCCGCGCCGCATCATGAGCGCCGCCACCACGACGATCCCCACGACGCACAGCGTCGGCACCAGCTGCCGCACCAGGGTCAGCCAGCCCGTCAGCCGGGCTTCCACCAGCATGATGCGCAGGGCGCGGCCGGTCACGGCGTCGAAACGCGCGGCGGACGCCTCGACCGCACCGAGGCCCTTGACCACCCGCGAGCCCTGCGCCAGGTCCGTCGCCAGGGACATCGCCGTCCCCTCCGCTTCTCGACGCCGCGCCGCCACCCGCGCCAGCGGCCTCGCCGTCGCGAAGGTCGTCAGCGTCGTCAGGATCCCCGCCAGCACCAGAAGCCAACCCAGCAGCGGATGCGAGAACCCCACTGCCACCGCCGACCCCAGCAGGTAGGCCACCATCATCACCGGCCAGTTGAGGATCTCCTTGAGCTCCCCCGCCTGATACGAGTCCCCGTCGACGGTGTTGAGCACCTGTCCCGGCGTCAGTTCCGTCGGCTCCGCCGCCAGCAACCGCTCCGTCAACGACAGGCGCACCGAATGCACCGTGCGTGCCGACGTCAGGTCCGTCAACGCGTCACCCGTCGACTCCGCCACCCACGACGCCAGGGCCACCCCCACGATGACCAGCACCGTGACCGCCGCGACCGGCAGCGACGCCGACTCGAACGCCCGCGCCCCTCCCTGGGCCACCACCACCGAGATGAGCACCGCCGCCGCCATGCCCAGCACCGTCATGAGCAGCAGCACCGCGACCGCCCGCCCGTGGACACCCATCAGACGCACCGTGCCACGACGTCGCGACGCCCACTCCTCGGGCCTCACCTGCGGATCCCGGGCGGGAATCCGGGCCGGGACGAACCACGACCACGTGGGCATCCGCCACGGCGGCTCATACGTGCGTTTCATAGTGCTGAAAAAGCTACCACTTACACGCTTGTAACTAGCGTTGACATGCGGATTTGTGTCTTTCATGGAAGTACGGCTACAGTAATGCAGGTGCCCAGCCGAGAGGGTGAGCACAGAAAAGAGAATGACACCCGGCCCGGGTGGCGGAATGGCAGACGCGCTAGCTTGAGGTGCTAGTGTCCTATTAACGGACGTGGGGGTTCAAGTCCCCCTCCGGGCACAAATGATAATCCCGGTCACTTGCGAGTGACCGGGATTTTTCGCGTCACAAGGCGATCGCCGGTACGTTCTCCCGATTCCGGGGCCGGACATCCGGAGAACGTACCGGCGAACGCCCGACGAGCCTAGTGCTGCTCGTTCGGATCGTTGTCCGCGTCGTCCTTGGTCTCGTGGTAGGTGCCCGCGACGTGGTCCGGGGCGGCGTAGATCGAGTAGAGCTTGACGGTCTCGGTGCCCTCGTTGACGAAGTTGTGCCACTTGCCGGCGGGCACGAAGACGGCGAAGTCGTCCTCGACCTCCTGGTCGATGTCGAGCTTGTCCTCGCTGTCACCGATCATGATGCGGCCCTTGCCGGCCTCGAGGCGCAGGAACTGGTCGTGGTCGTCGTGGACCTCGGCGCCGATCTCGCCACCGGCCGGGATGGCCATGACGGTCATCTGGAGGTACTGGCCGGTCCACAGGGTGTCGCGGAACGCATCGTTCTCCTTGGTCACATCCTCGATGTCGAGGACGTAGGGGTTGGGTCCGTGGTCGGTGCGCAGGTCTGCCATAATCTCTCCTTTGTTGATTGGCGTACGCCTCCCCAGTGTAGACGCGGGCGTAGACTGGCCCCTTGTGAATCGGTTCGGGCAGTTCGTCGTGGGTCTCGTCCGCGACGCCGCCGCAGCCGTCGCCGGCTGGTCGTGGCCGCGGCGTATCGCCGTGGCGCTCGCGCTGGCCGGTTTCCTGGCCGTCACGCTGCTAGTCGACGTCCCCGCCGTCTCCACCCTGCGCTCCTGGGCGGAGGCGTCCGGGCCGTGGTTCCCGGTGCTGTTCTGGGTGGGCTACGTGGTGGTGACGCAGTTCCCGGTCCCCCGGACGATCCTCACGCTGTCCAGCGGGGTGCTCTTCGGCCCGTGGGTGGGGATGCTCGTGGCATTGTCCGCCACGACGGTGGCGGCCGCGCTGAGCCTGTCGGTGGTGCGGGGGCTGCTCGGCGAGTGGATGGCCCCGCGGTTGCGGCACCCGGCCGTGGCGGGCATCAATGCGCGCCTCGAGCAGCGGGGCTGGCTGGCGGTGACGAGCCTGCGCATGATCGCGGGCGTGCCGTTCTCGGTCATGAACTACGCCGCTGCGCTGACCAGCGTGCCGCTGGGCATGTTCACGATGGCCACGCTCGTGGGTTCGGCACCCGGGACGGTGGTGACGGTCGTCCTGGGTGACGCCTTGACCGGGGACGTCGACCCGGTCGTCGTGACGCTCACCGTCGGGCTGGCCGTCCTCGGACTGGCGGGACTCGCCGTGGACCACCGCCTTCCGGTCAAGCTTGTGCCGTAGACTCATGGCCATGCTGGCCATTCATGCCCGGTACCGGGGTCGCGAGGTACGTCGTGCACAACTGGTGCGCCGCTCCGCCGAGGCGCTGTCCACCCTCGACGGCGTCGGCGAGTTCGAGATCCTCGGGGTGGAGGACATCTGCGCGGTCGTCGACTCCCCCGAGTCCCTGTGCGACACCGTCATGGCACTGCTCTCCGACGGCAGCTGGGCCATCGGCCTGGGGATCTCCCCGGACACCACCGACGAGGACGAGGCCCGCGCCACCGCCACCGGCGCGCTCAAGGGCTCAGCGCGCGCCGGGGTGGTCAAGGTGGCCTACGCCCCGCGGCGCAACGCCCCCATCGCCGGCGACATCGCGGCGGCCTTCGCGCTTCTCGGTCACGTGCTGGGCAAGCGCACCCTCGAGGGCCGGGAGGCCACGTCGCTAGTGCGCTCGGGTCTGAATCAGAATGAGGCCGCCGAGGAGCTGGGCATCTCCAAGCAGGCGATGTCCCAGCGCCTTCAGGCGGCGGGGTGGCAGGCCGAGACCGCCGGCTGGCAGCTGGCGGTCAATCTGCTGGCCCGGGCGGACGAGGGCTGACTCAGCGCTCCGGGGTCTCCTCGACCTCCGGCTCGCGCTGCTCCCCGAAGTCGAAGGTCGGGGCAGGCGGGGTGCTCTCGATCTCGCGCTGCCCCTGCGACGGCGCGGCCGCCTTCTGGGCCTTGATCTCGTGCGGCTCCGGGTCGACGGGCTTGTTGGCCACTGCGGTGGCGGCGGCGACGGCCGCGGCGATCTCCGGGTCGGTGGCGGTGTTGAACCACTCGTCGGTGTCCTCGGTGCCGGCCATCTGGCGGGTCTCGTCGTCGACGAGCGAGGGCTCGTAGCGGAAGACACCCTCGTCGTCCTTCTTGGCGAAGGCGCGGGCGAACTGCTCGAGGGAGTCACCGAACTGGGAGGGGATCATCCACATGGTGGACGCCTGGCCTTCGGCGAGCTTCGGCAGCTTCTCCAGGTACTGGTAGGCCAGCACCTCCGGGGTGACCTTGGAGGACTTGATGGCGGCGTTGACCTTCTGGATGGCCTGCGCCTCACCCTGCGCCTGCAGGAAGCGGGCGGCGCGCTCACCCTCGGCCTTGAGGATCATGCCCTGGCGCTCGGCCTCGGCCTGCAGGATGGCGGCGTGCTTCTCACCCTCGGCGGAGAGGATGCGGGCCTGCTTCTCACCCTCGGCGGTCTTGATGTCGGACTCGCGGCGGCCCTCGGCGGTGAGGATCATGGCGCGCTTCTCGCGGTCCGCCTTCATCTGCATCTCCATGGACTGCTGGATGGACGGCGGCGGGTCGATCGCCTTGAGCTCGACGCGGCTGATGCGCAGGCCCCACTTGGAGGTGGCGGCGTCCAGCTCACCGCGCAGGCGGCGGTTGATGGTCTCACGGGAGGTGAGGGTCTCCTCCAGGGTCATGCCGCCGACGACGTCACGGAGGGTGGCCACGGAGATCTGCTCGACGCCGACGATGTAGTTGTCGACGCCGTAGATGGCCTTGGCCGGGTCGTTGATCTGGAAGGTGACCACGATGTCGATGGCGACGGTCAGGTTGTCCTGGGTGATGACGGCCTGCGGCGGGAAGGACACGACGCGCTCACGGGTGTCCACCCGGGCGCGGATGCGGTCGATGAAGGGCACCAGGAGGGTGAGCCCGCCGGCGACGGTGCGGGTGTAGCTGCCGAGGCGTTCGATGACGGCGGCCTCACCCTGCGGGATGAGCGCGATCGATTTGATGACGACGACAGCGACGAAGATGAGGAGAACTATGAGGAGTATGAGTCCGGCCATGGGCTTCTAGGATTCCTTCCAGACGACTGCGGTGGCGCCGTCGATGCTGATCACGGACACGCGCTCACCTTCGGCGAACGTGTGGGTGGGGTCGAGGGAGCGGGCGGACCAGATCGATCCGTCGAGGCGGACCTGCCCGCCGTGCCCCTCGATCGGGGCGAGCACCACCGCGGTGGAGCCGACGAGGGCCTGGGGTGAGGTGTCCAGCGTCTTCGGGGCCGCCAGGCGACGCCGCAGGAAGGGCTTGAGGAACACCAGCAGGCCGAGGGCGGAGATGGCGAAGGCCACCACCGAACCCCACAGGGGAGCCCCGGCCAGGGACACGCCCGCGGCGGCCAGTGCGGCGCCGGCGAGCATGAGCAGGGTGAACTCGCCCACGGCCAGCTCGAGGCCGGCGAGGACGAGTGCTGCGATGAACCAGACTATTGCTCCCACGTGACCCAACGTACCAACGGCGGCTACATCAGGTCGGCCTTGGACAGCTCGGGCGTGGTGACGAAATCGACGAGCCGCTCCACCGCGCCGATGAGGGTGGAGTCGAGATCACGGAAGCTGGACACCGCCGAGTAGACGCGGTTCCAGCCCTCACGCGGGTCCGACCAGCCGAGGCGGCGGCACACTCCGGTCTTCCACTCCTCCCCGTAGGGCACGTCCGGCCAGGCGCGGATGCCCACGGCCTGCGGCTTCACCGCCGCCCAGATGTCGATGTACGGGTGGCCGGTGACCAGCACGTGCTCCCCCACCGTCTGCGTCATGCGGGTCTCCTTGGAGCCCTCGACGAGGTGGTCGGCGAGCACGCCGACGCGCCGCCCCTTCCCGGGACCGAACTCGGCGAGGCGGGACTCCAGGTTGTCCAGGCCCTCGAGGTACTCGACGACGACGCCCTCGACGCGCAGGTCGTGGCCCCACACCTTCTCGACGATCGCCGCGTCGTGCACGCCCTCCACCCAGATGCGCGACGGGGCGGCGACCTTCGCCTCGATGTTCTCGACCCGGCGGGAGCCGGAGTTGGAACGGCGGGTGACGGGCTGCTTCGGCGGCAGATGACGGACGAGGGTGACGGGCCGGCCGTCGATGAGGAATCCGCCGGTGACCAGCTGGAACAGACGCTTGACACCGCGGCGGTCCTCGAGGCGGACGAACTCGCCGTCGTAGGTGCGTTCCCAGCCGACGACCGCACCGACATAGTCCTCGCCGCGGACTTCGACGACCAGGCCCGGCTCGGCCGGGACCTTCGGGTACTCGCGCGGACGGGAACGGGCGTGTCCGGAGAGGATGTCACCGGAGTAGGGGTCGTGGAAGCTCATGGCGGACCACCTTATCGGCTAGACTGCCCCGCCATGGATATCCGCGCCGAGGTCTGGTCACCGCTGCAGAACACCGCCGTCTGGCTCGGCGCCTGGCTCCACGGGCTCGAGGCCACGGACAACCTCGTCGACGCGCTGGCCGATCTCGGCTCCGACGGGCTCGTCGAGGTCCTCGGCGACATCCGTCGCTCCGTGCTTCTCGACGCCCCCTCCCCCGCCGTCCGGCTCATCCTGGCNNGGTCCCGGCGAGGCACCCGCCCTGCCGGCGGGTGGTGAGGCCGCGCGGGCGGCGTCGAGAAGCGGGCAGGCGCTGGTGCTCGGCGAGACGCATGTGCTCGTCCCCGACGAGGAGGGCTGCTGGGAGTGGTTCGTGGAGGAGGAACCGCTGCCGGCCCCGGCGTGGCTCAGTCCCGGCGAGGCCGATGAGCTGCTCACCCGCGCGACGAATGAGGCGGCGCGGCTGGTCACGGCCTCGGGCTACCGCACCGACGCCCTCGAGGCGCCGCGCCTCACGGTGGGCACCCTGGCGGACTTCTACGACACTCCCGGGCTGCCCGCCGCGGTGCCCCCTCGCGCGGCGAAGCTCTTCGCCCGCGCCGACCGGGTGGCGGCGATCATCGAGACGGTGAAGACCCGGATGGGCGACCACAGCATCGACCCGCATCTGCTGGGCCTGTGGCGCCACATCCGGGCCGCGCGGATGGCCGGGGTGGCCTACGCGGTGCGGGAGTTCGGGCGGCTGACCTGACAGCAGCCCGGGCGGCAGGCCTCGCCGTCGACGGTGCAGCCCTGGACGGTGACCTCACCGAGGGAGGCCGGCGGGTCGTTCTCCACGAGCTCGTCGATGATGTCGACGACCATGCCCGCGAAATCCTGCTCCGGGCCGGCGGTGCGGGTGCGCTCGACGTGGACGTCGAGGTCGCGGGCGGCGTCGACAAGCTCGGTGTCGAGGTCCCAGATGACCTCCATGTGATCGGAGATGAAACCCACCGGGCTGACGACCACCGCCCGCACGCCCTCCTCCGCCAGCGCCGTGGTGTGGTCGACGATGTCCGGCACCAGCCACGGGGTCCGCGGGTTGCCGGAACGGGACTGCCACACGACGTCGTACTCGGCCACTCCGGCGGCCTCGGCGATGAGGCGGGAGGCCTCCGCGACCTGGCGCGAGTAGAGGTGGGAGTCGTCGGGGCCGCCGGCGGCCTCGTCGGCGGCGGTTGGCACGGAATGGGCGGTGAACAGCACGCGGGTCGCGTCACGACGCTCCGCCGGGACCTTGTCCAGGGACTCCCGCAGCGCGTCCGCCATGATCCGGACGAACGTCGGGTGATCGTAGAACTGACGCAACTTGGTGAACTCGATCGGCTCCACCCCCTTGTCCTCCAGGTGGGCGATGATCCGGCGGATGTCCTCGTTGTACTGCAGGCACGCCGAGTACCCGCCCCAGGCCGAGGTGGCGAAGACCAGTGCCCGGCGCACCCCGTCGCGGGACATCTGCTCGGCCGTGTCCTCCCCGAAGGGGTGCCAGTTGCGGTTACCGAAGTACACCGGCAGGTCCCGGCCGCGCTCCGCCAGCTCGGACTCCAGGTTGGCGATGATCTCCCGGTTGAGCCGGTTGAGCGGACTCACCCCGCCGAAGTGGAAGTAGTGCTCGCCGACCTGCACGAGGCGCTCACGCGGGATGCCGCGGCCGCGGGTGACGTTCTCCAGAAAGGGGACGACCTCCTCGTCCCCTTCGGGGCCGCCGAAGGAGAGGACGAGGAGGGCGTCGAAATTCAGTTCAGTCATGAGACTGAGCCTATCAACCTTAAGGTTGAGAACAGTATTAGATGAGGCGCACGGCGTGGGGGGACATACCCGACCAGCGGACCGGGGAGATCTTCACCGTGGAACCGGAGTTCGGGGCCTCGATCATCGTGCCGTCACCCAGGTAGATCGCCACGTGGTGGCTGCCACCCGGGCCGTAGAAGATGAGGTCGCCGCGCTGCATCTGGCTCGGATCGA
>LSQX01096206.1_pt1 | contig 24857 bp, 17 predicted proteins | sample 654561 | NCBI WGS metagenome assembly LSQX01 (sample SAMN04489861, study PRJNA283612) | anaerobic digester metagenome | isolation source: 4 biogas reactors fed with cattle manure at either 37C or 55C with and... | place: Denmark: Kongens Lyngby | collected 2014 | reverse complement strand
CAGATGCTTGAAGGACTGCCCTCCTGAGGTCGCCTTGGAAAGCGGCAGCCGGCGCCGGCGTCGCCGAACAGGTGGACGTGGGTGTCCAGGGCCTGCCCGGCCAGGCCGTTCATTTCAGCATTTCCGCTGCGACTCTCTTCGCCTCGTCGAGGGCGTCGGCGATGCCCTCGGGCTTGCGGCCGCCGGCTTGAGCCAGGTCGGGCCGGCCGCCGCCGCCGCCTTGAACCTTCAGCGCGGCGGCTTTCACCCAGCGGACGGCGTCGGCGCCTTTTTCGACCAGGTCGCGGCTCAGTCCGGCCACGAGCATCACCTTGTCGTCATCCTGCCGGGCGGCCAGGAGGACGGCCACCGGGGCCGCCTTGCGGCGGATCTGGTCGATCAACTGCCGGAGGGCGTTGGGGTCCGCGCCCGGCACCTCGGCCGCGACCACCTTCACGCCGGAAAACTCGACGGCGTCGTCGAGCAGCTTGTCGATTGAAAGGGTCGCCGCGACGCCGCCGGAGGATGCTTTCTTTTTCAGTTGGCGGATTTCCTTGGCCAACGACTTCACCCGAGCGGGCAGCTCGTCGGCCGGCACTTTCAAGGCCGCCGCCATTTCCGAGAGCAGTGCCTCGTGGGCCTGGACGTGTTTCAGCGCCGCCGCCCCCACCAGGGCGGTGATCCGCCGCGTGCCGGCGGAGACGCTCTCTTCGCCGAGAATCTTGAAGAGACCGACCTGGCCGGTGCTGGTCGAATGCGTCCCGCCGCAGAGCTCCTTGCTGTAATCGCCCATGGCGACCACGCGGACGGTGTCGGGATATTTTTCGCCGAAGAGCATCGTTGCGCCGAATTTTCTCGCGTCGGCGAGCGACATCTCCCGGCAGAGGACCGGGGCGTCGTCCATCACGCGCGCGTTGACCTCCGCCTCGACGGCTGCCAGCAGCGGGGCCGATAGCGCTTTGGGATTGGTGAAATCGAACCGCAGCCAGTCCGCGTCGACCTTGGAACCCTGCTGCTCGGCGTGCTGCCCGAGATGCTTGCGGAGGGCGTGGTGCAGCAGGTGGGTTGCCGAGTGCGCGCGGCGGATCGCCTGGCGGCGGTCCCGGTCGACCCGCGCCGAGACCGGGGCGTGGAGGGCCAGCTTGCCCAGGCGGAGATGCCCGTGGTGCAGGGTCAATTCGCCATCGACCTGCGTGTCGGTGACTTCAAAGCGGACTCCGTCGGCGACAAGCTCGCCGGTGTCGCCGACCTGGCCGCCCTTCTCGCCGTAGAACGGCGTCTTGTCCAAGACGACGAGGATCGGTTCGCCGTGGTCGATCTCGGTCGCCTGGTCGCAGAGCTTTCCGCGGGCGATGATCCCGGCAACCTGCGCGCCGTCGACCTGAAGCGCGTCGTAGCCGAGGAATCGCGTCGTGTGGACGACCTTCTTGAGGGCTTCGAGGGGGCCGGTCTTGAACAGCGCGCCCCTGTCGCCGGCCCCGGAAATCTGGCCATGCTTCTCCATCTCCGCCCGGAATCCATCCCAGTCGAAGGTGAGGTTGTGCTCCGCGGCCATCGCCTCGAACAGTTCGGGCGGAAAGCCGTAGGTCTGGTACATCTCGCCCGCTTCCGGCCCGGAGACGACGCCCCGTCCCGCCGACTTCATCTGGTCGAAGACCCGTTCGATGCGGGCCAGCCCTGCGTCGATCGTCTCCAGGAAACTCGCCTCTTCCGACTGGATGGCTTGGGCCACGCGATCGGTCGTATCGCCCAACTCGGGGTAGGGGACTCTCATCAGATCGGCAACGATGGGAACCAGCCGGAAGAGGAATGGCTCGCGGACCCCCATCTGATGGCCGTCGAGGACGGCGCGGCGGAGCAGTCGTTTGACGACGTACTTCTCCTTGTTCGGGCCGGGGTAGACGTTTTCGTGGATGGCGAACGTGCAGGCCCGGACATGATCGGCGATCCGCCGTGCCCGGCGGCCATCCTCGTTCGCCGGATCGTATTTCCGACCGCAGACGTCCGCCGCGGCCTCGACCAGCGGGCGGAGGATGTCGATGTGGAAGNNGTGTCGATGTTCTTGCTCGGCAGGGGGCGGAGGTTGCCGGGCGGATCGCCGACGCGATTGAACTGGGTGAACACGAGGTTCCAGATCTCGACTTCGCCGGAGTCGGTGTGGAAGTAGATCTCGCTGCACGGGCCGCAGACGCCGTCGGGCCCCTGGCTCGGCGCGTGGGCCGGCCAGAAGTTCTCGCCTTCGTCGAGCCGCTGGAGCTTCGCGGCCGGCAGCTTGATCTCGTCGAGCCAGATCGCCGACGCCTCGTCGTCGTCCAGATACACCGTCGCCGAAAGCCGCTCGCGGTCCAGCCCGAGCCACTTCCGATCGATGAGAAACTCCCACGCCCAGTGGATCGCCTGGCGCTTGAAATAGTCGCCAAAGCTGAAATTGCCCAGCATTTCGAAGAAGGTGTGGTGGTACGCCGTCCGCCCAACGTTGTCGATGTCTCCCGTCCGGAGACACTTCTGGCACGTCGTCGCCCGGGTGAAATCGAGCTTGCAGCGGCCGAGGAAATGGTCCTTGAACTGGTTCATTCCGGCGGGGGTGAACAACACCGAAGGGTCCCAGCGCGGAACAAGCACGTCGCTGGGGCGCCGCACGCAGCCTTTGGACTGGAAGAAGGCAAGGTATTTTTCGCGCAGTTCGTCGGTCTTCATGGGGTAGGGGGGGAGGGAATGCGTGTCGCTGCCGGGGAAACGGGGTGGTTCCTCGGACTGCCGACGGCCGGAGCCGATTGGAGTGCGGACACCAAGCCTCCGCCGGCAGCCTCGAACTCCCGATCATACCGGTTTGCCGTCAGGGTGGAAAGACGCACCCGCGCTTCCCGGCCTCCGGGCGCCACTCAAGGGCCCGGCTCCCGGCGCTGCCTGGCCCACCGCAGTTGGTTGTCGATCCATTCGACCATCCGCTCATGCGTGGGGAAGTTGATGGCCATCAGGCCCAGGATCGCCAGGGCGATGCCGAGGGCCAGCGGATTGTGCTCAAGCACGAAGAAGACGAGGTTCATGAAGCAACAGCCCTCCAACAGGGCCATCCCCACAATCGCCTGGGAACCGTAGACGGCGGCCAACCGGCCCGTGTCCCCCGCCCGCTCGACCAGCGAAGCCACATGCGGCTGAAAATTGCCTCCCAGAACGGGCAGCTTGTCCAAGTTGCCGCGGGCCATTGCCCGGCGGGCCTGCGTGGTCACCACGCTCGGCACGGCCGCTCGGGCAAGCAGGAAGAAGGCCGAGACGGCGGCCCCCAGATACGTGAGCACCGGTGCGGTGCCAAGTGGCGGTATCGCGCCGGAAAGGATCAGCCCGACGGCAATTGCCATAAACAACAGGCACCCAGCCATCAGCCCGCCACAGACGACTTGGAGTGTGCGAGTTTGGCCGAGCAATTCCGACCTTGCGACGTCATCGTTCACGCTTGCCTCCGTTGTACTGCCTGGTCCGGCGCAAGTCTCCCCCCCGTTGCTCAAAGCCACTGCCCTGAAGCCTGATTGTTGTTTCTGGCGTCTGGCTTGCCAAGCCATCGAACATGGGGGGGCAGACCGGCCCTGAAGTGGCCATCGTCCAGGGCTTCCGTCTCTTGACCGGGCAAGACGACGATTCCGGCGAGGAAGCGGACGATCCTGTCGACGATTGGAATCAGCGCCGCGTCGTGGAACATCCGGTTGACCAGGTAGTCTAGCAGGAAGGTCAGCTAAGAGACCGTGTACTGGCCAGTCCAGGCCACGGGGCGATACAATCGTCTGCATGAATGGAATATGCCTGTGCGTCGACCAGTTCCACTCAGGAATGGTGGGCGCGTACGGAAACACGTGGATCGAAACGCCCGCGGTCGATCGGCTGGCGGCCGAGGGCTTTGTCTTCGACCAGTTTTTGGCCGACTCGCTGGCGATCGACTCTCTCTACCGGTCCTGCTGGTTTGGTCGCCATGCGATGACCGGCGATGTGGCGTTGCCGCCCCTCGACGAAGCCCTGCCGGCAATCGCCAAGGCGTCCGGAGCGCAACCGGTTCTGCTGACCGACGACCCGCTGATTGCCGGCCTGCCCGGGGCCGCCGCGTTTTCCGAACGCATCCTACTGCCGATGCCGTCGTCGGCGGTCGCGGTGGCCGCTGCCGAGGCGACCAGCCTGGCCGGCGCGTTTGTGCGGCTGATCGGCCGGATCGAATCGTTCAAGGGACGGTTCTTCGTCTGGTGCCACTTGGGCAGTCTTGGCCGGGTTTGGGACGCGCCCTGGGAAATGCGTCGCCAGTATGCGGAAGCCGGCGACCCGGACCCGCCCGCAGCGGTTGACGTCCCCTCATTGGTTCTCGATGGAACCGAAGACCCCGACCTGGTTTGGGGGCTTACCCAGGCCTACGCGGGCCAGGTTTCCCTGCTCGACCTCTGCGTGGGCGCATTGATCTCGGCAATCGCGGAAGCCCCGTGGGGACGCGACACCGCGCTGGCGCTGCTTGGCCTGCGGGGATTTTCGCTCGGAGAGCACGGCCGCGTGGGGCGGGCCGGCGGACAGCTAGGCGGCGAATCGATCCACGTGCCGCTGCTGGTCCGATTGCCCGACCCGACCCTCGCCTCGGCACGCTCGCAATGCCTGGTGCAGACGCCCGACCTCTACGCAACATGGCGGGAAATCCTCACCGGCCGGCCGGCAGCGTCCTGCCTGGGGGCCGCCAGCCTCGTGCCACTGATCCGGGAGGAGACCGAGACTTGGCGCGATCGATCGGCGATTCTCGGCCCGGACTCCTGGCGAGGCTTCCGCACGCCCGCCTGGTATTTCCTGAAAGACCAGGCCGACCGGCTTTTCGCCAAACCCGACGATCGCTGGGAGGTGAATGACGTGGCCGATCGCCACGCCGATATCGCCACGGCGCTGGCCGGCCTGCTGGCCGAGTACGAGTCGCGACTGCGTTCCGGTTCCTCCGAGCCGCTGACACCGCTGGACGAAATCCTCCGGGAAGGTTTTCGCTAGGCCGGGCGGTGAAAATGGGACGCCTGGGAGAGCTGGACGGCGAAATGCACGGCTTGCCGCGGCCGAAACACCGTAATTCGGACTGGCTGCCGGCTTCCCTTTGCGTCTATAATCGGCCCGCCCGTCTTCAGTCCTTGCGCCGAGAGCACCACAACCCGACCGGCAGGGGTCGGGTGAGGTGTTGACAGGACGTCGTTCGGCCGCCCCGCATACGCGAGATATCCACGATGGTCGGACAGGGAAGTCCGAAAACATCGCTGTCAGGTAGGCAATTCGCCGACGGATGTCGGTCGCCGGCGACGCTGTTGGCCGGTTGGGCCGTCGCGCTGCTGCTGGGCTTGGTCTCGCCGGCGGTCGCGGCCGAAGAGTTCCAGCTGAGGGTTTCCTGGGGCGGGCAGGTCGCCCGCACGTGGCAGGGCTCGATTTGGGTCAGCGAAGGCGAAGTCAGCGCGCCGGCGCCGCTGGGCATTGAAGCCGATGAACCCGGCTCGATGTGGCTCGACGAGGGGCAACTGCTGATTCGCCAGCGCAGCCCGCGTAGTTACGACGGCGTGGACCTGTTGGTACGCGCCCCGCGGACGGCGAGACTGGCCGTGCAATTGACCGCCGCCGGCGATCATCCAGCCGATCAATGGATCGAAGCGCCGATCGAGACGATCCTCTCGGAAGGCTTCTCGGCCGAACTGGACGCCAAGGACAGCCGGCTGCTCGTCAACCGCCGGCCGGGCGACTTGCTTCCGGTGCAGTTCGACCGCCCGTGGCTCGTGTTCGCGCCCGGGGAACGCTTCATTTTTGAAGTGGCGACTTCGCGTCTCGGCGTGCCTCAAGGCGCGCGGGTCCGATTCATGATCGACCTGAAGGACCCCTGGGCCGAGAAGTCGATCTGGCAGTCCGAGGCGCAGCCGCTATGGAAATCGGAGGTGACCGTCGCCGCCGGCGAGGAACCGCTGCCGATCGAGGTGCCGCTCGAGGTGCCCGAAGGGGTCTACGAGGTGACGATCCTGGCGACGCAGCCGGGCTGGCTTCCCCTGCCACAATCGGTCGATGCGTCGCTGGCCGACAAGCGGAGCTACGGCTTGCGGAAGATCCAGCTCGTGGTCGTCGATTCGCAACGGCCGACCGTGCCCGTCGGCGCCCTCGACGATCAAACCCTCAAAGTCGTCGAGGAGATTGACCCGGCCAGTCCTCGCTGGTGGGAGCGTCTCTCGAAAGTCCCCCAACTCCCGCGGCTTCAGCGTCTCTGGAAAGGGCCCCTGGGGAACCAGCGGTCGCGGGTCGTGGACCATCCCCTCGGGCGGCTGGTGCGGATGGAACCCGGCGACGACGCGCAGGACCTGAGTTGGGAAGCATACACGATTCCCATCAAGGAAGCCGGCAAGCCGCATGTTCTCGAGGTGCAATACCCCAGCGATCATCCACAGACGCTGGGCATCAGCGTCATCGAGCCCAACGCCGTCGGCGCTGCGGTCCTCTCCAGCCTGGACGGCGGCGTCGACCAATTCGAGGAGGTTGTCGGCGACGACGAGCCAGGCCGGTGGTCGCGGCACCGGATGCTCTTCTGGCCGCAGTCCAAGACGCCGCTGGTCTTGATCACCAACCGCCGCGAGGCGGAGCCGGCGCTTTATGGAAAGATCCGCGTCCTGGAGGTGCGGGGGCCGCTGCCGCGGGCCCATCCGGTCGGCGATCTGGCCACGACGCGGCTCGTGGCGGCCTATCTCGATCGCCCGCTGTTCCCCGACAATTTCTCCGCCCAGAAGATGCTCGTGCCGCCGAGCCAGATGGGGATGCACGACTGGAGGACCTTTTACCAGGGGGGCACGCGGCTCGTCGAATACCTCAACCACATCGGGTATGGCGGCCTGGTCCTTTCGGTCTATGCCGAGGGGAGCACGATCTACCCCAGCCGGCTCTTGGAGCCGACGACGCGCTATGACACCGGCGCGTTCCTCACCACGGGGCAGGACCCCGTGCGCAAGGACGTGCTGGAGATGGTCTTCCGACTGTTCGATCGCGAGGGGCTCAAGCTGATTCCCGCCGTCGACTTCGCCGCTCCCCTGCCCAGGCTGGAGGCCCTGCTCCGCCGCGGAGGGCCGGAGGCCGAAGGCCTCGTCTGGATTGGCCCCGACGGCCACAGTTGGACCGAGGCCCACGCACCCCGCGCGGGCCAGGCGCCCTACTACAACGTGCTCGACCCGCGGGTCCAGGATGCGATGCTGGAAGTCGTCCGCGAACTGGTTGGCCGCTACAGCGCTCACCCATCCTTCGCCGGGCTGGCCGTCCAACTCTCGGCCGACGGATTCGCCCAGTTGCCCGGCCCGGCCTGGGGCCTCGACGACGCCACGATCGCCCGCTTTCAGAAGGCCACGGGCATCGAGTTGGAGGCCACCGAGGACCGCTTCGCGCACCGCGCCCGGCGGCTGGCGTCGCCAAGGCCGGATCCCCAGTGGCTGGCCTGGCGAGCCGAGCAGCTCAGCGAATTCTACCGGCAAGTCCACAGGGAAATCACCGCCCAGCGGCCCGACGCAAGAGTCTACCTGGCCGGCGCTCGAGTCTTCGACAACGAAGAGCTGAAGCAACTCCTGCGGCCGTCGCTCCCCTATCGGACCACGCTCAAACAGGCCATGCTGCATGTCGGAATTGACCCGGCCCTGCTGGCGGAGCCGGGCGGCCCGGTCCTGCTTCACGGGCAGACGGTGCGGCCGCGGGGATCGCTCAACGGCCAGGCGGTCCCCCTGGAACTCGAACGCATGATCCAGTCCGAGAGCGCGGACAGCGGACTCCGTGCCGGAGTCCTGTTCTATCATCAGCCGCAAGAGGCCCTGCTCCCCTCGTTCGACAAGCAGAGCCCCTTCCAACCGAGCCTCACGCGGCTAAGGATGGCCAGCGTGCCCTCCGGGGCGCAGAATCGCCGCCGGTTCGTCCGCGCGCTGGCCCAGTTCGACCCCCTGATGACGGTCGATGGCGGCCTGCACCTGCCGCTGGGGCAGGAAGACGCGCTCCGCGACCTGATCGCGCTCTACCGTCGCCTGCCCGACGCCCATTTCCAGCGGCTTTCGGCCGCAAGCCGCAGCGACGGGTCAACCGGCCCGGTCACCGTCCGCTACCTCCAGCGCCCCGACGCCACGTATGTCTACCTGGTCAACGAAGCGGCGTTCCCCGTCACCGCGCGAGTCCGCCTCGACGTGCCCGCCGGATGCCGGGTCCAGGAGTTGACCGGCACCAGGAGGGTCGCCGCGCTGGCGGCTGACGAGAAGGGGACCTATTGGGAGGTCGAGCTGGAGGGCTACGATGCCCTGGGCGCATGGCTTGCGTCGCCCCGGGCGCGCGTCCAGTCGGTAAAGGCTCGCTGGGCCCCGGCGATCGATCGGGCGCTGGCGGCCCGCGTGGCCGACCTGGAGAATCGGCACAGGGTCCTGTTTCGCCCGCCGCAGTGGGGACCGCTCCAGAACGCGGGGTTCGAGGCAGAGGTGCTCGGCGACGGCCAGATTCCCGGATGGATGTTCCCACCGGGGGGCGGGGCCTACGTGCAGGTCGACCGGACCCAGTCGCGAAGCGGCAAAGCGTCGCTGCACATCGTCGGGGGTACGCCCGCTTCAACGGTCGTCAGCCTGCCGTTCCCGGCTCCAAAGACCGGGAGGCTCACCGTTTCCATGTGGCTGAAGGCGAATCGACCCGCGGCCCCGTTGCCGATGCGGATCGGCATTTTCGGAGTCGTCGGCGGAGAATCCCTCTACCGTTCGGGGCCCCTCTTGCAGCCGATCGGCGCCGACTGGAGCCCGATCATGTTTGTCGTCGACGACCTGCCGCTGGAGGGACTGGACCAGTTGCATCTCCGCCTCGAATTGCCCGAAGCCGGCGAAGTCTGGGCCGACGACATCCAACTCTGGAATCTGTCGTTCGACGAGACCGAGTGGGCCGCCCTGATCAAAACGATCGTCCCGGCCCGCGAGACCCTCGCCGGCGGGCAGATCATCGATTGCATCCGGGTCCTCGAGGGTTACTGGCCGCAGTTTCTCCTCAAACACGTGCCGCTCGCGCCGGCCCCCCCGTCCGAGGTGGCCCAGACACCTCGCAGGCCGGCCGATGCGGAAGCGCCCCAAGAGGAGCCCTCCGGATTGCTCAAGCGGATTCGCGGCATGGTGCCGGAAAGACTCCGTTTCTAGGCAGGACTGCGACCCGCGGATCGCCTGGCCCAATCAAGGCCCGGCGGCGGAGGGCGGGACGAACGTTCGCTGACCCAATTCGCGATCGAGCAGGAACACCCCGCCGGGCGCGTCTTTGACAAGACGCAACTGCTGAACGATCCCGTCGGCGGTCGCCTCCTCCTCGACCTGCTCGGCCACGAACCACTGGAGGAAATTGTTGGTGGCGTGATCGCTTTCCGCCAGGGCAAGGTCGACCAGCTTGTTGATCCGGCTGGAGATGTGCCGCTCGTGAGCCAGGGCGTCTTCGAAAGCCGCCAGTGGGCTGGCCCATTCGTTCGGCGGCGCGTCAATCGACGCCAGGGTGACTCGTCCGCTCCGCTCGGCAATGAAGTCGAAGAACTTCATTGCGTGGGCCATCTCTTCCTGGGCCTGGACCCGCATCCAATTGGCCATTCCCACCAGGTTGATCGAATCGAAATAGGCGGCCATCGAGAGATACAGGTACGACGAGTAATATTCGGCGTTGATTTGGCTGTTCAGCGCCTCTTCCATCTTCGAGCAGAGCATCGGGGAGTTCCTTTTCGTGATCGCGTTTCAGAGTGCAGGTCTTGGACTTCTTCACCTTGTCGGACCGGCTTGCTTGGAGATTATCTCCCGGCGGCCGATTTTCGCAAGTCTAAACCCGCTAACCACATCCTGTCCAACGGGTTGCGCCTCTCCGGCCAGTTTCGCAGCAGCCCCGATCCCCCCGACGCGTCAGCGAGGCCCGATCCCCCTCCGACGCATCAGGCGAGGCCAACCCGGCTCAGCCGGCGGCGAAGTCTTCCGCCGCCCGCACGAGCATCGCCAGGTTCTCCGGGGCGACCCGCGGCGAAACCGAACAGGCGCTCGAGAGGATGAAGCCGCTGCTCCGACTGCCGATCTCCAGCCGGCGGATCGCATCGGCGTAGACCTGCTCCGGCGTCCCCTCCAGCAGCGTGTGGACGGGATCGATATTTCCCTTGAAGAAGACGCGGTCTCCGACGCGCTGCTTCGCGTCGGCCAGGTCGACGCTGCCCAGCGGGGGCGGGTCGAGCGTGTCGATTCCATCGGTCCCGGTGTCGGCCATCCACTCCAGGCGATCGCCGATATCGCCGCAGGTGTGGGTGTAGACAAAGGCGCCCTCGGCCTTGATCCGCCGCACGACTTCGGCTTCGTAGGGCAACACGAACTCGGCGTATTGCCGCGGCGAAATGAATCCGCCGCCCGCAAACGCCGAGGAGATCAGCACCGCGTCGACGCCGCGCCGCGCCTGGCGGGCTCCGAGGTCCGCCGCCCCCTGGGCATAGGCCTCGAGAATCGGCTTCACCCGCTCCGGCTCGTCGAGCAGGTACATCAATGCCCGCTGGTATCCGAACAGTTCCATCAACTGGGTGAAAGGCGAAAAGACCTCGCTGTGTACCGAGAGCCGGCGCCCCACGCGCTCGACCAGGAGGTCGATGGTGCGGAAGAAATAGCCGGGCCAGTAGGCTTCCCGCGGCGGCCTGGACGGTTCGAGCCCAAAATAGAACGGATACTTCAGCCCGCCCAACCCGTGGGGATCGTCGTAATAGACCTGCGACGGGTCGACTTCCTCGATCGCCGGAACTTTCCGGGGCTGGGCCGGGAAATGATGCACATTGTCGTCCGCCGGGCACCGCGCCACGTCGCCGTTGACGAACCGCACCGTCTGGCTGCCGTCGGCGGCCGTGTCGATCCGCTCGACAAACCGCATCCAATCCGGATCGGTCCCCGGCAGGTTGACGAGCAGCCCGTCGAACCGGTAGCGATCGGCCAGCTCGACAAGCGCTGCGGCGAACCCCTCGCTGGTGAACCAGAGGTCGGCCGGCGCGATCTTCGTCTGTAGGAGATAGTGCCCGATCGCCAATTGGCACATCACCGGCACGCGGTCGACCGGTTGATGGGCCATCGCGGCGCGGATTCGGGCTCGGCTGTCCATCGTGCGGGCGCTTCGGCCGGCGGCCTGCTCCTCGCCCAATTCCCTCAGCAATTCCAGGGTGAACAATCCGGTATCGTGCCCGTCGCTGAAACGGACCTTGTAGGCATAGTTGCCGACCGGCTCCATGGCAGCGATCGTCACCGCCTTGCCGCTTGACTCGGCGGGCTGGCCAGCCGCGTCCGCCCTGGCGCGCTCCGCGTTGCAGGTTGCGCAGGGGCAGCGCTGGCGCAACAAGATCGGATCGTAAAGGACCGATGTTCCGTCGCTCCACTGGATGCGGAGAAGACTCCCCTCCAAAGCCAGCTTCGTCGGTTGCACACCCATTCTCCGCCTCCGCTTGGACAACGTTTGCCGATCCGCTCGCCGCCCCTGGCGGGCCCGGAGCGTCGAGCCGCCGGCCCCTCCCGTTGATCGTGTTGAATCCCTGGGGATTCCGCGTCGGATCGCTATTCCACCGGCCCGATGGCGATCACGTGCGAGGCGGTGCGGAGGTACATCGCGCCGCCTGCAATCGCCGGCGTGGCATTGGTGCGTTCTCCCAGATCGATCCGCGCCAGCTCTTCAAACCGGCGCGAGGCCGCCAGGACGACCACCCGCCCGTCGCGCGAGATGCCGTAGAGGCGGTCGCCAACGCAGACCGGCGAAGCGAAGTATTCCCCGCCGATCCGCTCCTTCCAGACAATCTTGCCCGTGGAAGCTTCCAGGCAGGTGACGATCCCCTTGTCGTACCAGGAGAAGAGCAGATCGCCGACCCCGATCGGCGTGACCACATAGGGGAGCGAACCGGTCAGCTCGTAGGCCACTTCGGGGGGGGTCCCTGTGCGCGGATTGCCGGGCCGGACGGCAAACATCTGGCGTCCGATTCCCCCGGTCCCGCAACTACCAAACACCAGCCCACCGGCAACGGCGGGCGAGTTGACCACGCGGTAGTTGAGGATCGGCAGTTCCCACAGCGTTTCCCCGGTGCGGGGGTCCAACGCGCTGAAACCGTGGGCCCAACTGTTGACCAGGAGCTGGAGCTGGCCGTCGGCGAGTTGGAACAGGCAGGGCGTTGCATAGGCGGTCTTCTCGGTCCGCCGCTCGGCCAGCCAGCGGGTCTCGCCCGTCGCGCGGTCCAGGGCGACGATCGAGCTGGCGCCGTCCTGCTCGTTGGGCACGATCACTGACTCCTCGAACACGATCGGCGATGCGCCGATCGCGTGTTCGGCCAGAAACGGGCCGAGGTCTCGCCGCCACCGTTCCTGCCCGGTCGGCTGGTCCAGCTTGACCAGGGAGAGCCGCCCGGGCTCGGCCCACAGGAAATACACCGAGTCGTCGTCGAGCGCGGGAGTGCTCGCTGCGTAGCAGTTGAAGGGGTGCCGGGGGTGCGGAGCCGACGACAGCTTCCGCTGCCAGAGCACGGCCCCGTCGGCGATCGACAGGCACGTGACCACCTGGGTCGCGTCGTCCTCCAATCCGGATGTGATGAACAGCCGCGAACCGGCAACCACCGGCGACGAGTAGCCGATGCCGGGCAACTCGACCCGCCAGCGATAGTCCCCGTCCGTCCAACTTGCCGGAATCGTCCGCGCGTCGCTCACGCCCGTTCCGTTCGGCCCGCGGAATCGAGGCCACTCCTGGCCCGGCGCTTCGCAGGTGGCCAGCGAAAAGACCAGAATTGCCCGAAACAGATCGCGGCAAACTCTAGGCATGAATGACTCCGGCATGACACGGTGATCGGCGACTAGGCCCGAACTGGCAAACAACCCACAGCCGGAATTCTAACTGCCGGGGCCACCCGGTGTCGAGCGCATCGCCTGGGATTGGAGGCCCCGTTCCGCGGCAGCCTGGGTCTCCGGGCGTTCGGCGGATCGTCCGAGCGGGCCTTGTCGGTTCTTGCGGCAACGAGCCAGCCGGCCGGACCGCGTCTTCCTCTTCCCTGTTCCGCGCGTAGAATACGGCAGTCGGGCGGGCCCGTCTCTTCGAGACCGGGACGCGCGTCTCGGAGAACCGCGCCGCGCGCCGGCGGCCAGCGATCGCATGCCTTCCGCCCTCTTTGCGAGCCCCCCACCCTTGACCGTGTTGGACGCAAAAACCGGCATTCTGCTCGTCGGGCATGGCACGCGCCGGCCCACGGGAAACCGGGCATTTCTCGACCTCTGCCGCGCGGCCGCGCAACGTGCCGGCAGGGCCGCGGTCGAGCCGTGCTTTCTGGAGATCGCCGCGCCGGCGATTGACCGCGGGCTGGCGAACCTCGCCCGCCGCGGCGTCGCGCGACTGGTTGTCGTCCCGATGCAGCTCACCGCGGGCAGGCACGTCCGGCACGATATTCCAAACCAGGTGCGGCAAGCCATGAAAAGCCTGCCGCGGATGTCCGTTGTCTTCGCCAATCACCTGGGCAGTCACGCCGGGCTGGTCGATTTGGCCGAAGAGAGGCTGAAGCAGGCCGTTGGCGGGCGCGTGCCGGCACGCTGTTGCGCGCTGGTACTGGTCGCGCGAGGAAGCCGCGACCTCGCCGTCAGAGATGAAATCGTCCGCCTTGCCCGGCTGCGCCGCGAACGGAACGGGACGGACGAAGTGTATGCTTCGTTTCTGGCGATGTGCGAACCGTCGTTTGGGGAAGTCGTCGATCATGCCGCCGTGGCCAATTGGGAGCGGGTTGTGGTCCAGCCCCACCTCTTGCTGCCCGGGCAGCTGACAGGACGCCTGGAGGCTGGTATTCGTGACATGTCTGCAAAATTCCCCCAAATCGAGTGGATTACCACATCGTCCCTGGGACCAGACGCTCGGCTAGCGGACTTCGGATTGGACTTGGCCGCCGCGGCGCTTCGGCGCTGAATGCCGGTTTTCCGTTCGACTCGCCCGGACTGTTCATGATCCGCCCCCCAACCGGACGCGCGAGCGAGGCTGACCCGAGTTGGCCTCTCGCACGCGTCGCGTTCTCCGCCTCGCTTACGCGTCGGGTTGGGTTGGCCCTTGGCGGTCGAATTATCCGGACCGATGGGGCTCCGGTTCTGCCGTTTTTTCGTCGCTGGGCGTACAATGGAGGAGAGCCGCGCGACGCCCCCCCCTCGCACAAGGGGGTCGACTGTGGCGATTTTGTCTTGTTCGTTTCACCAATGGCCACTAGGATAGTCTAGCCTTGGCGATTGCAGGTTCTGCGCAAAGTTGCCCACCCGACGAGAGTTCCCGTCCAGCCGGGCATGTGGACATGCATGACGTGCCGGCGGCGTGGTAGCAGTGCGCGCCGAACAATCCTTTCACCGATCTGAAGAGGTTCTTGAATGTCGTTTTGGAATGCCTTGCTGCGTCGATCGACCCTGGCGGCGGTGGCCGCGACTGCGGTCCTGTTGGCGAGTGCCTCGGTCCCGGTGCATGCCGATCCCCAGGGGCCATCCGCCACGGACGAGCAGATCACCAAGCTGGTCGCCTACCTGATCCAGAATGAACATCTCTCGAAACGCCCCCTCGACGACGAGATCTCGGCGCGTTTTCTGGACAGCTTCCTCAAGACGCTCGACCCGATGAAGGCGTACTTCGTCCAGTCGGATATCGATCAGTTCGAGATGCAGCGCCACGCGTTGGACAATCAGATCCTCCGCGGAGACATCCGGTTTGCCTACCAGGTGTTCAGGACGTTTCTGCAACGGGTGGACGAGCGCGTCGGCTGGATCAAGCAGCTCGTCGCGATAGAGCACGACTTCACGGTCGACGAAGAGATTCTCCGCGATCCGGAAGCCGCTTCTTACGCAAAAACCGAAGCGGAGGCGCGCGAAATGTGGCGGAAGCGGATCAAGTTCGACCTGCTCCGGCTCCGCGTCGACGACGAGGAGAAGATGACCGTCGAAAAGCAGCGGGAGAAGGTCCTGCGGCGCTACGTGAGCTTCTCCAAGCGGATGCATCAGACCGATCGCGAGGAAGTCCTCGAAATGTACTTGACGGCGATGACGATGTCGTTTGACCCGCACACGAGCTACATGTCGCCTCGCTCGCTGGACAATTTCGAGATCCAGATGCGTCTGGAACTCGACGGGATCGGCGCGGCGCTCCAGTCGATCGACGGTTACACCGTCGTGAACAAGATTATTCCGGGTGGGGCGGCCAGCAAGGACGGGCAATTGAAGTCCGAGGACCGGATCGTCGGCGTCGGCCAGGGAGTCGACGGCGAGATCGAGGACGTGGTCGACATGAAGCTCTCGGACGTGGTCGATCGAATCCGCGGCAAGCGCAACACGGTTGTCCGACTCGAAGTCACGGACAAGGACGGTCTGAACCGGCGGATTGTCGAGATCACCCGTGCGAAGATCGAATTGAAGGATAGCGAGGCCCAGCAGGCCGTCTTCGAAGTCGGCGCCAAGCCCTCCGGCGAGCCCTACAAGATCGGCGTCATCGATCTGCCCAGCTTCTACCTCGACATGGAGGGCGTCAAGAACGGAATCCCCAACTTCAAGAGCACCACCCGCGACGTGCGGATCATCCTCGAAGAGTTCAACCGGCAGCAGGTCGATGCGGTGATCCTCGATCTTCGCCGCAACGGGGGGGGCTCGTTGCAGGAAGCGATCAGCCTGACCGGCCTGTTCATCGAGGATGGACCGGTCGTCCAGGTCAAGGATGCCAATGGCGACGTCCACGCCTACATGGACAACGACAATGGAACGATCGTCTGGAAGGGGCCGCTGGTCGTGATGATCAGCAAGTTCAGCGCCAGCGCCAGCGAAATCCTCGCCGGCGCCATCCAGGACTACAAGCGGGGCCTGATCGTCGGGGATCGCACCACCCATGGCAAAGGCACCGTCCAGAGTCTCATGGACCTCGGGGCCCAACTCTTCCAGGGGATCCAGAACGCCCCTTCGCTCGGCGCCTTGAAGATCACCATGCAGCAGTTCTACCGCCCCAGCGGCGAGAGCACGCAGAACCGCGGCGTCGTTTCGGATATCGAACTCCCCTCCCTGACGACGCACTACGATATCGGAGAGGCCGACCTCGACTACGCGGTTCCCTTCGATCGCGTCGACCCCGTGCGACACAGAAATTACGGCCAGGTCAGCGATGCCATCCGCCAGCAGTTGCGGCGGCTCTCTGACAAACGCCGCAGCGATTCCAGCGACTTCCAGAAAGTGCAGCGCAACATTGATCTCTATCTGGCGCAGAAAGACCGAAAGCACATCACCCTCAACGAAGACAAGTTCCGCGCGGAACTGAAGGAACTCGACGCCGACAAAGAGGAACGCAAGGCATTGGAGCAGATCGCCGAAGGAGGCGAGACGGGAATCCAGCGAGAAATGTATCTCGACGAAGTCATGGCGATCACTGTCGACTACCTGCAACTGGTGCTCCTGGCCCAGTCGGGCTAGAAGACCGGGCAGAACACGCGGAGCAGCGCGAAGAGAACCCATTTCCGCTGGATCTTGCCTGCACGAGAAACCGGCCCCCTACCCCCGCCGCAGGCGGGGGTGCCGTCTGCGGCCTATTCGATTTCAATCGGCGGAGGGGGTCGGCATTTCTCGCCGTTGGAGTACAATAGAGCCTTTGAAGCGCCGGTTCTGGGGGGCCAGCGCGGCGATCGATTGCACGCCGGAAGAAGGATCCCCCGCCGGCGGCCGCCAGACTTGAAACGATCTCGGCAAGACGCATTGGCCAGAGCTTTTGCCCAGGGTGCCTGCCATGACTCGCTCGTCCGGCGCGGCGGAAGGTTTTCGTGATCGAATCCTCTGTTGTCCATTGGAATCTCCGTGAGTGGCTTCATCTGGCTGCTTCTTTCCCTGCTGATTCTCACGGTCGTGCTGCACGTGGTCGCGCGCGTGCTCCGCGTGCCGGTCGTGGCGGAATCCTGCCGCCGAGCGGCATGGCTTCCGACCCATTGGCGAGAGCCGCTCGAAGAGGGCAAGGAGGTCCGATTCCAGACGGCCGACGGTGTCTGGCTGAGCGGGACGTATCTCCATCGCCTGACCGAGAGCAGCCGCGGCACGATCCTCTACAGCCACGAGATGAATGGCGACCGCTGGAATGCCTTGCCCTACGTCGAGCATCTCCGCGGCGCGGGCTTCGACGTGTTCACGTTCGACTACCGCAACCACGGGCGGAGCGAATCGGTCTCGGGCGGCGACCCGGCACCGGAGGTTACGCATGCCGACATGGCCGATCTGACCGCCGCCGTGCGGCTGGCGACCCGGCACGCCGACATGGCCGGCCGGCCCGTCGGAGTGATCGGCGTCAGCAAGGGCGCGGCAATCGCGCTACGAACGGCCGCCGAGGAGCCGCTGATTCGCGCCCTGGTCCTCGATAGCATCCAACCGGCGCGGCGGCGCGACCTGCGATCGGCGCGGTTGTTCAACCGTTCCTGGCTCCCCGTGCGGCGATTTGTCCGCCGGCGCGACGATCGGGTCGATTTGGCCCGCGCGGCCCAGCAGCTCCGGGCAGCCACGCTGATCGTGCACGGGCAGGACGACGTCGATGTGCCACTGCAATTCATCCGGAGCATCGCCACGCGAATTCCGTCGGAGTGCCAACTCTGGATCGTCCCGCAGGCTCGCCACGCCGAGGCGATGGACGTGGCCGCGGCGGCCTACAGGACACGGATCGTGGATTTCTTCGCGCGGACGATGCACACCGCGCCCCTGCCGCGGGATGCCGAGCTGCCGCGACTCGCGCCCGCAAAAGCGATCCCCCGGCCACTCCACCTGGCTTCATCGGGCACGGGCCGCAACGCCCCCTGAACGACGCCCGCAGCGCAGTCTCTACCCCCCACCGGCGCCCGCCTCGGGCCGCGCCCCGGCGGCGGCGTTCCCCGGCGTCTCGCCGGGCGCCTCGGCGGTGAACTGGAAGAGCGCCTCCAGCGGCATCTCCGCCGGCACGGCAAGCTTCAGGTCGAAGCGGGCCCCGAACGGAAACACCTGGACCTTCTTGATTCGCACGTCCGGGCCGGCAAGCTGCTTCAGATCGGCTTCCGGGCCGCCAGCCAATGGCGGGCAGAAGGCGACGTGGACGCTGGCAAGCCGCTGACCGGCTCCAAACGCGGTCCGCAACCAGCCCTGAATCCGCTCCGTTCCGTCGGGTTGGCGCAAACGCGTGAGCTGCTGCGTGACGTTCGCCTCCGGGGGAGTCTGGATCGTCCACCCGGCCGCCGACGGCGGGGCGGCGGGCCTGGCCGGCCCCGCCACCCCGGACCGGCCAGCCGAATTCTCCCGCAGAGAACTCGGCCGCCACGCCCATGCTTCCTCGGCCAGGACCGGCGCCCAGAGCAGGAGGATCCCCACAAGTGGGGATTTCGGCAGACTCACCGCGATCGCCGCCGACACCAGTGAAACGGTGACCGCGCCCGAAATCAGCCCGCCGCCGCGTCCGGCGGGGAGCGCGCGCCATGCCAGGCGGACGGCTGCCGCGGCGAATGCCGCCACCAGCCCCAGGAGGGCCAGCCCGGCGGCAGGCAGCGGGCAGGAGAACGCTCCGGCCGCGCGCCGCCAGATCAGAAGAAACGCCGCGCAGCCGAGCAGGGCAACCCAAACCAACAGGGCCGAGCGAAGGAGGAGCCCCACCGCCCTTTCGGTTGAGGGGACCAATCCGTCGATCCCCAACTCAACGCTGGTCGTGGTCGTCATCGCGCTGGATCAGGCTGGTTGCGGGAGCTAGCCGGCGGCGTCGCGAAGTTCGCTCGCCCTGTCCGTGTTCTCCCAGGTGAAAGTCGGCTCGCCGCGGCCGAAGTGACCGCCGGCGGCGGTCGCCAGATAGATCGGCCGCCGCAGCTGGAGGTATTCAATAATTCCCCGCGGAGTCAGCGGAAACAGTTCGCGGACGATCTCGCACAACCGCGCGTCGTCGATCCGGCCCGTCCCGTCGGTGTCGACCAGAACGCTGATCGGATGGGAAACGCCGATCGCGTAGGCCAACTGGACCTCGCAGCGGTCGGCCAGGCCGGCGGCGACCAGGTTCTTGGCCACGTGCCGGGCCATGTAGGTCGCGCTACGATCGACCTTCGTCGGGTCTTTCCCGCTGAACGCCCCACCGCCGTGGCGCGCCCAGCCGCCGTAGGTGTCCACGATGATCTTCCGCCCGGTCAGCCCGCAATCGCCATGCGGGCCGCCGACGACGAACTTCCCCGTCGGATTCACGTAGTACTTGATCTCTCCATTGACCAACTCCGGCGGCAGGCAGGGCTGGATCACGTTGGGAACAACCCAATCCCTGATCTGCGCCTGGGCGACGTCCGGGTGATGCTGGGTCGACAACACGACGGCGTCGATCCGCACCGGCTTTGGGCCGTCGAACTCGACGGTCACCTGGCTCTTGCTGTCCGGGCGGAGCCAGTCGACCAGCCCCTGCCGGCGGACCTCGGTCAGGCGGTTGGTGATCCGATGGGCCAGCGCGATCGGCATCGGCATCAATTCCTGCGTGTGGTTGCAGGCGTAGCCGAACATCAGCCCCTGGTCGCCCGCCCCGACGTCCTTGCCCGATCCGGCGTTCTCGTCGACCCCCTGGGCGATATCCGGGCTCTGCCGGTCGAGGGAGAGCATCACGCTGCACGTATCGGCGTTGATGCCCATCCGATCGTCCGTGTAGCCCACGCGCCGAATCACGTCGCGCACCACGTCGGTGTAGTTGATCATCGCCTTGGTGGTGATCTCGCCCGCGACAATCGCGACCCCCGTCGTGACCATCGTCTCGCAAGCCACGCGGCTGTACCGATCCTGCTCGTAAAGCGCATCGAGCACCCCATCGGATATCTGGTCCGCCAGCTTGTCGGGATGCCCCATGCTGACCGCTTCGCTCGTAAACAGGTACTTACCCTTCGCCACGGAATCCTCCTTTAGGACAGCAAGCTTGCCAACGGCCGCTCAAGTGCGAGGCACAAACGGCCAATTATAGTCCGCCGCCGGAGAGCCGAGCAAGACGCTCGAGGGCGCAGGACGCGGAGCCCCCCGGGGGACAAGGGACAGGCCGGCGGATTGGCCCGTTTCCGCCCGGTTCGCGGCCCTTCGGACGATCGGACCCTCGCGCACGCGGCAGCCGGACTGGTCGGCGCTGCCGCGAGGGTTTAAATTGTCCGCGCCGGCCGCCTTTCCCTCCCTCCGCCAAGCCTCCCCGCAATGCCTGGACAAACGACCGATCAGCCGCCCGCGCCACGAAGCCGGACCCGCCGGATCGGACTTGCCGCGGGCTTCGGCCTTGCCGCGGCGGCCTCGTTGATCGCGTTTCCCGCCGAGATTCCCTGGATGGCCGCCGCCTGGATTGCTTGCCACACGCTCGCCGCCACGCGTCAGCGGCCCGCCTGGCTGCCACTGTTCGCCTGCCTGGCACTCCTGCTCGCCAAGCGGCCCCCCTGGTTCCCCGGGATGCTCCTGCTGATCATCGCCCTCGGTTCGGTCGGCTCCTTCCGCCTCGTCAGAAGGCCGCGGACGGCTCGTCGCAAGCCCGCCGCCGGTCGCATCGCGTTGGCCCTTTTGTGGCTCGCCTGGCTGGCCGCCGCGCTGGATTGGCGCGCCGCGGTGCACGTATCCCGGCAGGCCGCGATCTCCGGCAATCGCCCCATCGTCTGTCTCGGCGACAGCCTGACGGCCAGCGGATATCCGCACGAGCTGGGTCGCATCATCTGCCTGCCGGTCGTCCATCGCGGCGTCGACGGAATCACCACGGGCGACGCGCTGGCGATGCTCCCCGGCATTCTCGAGCTTCGGCCCCAGGCGATCGTCGTTGAACTGGGCGGCCACGATTACCTCCGCGGGCACGGGGAAAAGGCCTGCCGGCGCAACCTGGAGAGGATCATCGAATCCTGCCGCGCGGCCGGGGCGCAGCTTGTGCTGATCGAGATTCCGCGAGGCATCGCCAGCGATCCGTTCCGCGGGCTGGAACGCCGGCTGGCTCGGCGTTTCGACCTGGAGTTGGTTTCCGACGCGAGCCTTCGCGGCTGCGTTCTGCTGAGCCCGTACGCGCCGCCCGGGATGTGGCTGCCGGCAAGCTGGCACTTGAGCGACGATGGCCTGCACCCGAACGATCGCGGCAACGCCCTGCTTGCCCGGAAGGTGCGGGATGCCCTGGTCCGGGTTTTTGGCCGCCCGCTCGGCCGAGGCCCAATCTCCCGTGTTCAAGGATCACACTCCAACGCACCGGGTCTCGGGCCAAACGCCAGGCCCTGACCGCTTCTGGCGATTGGAATTGGAACCTTGCCCCATGCCGGAAATCGCGGCCGCGGACGGATCGACCTTAAGGCCTTGGCGCTCCTTCTGACGCCGGATTCCTGATGAGCCGATCGAGCAGCTCGAACGTCCTGGCCGTCGCCCCCAACTGTTCGGCGACGAGCGTTCTGGCCCGCTCGCCGAGCCGGGCGCGGTACTCAGGGTCTTCCAGGCAGCGGCGGACGAAAGCGGTCATCTCTTCTCCATCGTGCACAACCAGGGCCGCCTGACGGCCGAGCATCGCCGCCACGATGTCGCGGAAGTTCCGCGTGTTGGGGCCGAAGCTGACCGCCGCGCCGTAGGCGGCCGGCTCGATCATGTTCTGCCCGCCGCGCGGCCCCATGCTCCCTCCCACGTAGGCGATCTGGGCGGCGCCCCACCAGGCCCCCAGCTCGCCGACGACGTCGACCAGCAGAATCCGCGCCGACGGGTCGGCGCCCCGCTCCAGCGCGGTCCGCCGCTGCCAGGCCGCGCCGCGCCGGGCGAGCAGCTCGGCCACCGAGTCGAAACGGTCCGGATGGCGCGGCACGACGATCAGCCGCAAGCGGGGCCACGAGTCCGCCAGCGAGAGAAAAGCGTCCAGGGCCAGCGACTCCTCCGGATCCTGCGTGCTGCCGGCCAGGAAGACCACGTCGTCCGGGCTGATGGAAGCGAGCTGCCTGAGCCGCGCGGTGGCCTCGTTCTCGCGATCCGTCTCGGCGCCGTCGTACTTCATCGAGCCGGTCACGTGCAGCGCCGCCGCCTCCGCGCCCAATTGCCGAAACCGCCGGGCATACGTCTCTTCCTGCACGGCGATCAGGTCGATCCGCCGCAGAATCCACGCCGCCAGCGGCCGAATCCACCCGTATCCACGCTGGCTGTGCTCGCTCAGGCGCCCGTTGACGACGGCCACCCGGGCGCCGTGCCTGCGGGCCGCCGCGATCAGGTTCGGCCAGAGCTCCAGCTCCGCGAGCACCAGCGCGTGGGGGCGAATCCGCCGCATCGCCGCCGACACGGCCCAACTGAAATCCAACGGGGCGTAAAACACGCCGAGGTCCGGATATCGCGTCCGCGCCAGGGCCATGCCGGTCATCGTGGTCGTGGAAAGCACGCACTCCCAGTCCGGGCGGCGCTGGCGGATCGCCGCGATCAGCGGGCGGACCAGGTTGACCTCGCCAACGCTCACGGCGTGAATCCACACGCAGACGCGATCTCCCTGGCGAACCGGCGCGGCTCCGAGTAGCTTGGCGCCGTATCCCTCCCGGTACTTCCCCTTGCGAATTGCCTGCCACAATAGCCACGGAGAGCAAACCAGCAGCAGCAGGAGGTAGAACAGGTCGAGAACATATCGCACCGCAAAATCCTTCCGTAGAACGGAATTCAGTTGTGCCACGCCTTTGGTGCGTGGTTCACCGATCGCCACGGCCTTGAGGCCCGAGACTGCAAGCGGCAACCCGCTCTTCCGCAACCTGCCGCCGGTGACCTCGCGTTTCGCGTTCCGGTCTTCGCTTGCCGTTTCACCTCTTCTCGATCGTCGCCGCGGCGCCCTCGGCGCGATCGGCCTTGAGGCGTTCGATCTGGACCTGTTTCACATCGTCGAGAACGACGGCGTGGCGCATGTCGGGTTTCCGCGTGTTGAGCTGGATATCGCGGAGGGTCAGGCCTTCGACGTGCCGGCAGTAGAGGCCGTAGGCCGGCAGCGGGCCGAACATCGTGCTCTCCGGATAGCTCTCCGGCCGTTCGGCTATGGCCCGCTTTGCCTGCTCGGCGGTTCCGCCGCCGTCGAATTGGAGCTTGAGGTTTTCGAGCACCACGTTCTTGATCGGATGGCCCGGCAGGCCGGTGATCGAGCAACCGATTTCCGACGCGTTCTCGGCGGTGATGTCGCGGAGGACGACGTCTGCGAACACCCCGACGCCGGGCTTGGCGCCGCCGTCGGCATAGACGCGCGCCCGGTTCCCCAGCCGCAGGAAGACCGGGGCCGTGACGCCGTCGATCCGGATGCTGGAGACGCGGACGTTTCTGAGCGTTCCTCCATCGACGATCTCCAGGGCAATTCCCGCCAGGCCGCGCTGCGCGCCGTAGATTTTTTCGGACTTCCGCGGCGAGTGGACGGTGCAGTCGGTGACCGTGACGTCGAGGAAACCGCCGCCCGACTCGGTGCCCATTTTGATCGCGTTGCAGTGGCTGCTGACGGTGCAGCGGCGAATCGTCACGTTGCGGCAGGGGTCGAGGGAGAGGCTTTTCAGGACGATGCCGTCGTCGTCCGAGTCGACCCGGCAGTCCTCGATCGTCACGTTGCGGCAACTGTCGACGTTCAGGCCGTCGTTGTTGTACGCGACGTGGTTGAAGACGTCGATTTTGCGGATCGTGAGGCCGTCGCAACCGCGATAGTGCTGCATCCAACTGCCCGCGTTGCGCATGCGAACGCCCTCGATCACGACGTTCCGGCAGTCATGGAGGTAGATGTTCTTGGGCCGCAACCGCGACTTGTCTCGAAAGGCTGCGCCCTGCCCGTCGATTATGCCCGAGCCGCGGATCGTGAGGTTTTCCAGGTTTGCCCCGGCGAGGATCGCGGCATAGCGGAAGCCAGCGCCCGCTCGCGGCGTCCGGTATTGCTGGCGGTCCTGGGTGCCCAGGAGCGTCGCCCCCTCATCGAGCGCAAGGGTGAGGTTGCTCGCCAGGTAGACGGTGCCGGTCAGCCACGTGCCCGGCGGGACTTGGACGGTTCCGCCCCCCTGCGCCGCGGAGCGGTCGACCGCCTCCTGGATGGCGGCCGTCGCGAGCGTCTTGCCGTCGCCCACCGCGCCGCAATCGCGGATGTCGACCACGTGCTCGGCGGCAGGCGCCGGCCGCATCGCAGAAACCCAAGAAAGCCCCAATAGCATCGCGAGCCTGGCAGTCGTCATCGTTCTCACTCCTCCACGGGTGCGAGGTGGATCGCGCCGATCGCTGGCGCGAGCGGCGGCGTCTTGTTTGGAAATCGTCACGGGGAGTTCCTCCGCGACCGGTTCGAACCGCGCGGCCGGTTCAAACCGGCCGCGCGATTCGGATTCGTCCTGTATAACGCACGGAGACTTCGTGATGAAGACCCGCTAGGGTGCGGATCGGGCGGCCGGCAATTGTGCGCGTGGCACGGGCGCGGCGGCATGACGGCTTGATTCTCGGGCTGAGCGGGAGATAATGGGCGGTTGCCTCGCAAGGCAACATCTACGCCGGTGACATCATGGGCTGCCGGGTGCAGAAATTCATCAGACGCAACTGAGTGAGGAATGCTTCATGTTGTTGGCATTTGGCGAGATCATGCTCCGGGTGGCGCCGCCCGGCGCGGCCCGGTTCCGGCAATGCCTGCCTGGCCCGGTCGAGGTGACGTTTGGCGGCGGCGAGGCGAACGTTTGCGGGTCGCTTGCCTTGCTTGGCCGGCCGGTCCGCTACGTGACCGCGCTTCCGGACAATCCGTTGGCCGACGCGCTGGTCGGCTGGCAGCGGAGCCTGGGGATTGACACGAGCCACATTCTCCGCCGGGAGGGGCGGCTGGGGATTTACTATCTTGAAACCGGCGCCAATCAGCGCGGCTCGACGGTGGTCTACGATCGCGCGGCCAGCTCGGTGGCCCTGGCCGCG
>LSQX01243072.1_pt1 | contig 24858 bp, 23 predicted proteins | sample 654561 | NCBI WGS metagenome assembly LSQX01 (sample SAMN04489861, study PRJNA283612) | anaerobic digester metagenome | isolation source: 4 biogas reactors fed with cattle manure at either 37C or 55C with and... | place: Denmark: Kongens Lyngby | collected 2014 | reverse complement strand
TGCAATTTACGGAAACTCAAGCATATATATATAGCCTCACACACCCGTACAAGTACAAGATGCCCTGATATGTATGTCTTTATCGGACTTAAAAGTCCGCTAACTACTACACATATCAGAGCACTTGTTCTTCTAAGGGTGCATTATGGTTATACATATATGCCTTAATATTTTTAGCAATAACCTTTTAAACAATTCTGTATTCTATCATCTTTTGATAGCATTTGGTTCCAAATATTATACCTACGATTGCAATTCCGGTAAAGCATAGGTACTTAACTATTTTTGTGACATTTACGGTCACATTTACGGATACACCTACTGCTGCATTATCATCAGACTTGTCAGCCTTCTTAGATTCACAGCAACTAACCATTGACATATTAATCTTCCCTTCTTGATTTTGATAAGATCGACTTATTTATTATTATGATTTATCTATATGATTATGATTAATGGTATGAATTATTATTTAGTATCCAAGCTCTTCTCCAACGAGTATAACCTTAATCCTTCCTGGAATTTTGGACTTTCGTGTGATAACTATCTGGCAGCAGATGCAATCATCCACTAGGCAGTTAGCACATCGACCCAGCTGAGCACAGGGGGTTTTGTATCCCAGTCTTATGTTGTTTGGCGGGGATGCCATATTTCTTACCCTTTCTATTCCTGTGTCCACATCTGTAACAATCTTGTTCATGCCAGCGATTATAACCACATTTCTCGGTCCTGTGATAAGGCAGGCGACTCGATTACCTTTACCGTCTATATTAACTAATTGACCGTCAAGAGTAATCGCATTAGAGCTCATAAAATAATAATCACAGGTTACAATTTTACCGTAGAGTAAGGAGCTTTCCTCGGGTGTTCTTGCAGTATGTCTATCATACAGTATGTAATCCGAGTCCTTCAAATACTCAAATAATCCGATTTCATTCAAGGTTTCGGAACCACCCCATGATATGGAGCAACCGGGTGTAAGGAAGCGTTTAGCCATCATCAAAGCCTCTGCTTTGTTATCGCAATAATAACCTTCTATTCCCCGTCTGTTAAATCGCTCAATCAAGGTGCCTGATAGGTTCTCATAATAGGTCTTTTTTGCAGTCATTTCAGATTCCTCCTTCTTCTAGCCAGCGTTCTTATTTATATACATTCATACCTTTTTACAAAGCATATGCCTATAGCTCCGGGGCCTGTATAGGTGCCTATTGTTACGCCTATCTGAAATATGGGAAGTGTAAGCTTTCTATCAAGATAAGTCTCAAGCTTCATCTCAAGATAATGGGCATCTTCAAGAGTAGTAGCATTAGCTATACAGAATAAATAATCCGCAGGGCTTTCCTCCGTATCATCAAAATATTCCTTCACCATATCAAGCACCTTGTCCAGTGATTTTTTTCTACCACGAATATTAGAGTAGGGTATTAACTCCGCCTCCTTAAGCTGAATAAGTGGCTTTAGATCCAGCATATCTCTAGCCAAGGAGATAACCTTGCCGATTCGCCTTCCCTTAGTAAGATATTCTAGAGTATTAACAGTGAACATAATCCTTGCCGTGCTTTTTAGAAGATTAGCTTTATGGGTCACTTCCTCTAAGGTTAATCCTGCATTCTTCATGGCAGCTATCTGCATAAGAAGGACTCCCTGCCCCCCTGTAGCCTGGATGCTATCTATAATTGAAATAAGAGCATGTGGATATTGCTCCTCCAATATATGCTTAGCCTTTAGTGCGGATTGATATGAGCCAGAAAACTTCTGTGTAAGGCATAGACAAAGAATGTCTTTGCCCTCCTTAAGAGTAGGTCTAAACATGGCTATATAGTCCTGAACAGAAGGAAGAGAGGTATTTGCATAGATTTTCTTTGAAGTCAGGGTTTCATAGAATTCTTCTTTGCTTATATCAATATTTTCCTTAAAATAATTCTCCTGATCGAAGCTCACATAAAAAGGTATTAGTTTTATTTGATGTTCCTCCAGCAGATTATCAGGTAAATCACAAGAGGAATCACTGAAAATTTGATAAGTTCGCATAATAATCTCCTATAGTACCTTGTGTCATGGCTTTCATTACTACATATATTGTATACGATGTATAGGTAATATTCAATAAAAACCTTCACGAATAAACAGAATTGTCCATGGAAGATATCATGTTTTATGTGATATGCATTTTATATCACAACAAAACATTAAGTTGCCAATAATCTTCAAATATAACTAGAAATAACTATTTGTCGCTTTAGCAAATATACGATATACTATAAGCATCCACGGATAAGTGTAACGTGAGCGAAAGGACGTAGTCCTTGAGCTTCTAATCTGCTTAAATAAACATAACATTATGAAAGTTGGGAAGTAATGTCTATTAATTTATACATAACAGAAAAACCAAGCGTGGCATTGGAATTTGCCAAGGCACTTAAGATATCCGGTAAGAGGCAGGATGGATATATCGAATCCGGTGACAGCATAGTTACTTGGTGTGTAGGTCATCTTGTCACTATGAGCTATCCAGAAGCATATGATCCGTCTTATAAGAAATGGAGAATGGAGCCACTGCCCTTTCTTCCAAAGGAATTTAAATATGAAATAATACCAAATGTAAAGAAGCAATTTCAAATAGTTAAAGGACTTCTAAATCGTAAGGATGTCTCTACAATCTATGTCTGTACAGACTCGGGGCGGGAAGGAGAATACATATATCGCTTGGTAGATCAGGCGGCAAAGGTAGCAAGTACCAAGGTCAAGAAGAGAGTGTGGATAGATTCACAGACTGAGGATGAGATACTTAGAGGAATCAGAGAAGCTAAGCCTCTGAGTGCATATGATAACCTTTCTAATGCGGCATATCTTCGTGCCAAGGAAGATTATCTTATGGGTATAAATTTTTCTAGGATTTTAACCTTAAAATACGGTAATTCGGTTCAAGACTTCCTACAAAGTAAAAAATGGTCTGCAATATCTGTCGGAAGAGTAATGACCTGTGTGCTGGGAATGGTTGTAAGAAGAGAAAGAGAAATAAGAAGCTTTGTAAAGACACCATTTTATCGTGTTCTTTCCTCCTTCGGATTAGAGACGGAAGGGTATAAGGGTGAGCTTGGCGGTGAGTTTAAAGCAGTGGAGGGCTCGGCTTATTATAATTCACCTCTGCTTTATAAGGAGAACGGGTTTCTTGAGAGAGCATCGGCTGTTAAGCTGATTAATCAGCTGGCAAAGGACCGTCCGACATACGAGGAGGACGGTACATGGAATCGTGATAAATTATCCGCTGATGTGCCTCTGGGAGTTATCACACAGATGGAAAAGAAGAAGGAGAATAAGAATCCTCCTCTCTTATATAATCTGGCAGAGCTTCAAAATGACTGCTCCAGGATGTATAAGATAAGCCCTGATGAGACCTTAAAGATAGTCCAGGAGCTTTATGAAAAGAAGCTGGTTACCTATCCTAGAACTGACGCTAGGGTATTATCCACCTCAGTAGCAAAGGAGATAGCTAAGAATATTGGAGGACTCAAAAACTATTCTAAGCTTAGCGGATTTGCGGATAAGATTATTAGTACCGGGGCTTTTAAGGGTATCGAAAAGACAAGATATGTTAATGACAGCAAAATTACCGATCACTATGCAATCATTCCTACCGGACAAGGTATTAATACCTTGGATAGCGTATCAGCGACCGCCCAGAGGGTATATGAAACCATAGCCAGGCGCTTTCTTAGTATTTTTTATCCAGCGGCTGTCTATCGTAGGATAAATATTACTGTTCAGATAGAAAGAGAATCCTTCTTCTCGACATTTCGCATACTGGAGCAGGAGGGTTATTTTGAGGTGGCTGGAAACCCATCTGCCTCCAAGGATAAGCAAAGCAACACAGGTAAACAAGATAATCAAGCCGGAAGTGAAGAGAGTGATGAGCAGGAGGATGATACAAGAGACCAGAGCTTTATTGATGCAGTATTGAGTCTGAAAAAAGGGATGAGACTTCCTGTGAATGGACTGGCTATTAAGGAGGGGGAGACATCTCCTCCCAAGAGATATAGCTCCGGTACCCTAATACTTGCCATGGAAAATGCCGGACAACTTATAGAGGATGAGGAGCTTCGTGCACAAATAAAAGGTAGCGGAATAGGAACCTCTGCCACCAGAGCAGAGATACTGAATAAGCTTGTCAAGATTTCTTATTTGCAGCTCAATAAAAAGACGCAGATTATAACTCCTGCCTTACTGGGTGAATTGGTATATGAAGTGGTAAATGCGTCAATAAAATCCCTGCTAAATGCTGAGTTGACTGCCAGCTGGGAGAAGGGTCTTGCATACGTAGAGGAAGGAAGTATCACTGAGGAAGAATATATGGATAAGCTTGAGGGATTTGTAGGGCGTATGGTAAATGGGGTAAAGGCTATTGATAATCAGATACATCTTATCAATAATTTCAGGTATGTATCCTCCTTCTATAAATAATATATTAATATTATGTATGGAAAGTATTTTTTGATGACAAATTAAGTATAATGTGATAATATTACGCCTGTAAAGTAATAGAAAGTCACATTATTTGGAGGTTCTTATGGATATTATTATTAAAAAAGATTATGAACAAATGAGTAAATGTGCAGCAGAGTATGTGGCCGCACTTATACATAAAAAGCCTAATTGTGTTATTGGTTTTGCTACAGGCAGTACACCTATCGGAACTTATCGTGAGCTAATTCGTATGCACAAGGAGGGTTTGGATTTTTCAAATGTCATAGCCTTTAACCTGGATGAGTATTATGGTATTGGTATGGATTTGTCAAAGCCATATGCAATGGATCAAAGCTACCAGAGATTTATGCACGAAGAGATCTTTAATTACATAAACATAAAAAAAGAAAATATACATATACCTGATGGACTGACTAAAAACCCTGAAGAGTTTTGCAAAGAATATGAAGAGGCAATAAAAAAAGCAGGTGGAATTGATCTTCAATTACTTGGGATAGGTGGAGACGGACATTGGGCCTTCAATGAGCCTGGTGCTTCCCTTGATTCCAGAACAAGGATAGAGAAGCTTAGTAAGCAGACACTAGATGATAATTATGAAGCGTTTTATAAGTCTGCAGGCTTTTTGAGGGATGATATGCCTCATTATGCCATTACCATGGGTATTGGGACTATTCTTGATGCTAGAAGTGTACTTATGCTAGCAAATGGTTATAAGAAGGCCAAGATTGTAGCAAAAGCATTGGAAGGTCCGGTTACAAATCAGGTTACAGCATCAGCAATTCAGATATTTAAAGGTGAAGCCATTGTTATCCTAGATGAGGCTGCTGCTTCAATGCTGAGTGAGGCGAAAAGCTCTACCTCGGTATCGTAATGGTGCCTATCGTAATGGTGCCAGGCACCATTACAAAAGTATGAACATTTTTAGTGTGTATTTAATGATTTCGTAATGGTGCCTGGCACCATTAGAAGGGGGAATAGAATGTATCAGCAGTTAGAAATAAGAGAACTTCTGGACCTAAATGAGACAATAGCTTTTGAAGTTTTTGAAAGATGTGTTTATCCCTGGGAGGTATTGGGGCAGATAGGTAAGGAAATTTTGAGAATCGGTCCTACATTATCAGAGGAAGATTATGATAGGGTGGGCGAGGATGTATGGATTGCTAAATCAGCAAGAGTAGCACCCTCTGCATCCATAAGCGGTCCAACTATTATAGGTAAGGATACAGAGATTAGGCATTGTGCATTTATTCGGGGCAATGCTATTGTTGGTGAGGGGGCTGTTGTAGGGAATTCTACGGAGCTTAAAAATGTAATACTCTTTAATAGGACTCAGGTTCCTCATTTTAACTATGTGGGAGATTCTATTCTCGGATACCGTTCACATATGGGTGCTGGTTGTATAACCTCCAATGTCAAGTCAGACAAAACCTTGGTTAAGGTAGATTTTAATGGGGAAAGAATAGAAACCGGCTTAAAGAAATTTGGAGCTATACTGGGCGATAATGTAGAGGTGGGCTGTAATGCTGTATTAAATCCCGGTGCTGTTGTAGCTAGGAATGCAAGTATCTACCCCCTATCTATGGTTAGAGGATTTATACCTGCTGGAAGCATATATAAGAAAGCTGGAGAAATAGTATCTAGACGTCCGGATTAAAGTCGAATTAGAGTGTTTATTCAATTTACTACTGGACTTATAGAGTGATTTATGCGAAAATATGTTAAGTATATAACAAACAAAATAAATATTGCGTCATTGAAAGGAGTTTCAACAACATGATTTATTCACATGAAGTTAAAATGATGTGTCCGGTTGCCCAGGGTGTTAACCATGGAGCAGCGCCAATTCCTGAAGAAGCAAAATGGGTTAAGGCTAAGGAAGTAACCGATATCTCCGGGTTTACACACGGTATAGGTTGGTGTGCACCTCAGCAGGGTACCTGTAAGCTAACACTAAATGTTAAGGAAGGTATAATTCAGGAAGCATTGATAGAGACAATTGGATGCTCAGGAATGACTCATTCCGCGGCTATGGCATCAGAGATACTACCTGGAAAAACTATACTTGAGGCTTTAAATACCGACTTGGTATGTGATGCTATAAATACCGCTATGAGGGAGCTTTTCCTACAGATCGTATATGGTCGTACTCAGAGTGCATTTTCTGAAGGCGGTCTTCAGATTGGTGCAGGCTTAGAGGATTTGGGTAAAGGCCTCCGTAGCCAGATTGGTACCATGTATGGAACCCTTGCAAAAGGTCCTCGCTATCTTGAGATGGCAGAAGGCTATGTAACCGGTATTGCTCTTGATGAGGATAATGAAATTATCGGTTATCAGTTCGTAAGTATTGGCAAGATGATGGACTTCATCAAAAAAGGTGATGATGCTAATACTGCACTTGAAAAGGCTAAAGGACAATATGGCCGTGTAGATGATGCTGTTAAAATCATTGACCCAAGACACGAATAATATAAGGAGGATACATACTATGGCTTTATTTGAATCATATGAAAGAAGAATAGATAAGATAAATTCTGTGTTAAAAAGTAATGGCATTTCATCCATTGAAGAAGCTGAGAAGATTACTAAGGATGCCGGACTTAACGTACATGATATGGTAAAGGGAATTCAGCCCATTTGCTTTGAAAATGCTTGCTGGGCTTATACAGTAGGTGCAGCAATCGCTATCAAAAAGGGTGCAAGAAAAGCAGCTGATGCAGCTGCGGCTATAGGTGAAGGCTTACAGGCCTTCTGTATTCCAGGTTCAGTTGCTGACCAGAGAAAGGTTGGACTTGGACATGGTAACCTTGGAAAGATGCTGCTTGAAGAGTCCACCGAATGCTTTGCATTCTTAGCAGGACATGAATCCTTTGCAGCGGCTGAGGGCGCAATCGGTATTGCTCAGTCAGCTAACAAGGTTAGAAAGACACCTCTTAAAGTTATCCTTAACGGACTTGGTAAGGATGCCGCACAGATTATTTCCCGTATCAATGGATTTACATATGTAGAGACTGACATGGACTATTATACAGGCGAAGTTAAGGAGGTTATGCGTAAGTCCTATAGCAAGGGCGACAGAGCCGCGGTAAATTGCTATGGTGCTAATGATGTTACTGAAGGCGTTGCAATTATGCATAAGGAACATGTGGATGTATCCATAACAGGAAACTCCACCAATCCTACCAGATTCCAGCATCCTGTAGCAGGTACATATAAGAAGGAATGTACCTGGCAGGGTAAGAAGTACTTCTCTGTGGCCTCTGGTGGTGGTACAGGAAGAACTCTTCATCCTGACAACATGGCAGCAGGCCCCGCGTCCTATGGCATGACCGATACCATGGGAAGAATGCACTCCGATGCACAGTTCGCAGGCTCCTCATCAGTTCCTGCTCACGTAGAGATGATGGGACTTATAGGCATGGGTAACAACCCTATGGTTGGAGCTACAGTAGCAGTAGCGGTAAGCATTCAGCAGGCAGCTGAGGCTAATCGTTTCTAAAGAATATTAATATAAGTGTTTGTAAAGTTATTAAAGTTTTGAAAATAGTATTAAAGTATTTAAAATTAATAGCTTATGAGGGATGATTCTATACGATTCATCCCTCATTTTTTGATAATATATTGTTGGGGATATATATTATGGTATACTGTAGAAAAAGAGAGGGATAAAATATATGAAAAAAATAATTTATCTATTTGTTATTTGCATATTAGCTAGTTCCTCATCTTCAGGGTGTAATGTTTCAAATAGCTAAGAAAGCAGTATTTAAATTTATGCATAAGTACAAATCAAATAGAAAATACTATACAATATAACCAATTTTTTTTATCATGTATTTACATTAAATTCTAGTAATGTTAACATTGTACAAAGATATCTCGGGAGGGATTATGGACAATAAAAATGAATATGATATTATAATACAATATGAAAAAAATTGGAATAATGATATCAATACATACAATACATTAGTAGAATTATATGAAATTATAAACTCTAATTATGAAAAAAGGATTCTATTAGATTTTAATAATGTTGAGTTTATAGCTGCTAATATATTTGCATTATTTGGTGGCATTTTAGAATCATTGGTACTAAAAAGAAAGCATGCACTATTTTTATCCAACATTCACCCCAAAATTAAGAAAGTAATGCAAATGAATGGATTACATAGATTTCTTAAATGGGAGAAAGTTAAAGATGCTTATAATAGCACTATAGAATATAGGGCATTTAATGCTACGACAGAGAACTTAGAAGAGTTTGAGAAATATATCGTATTGAATATATTTACACTGCATCAAATGCCTAATATGTCCGATAAAGTAAGAGAAAGGATTATAGATAACTTTTTAGAGATGTTTAACAATGTAATTGATCATGCTGATAGTGATAAGGTTTATGTATGTGGACAATATTTTCATAGAATGGGAAACTTAGTATTAACTATAGTTGATTTTGGTAAAACAATTAAGCAAAATGTAGAAAAATTTTTAGAAAGCGTGGAAATGTCTTTTAACACTTTAGAATGGGCTATCATACCAGGAAATTCTACAAAAGTAACTTCCGCCCCGGGTGGGTTAGGGTTTAGCTTGATTTTAGATTTTATTAAGCTAAACAAAGGAGCTTTTACTCTTATATCTGATAATGAATGTTATGAGATAAAAGGTGATGGAAAAAGTAGGTTTAATAATATACCAAGATCTTTTAATGGTACAATTGTTACAATTTCGTTCAATTTACGAGATGATTTTTCGTATATATTAAAAGACGAAAAAGAATCAAAAATTATTTTTTAAGGAGGCTTACTATGGAATTTAAAATAATTAATGTTAAAAATGAGATAAACAGCCCTTCAGCTTTAACTAGAGAACAGGGGAAAATTATTTTTGATAATATAGTTGAAACAATTGACAATGGAATAGGAGTTGAACTAGATTTTAATGATATTGAAAGTCTTATAACTCCATTTCTAAACGTTGCGATAGGGAAGTTATATGAGAAATATGATAGTCAGAAATTAAATGAATATTTAAAGCCTAAAAATATTCCTTCTGGTAAGGTCTCATCGTTCAATTTAGTAATTGAAAATGCAAAAAAATATTATAGTAATAAACTGGCATTTGATGAAACTATTAAGGATGTGATTGATGTATGAGCCATTCACCAAAAATATCTTTAGAGTCATATAAACCAAGAATTTCAGACTCTTTATTAATTGATACTAATATATTGATCAGGTTGTTTTATCCAGTGGATTTTAAAGGAACTATAGAAAAATACGAAATATTATATGAAAAAATCAGAGAAGCAAAATCAAATCTCTTATTGACATCAATTCAAGTATCTGAATTTGTTAATAGATGCATTCGTATACAATACCATTTATTTAAAGAAAATATACCTGGGGAAAATATAGATTTTAAAAATGATTATCGTTGTACCGATGATTATTATGATAAGATGAATGCTATCTTAGATATAATAAAATATGATATTATCCCGAATTTTACATTTATCAATGATGAATTTAATATGCTACCTTCTGAAAAGTTATTTATTTATGGGTTTTCTTACGATTTTAATGATGCGATTTTAGTTGAAATTGCTAGAAGGCATAATGCAATACTAGTTACTAATGATAGAGATTTTGCTAATTATGATACTGATGTTAAAATAGTTACAGATAATAGTTTTTTATTAAAATGTAAATGAATTTATAGCTGATGGCATGAGCTGTCCTAAGTAATATATATTTTTTTCTCGGAAACTTAATGTGACGGAAGAGTAGTCTAGTAGGAACAATCTTATACAACTCTTTGTACTAGGTATATGTAGACTTTTGACTACGCCTCAATCTGTCTTGATTGTATTTTCGTGACAACAATTATCAACCATAAAACCTATACCGGTAACCGGTATTGATTTATATTTACTAATAAATATGAGATAAACTCTGAAGAGTAAAAGAACAGAGGGTATATCGCTATTTTAAGTACTGATTAAAAAGGCTGTTCCTGATATTTTTTAGGGGAGCAGCCTAGCTGCTTTTTAAAGGTTCTTGCAAAATTAGAATAATCATTAAAGCCTGACATCCTGCAGGTATCGTTAAGTGAATATCCTTCTACCAGATATTTTTTGGCTAGGATAATACGTTTGTAGATAATATATTGCTGTAGGGGAACACCTGTAACCTTCTTAAAGCACCGGCTTATATATGTGGGATTATGATGGATATGCTCCGCAACATCAGCCATGGTTATTGATTCGGTTAGGTGTTCATCTATATATTGCATGGTTTTATTAACTATGGGGGGCATCATATTAATCAGGTCAGTCTGAGTATTTTTAATGAAGAGGCTGTTGACAAAGACAAGGATCTGATTAAGATATGATTTTGCTATAATGTCATGTCCATACTCAGATGAGTTTAGAAGATTTTCTACCTTATGAACCATGAACAAGAAATCATTGATTTGATGCTCGTTAAGATAAGCTAAATTACCTTCACCAAACGGCCTATTAAGAAAGCATTTTGCTAGGTCGGTTTGTTCGCTGGATAGTAATTTAAGCAAGGGTGTGCGGATTGTTATTGAGACTCTTTCATACACCTTTAGATTAAAGCATTCCACTCTATGTAATTCATTTGGACGTATATTAAATAGGCATCCTCTCTTCATGTTATAGCAATTCTGTTCAATATAATAGCTGGCCTCTCCCTTAAGAAAAAGATATATCTCAAAGCCATCATGATGGTGATATCTACTGGTGAAATGTCCACCGCTTTTATGATCACAGCGTACATCTCTATCCAATGCAAGAAAAAATTTATCTCTTTCCATCTAATTCTCCTCATCAAACTAGAATTCACACAGCTAACAAGGGAGGATTTATCCCCCTCACTAAACTAGAATTCACACAGCTAACAAGGGAGGATTTTTCCTCCTAATGAAGCTGATTATAATCAATACATACAGTTGGAGGTAACCTCCTGAAACTCCATAAAGTCGCTTTTCGCAAAAAATAGGTAATTATCCTCCTTGTATTAGTCACAATTTGATTTTATACTAATAATTGACTAATAGCAATACATCTTATAAATTAATGATTATTAGGGAATATTAGACATTATTGATAAAGGAGTGAAAAACTATGAATAAAGCTGATGGAATGAATTATGCACCAAAGGGAAAGCCTAGCCCTGTTGTTAAGGATGGAGAATTTTGTATTGCTGCAATAGCCTTGGATCATGGACATATATATGGAATGTGTAATGGACTGACCGAAGCGGGAGCGAAATTAAAATGGGTATATGATCCTGACAAGGAGAAGGTAGATAAATTCGTGAATGCATTTCCGAATACCATGATTGCTTCAAGTGAAGAGGAAATACTAAATGATCCAGAGGTTAAGCTAGTTTGCTCTGCTGCTGTTACTAGCAAGCGTTGTGAGCTAGGACTTCGTGTTATGGAGGCGGGTAAGGATTACTTTACTGATAAAGCACCGCTGACTACTCTAGAACAGCTTCAAGCTGCCAAGGATATGGTTAATAAGACAGGCAAGAAGTACATGGTATATTATAGTGAACGTATCCATGTGGAAGCTGCTGTATTTGCAGGACAGCTAATTGAGGAGGGTGCAATAGGTAAGGTTATTCAGGTTATAGGAATGGGACCGCACAGACTTAATGCGGCTAACCGTCCTGATTGGTTCTTTATAAAGGAGTTCTATGGAGGCATCCTGTGTGATATAGGTAGTCATCAGATTGAACAGTTCTTATACTATACCGGTGCCAAGGATGCAACTGTTGTAAAGAGTCAGATTGCTAATTATAATAATCCTGAGCATCCAGAGCTGGATGACTTTGGTGACGCCATGCTGGTAGGAGATAACGGGGCTACCCAGTATTTTAGGGTGGATTGGTTTACACCGGACGGACTCGGTACCTGGGGTGACGGACGTACCTTCATACTTGGAACCGAGGGTTATATCGAGCTTCGTAAATATATTAATGTAGGTACACATGACGGCAGCTCCAACCATGTATTTCTTGCTAACGGACAGGTTGAAAAGCATTTCGAGGTTACTGGTAAGGTGGGCTTTCCATACTTTGGACAGCTAATACTTGACTGTATTAACCGTACCGAGAATGCCATGACTCAGGAGCATGCCTTTAAGGCGGCTGAGCTAAGTGTTAAGGCTCAATTACAGGCCACAAATATATTAGGCACAGAAAGGATGTAGTATATGTTAAATGTAGCGATAGTGGGAACCGGCAATATTGCACCATCCCATGTAAACGGTTTGTTAGAATTTACTGATAAGTGTAAAATAGTTGCACTATGTGATATATATCCAGAGAAGGCCGAGGCCATGAAGGATAAATACAAATTAGATTGTGAGATATTCGATGATCATCAGAAGATGCTTGCCTCAGGCTTAAAGATTGATATTGTCCATGTGTGTACACCTCCTTATACCCATGCAGAGATAGCAATAAACTCTATGAACACAGGAAAGCATGTGGTTGTGGAAAAGCCTATGGCTACCTGTCTTTCTGAATGTGACGCTATGATAGAGGCTGAGAAGAGGAATAATGTAGTCATGTCCTGTATAGCACAGAACCGTTTTAGAAATTCTATATATAAGCTAAAGAAAACTGCAGATAGCGGTCTAGCAGGAAAGGTCCGCTGTGCCCATGTGAACTCCTATTGGTGGCGTGGACATAGCTATTATGATTTATGGTGGCGTGGTCTATGGGAGAAGGAGGGAGGCGGTCCCACACTAAATCATGCGGTACATCATATTGATATGGTTAACTGGATTCAAGGAGACCTTCCTGAAGAGGTAACGGCCATGCTCACTAATGTTATGCATGACAATTCAGAGGTGGAGGATCTATCCATAGCGGTTCTTCGTTATAAGGACGCCAGCCTAGCACAGGTTACCAGCTCGGTAGTACATCACGGAGAAGAACAAGGTATTGAGCTACAATGTGCAGATGCCAAGATTTCAGCTCCATGGGATGTAAAGGCTGAGTTATCGAGGCCTAACGGCTTCCCCATCGAAGGTGGCAATAAAGAGTTGATTGAAAAAATAGAGGATTTCTATAAGGCTATTCCGGATCTCCTACATGAAGGGCATAGCGGTCAGATAGAGGATATACTAAATGCACTTGAAAATGGAACGAGACCTCTTATAACTGGTATAGAAGGAAGACAGACAATCGAGCTGATTACTGCTATATATAGAGCGGGCTGTATGAAGGAAGTTGTCAAGCTACCATTAAGCAAAGATGATGAGTTCTATACATTTGACGGACTTATTAAGAATGCAGTAAGATTTTATGAGAAAGGTACCGCTATAGAGAATCTCCCGACAGAAGAAATAACGGTTGGAAATTACAAATAAGAAGACATATGAATCCGGTAGTGTAAAGCTACCGGATAGTATTATACCTAGAAAAAGGAGTCATACCATGAATACAGTACGAATCGGTATAATCGGAATAGGAAATATGGGTAGTGCCCATGCACAAAGTATATTTCAGGGAAAGGTTAGTAGCCTTTTACTTACAGCAGTATGTGATATTGACGAAAGTAGATTAGAGTGGGCCAAACAGACCTTTGGTGAAGAGGTATCCTTATATTCTGATTATCATTTATTAATAAATAGTGGTCTTGTAGATGCCATTCTGATAGCTACACCCCATAGCCTTCATCCTATTATTGCTTTAGATGGCTTTAGTGCTAATCTACATGTATTAACAGAAAAGCCAGCAGGTATAGATATTTTGCATGTCAGGAAGATGAATGAGGCGGCAGAAGCTTCAGACAAGATATTTGCAATTATGTATAACCAGAGGACAAATCCTCTATTCGCCCGTCTGAAAAAGATGGTAGAGGAAGGCGAGTTAGGTGAAATGAAGCGCTTTATCTGGATTGTAAGTAATTGGTATAGAACTCAAACATACTATGATTCTGCAACATGGAGAGCTTCTTGGAAGGGAGAAGGTGGAGGAGTACTACTAAATCAGTGTCCTCATAATCTGGATATCTGGCAGTGGATTACAGGTATGCCTGTTAAGATACGTTCTTTTTGTAAATACGGTCATTATCATAAAATAACCGTAGAGGATGACGTAACTATTCTTGCCGAGTATGCTAATGAAGCAACCGCTGTATTTATTACCTCCACAGGTGAATATCCCGGTACTAATAGACTGGAGTATTCAGGGACTAAGGGAAAAGCAGTTATAGAAGAAGGAATACTAAAGGTCTATAAGCTAGATACCGATGAGAGAGAGATATGTTTTAATTCAAATGAAGGCTTCCCAAGTATAGATGTTCATTATGAAGAATTTGCTCAGCAGGAGCCTGAAAGCGGACATGTTGGAATACTTCAAAACTTTACAAATGCCATACTACATGGTGAGGCATTATTATCACCGGGTACCCAGGGCATATATGGGTTAACAATCAGTAATGCAGCATACATGTCTGATTGGTTAGATCGCTGGATTGACTTGCCAATGGATGAGTATTTATTTAATCAGATGTTAAATGAAAAACAATCACAAGAGGAGAGTAAAATTATAAAAAATACAGAATCTTCAGAAAAACTTGAAGGTGAATATAGCGAGCGCTGGCAGGTAAGATGGTAGAATACAATTGTTAGATATGGGAAATATGTCGTTTTGATTGATATTCTGTAGTATTAAATCTAAAAACAAACATAATTGACATATATTAGCATTTAACTTATAATATTAATATATTTATAATTAATATGATTACAACTATGGTTAATTGGAACCTTAGACAAGGAATGTACTTGAAAAGCATACCAGTGGAGAGCACATATGATGAAGGATGCTAAGCTACACAAGAAAAACAAAAAGTCAGATGAAAAAAACATGCCCTATATCTTTGATGCATATAAGGTTGCGATAGTATATGCAATTTTTGGAGGTCTATGGATCCTATTATCTGATAAAATTCTTGGATTTATATTTCCTGATCTCAAAACATATAAAAGCATTCAGACCTATAAGGGTGTGCTTTATGTGCTTATTACCACCTTATTAGTGTATGAGCTATTAAGGCGTAGGTTAAAGCTATGGCATATAGAGTATAAGAAGAGAGAAGAGGCTTTCCAAGAGCTGAAGCTAATCAATGAGGAATTAGTCAAGCTTGATGCTGAGCTAACCTATCAAAAGAAGCTGAATGAGAATATTATCATGGAAGCTCCTTCAATTATCATTACATGGGATGATACAGGAAGAATTCTATCAATCAATCCATTTGGTGAGAAGCTAACTGGGTATACAGAGGAAGAGCTTATTAACGGCCCTGGATGGAAATTGCTTGTTCCTGAAGAGCGGTTCTATATGGCTATAGATACATATTTTGAAATTAAGGATATGGATGAAGCATTAATCTATGACGGTGCTGTGATTACTAAGGATGGCAGAAGAGTTGATATCCTGTGGTCTAGTAAGACTCTTTTTCAACAGTCCGATGAGGGAGGCAAAAAATATGTATCCATCGGAACCGATTTAGAGGAGCGCAAGAGATACGAAGAGAAAATTAAACATATGGCTTACTACGATACCCTAACAAATCTACCGAATAGACTTATGTTTGAACAGATGGTAAGCAAACATATAAGAGATAAGGATAGTAGCTTTGCTATAGCTTATATGGATATTGATAATTTTAAGAATATAAATGACTCCATTGGTCATAAGGCTGGCGATGTGTTTTTAAAGTATTTTGCTAATACAATTCTTGAAAATGTTGAGGAGAGTGCCTTTGTTGCCAGACTGGGCGGAGATGAGTTCGCTATATTATATAAATACGATTCCAAAGAAGGAATCTTGGAAAAGGTTGAAAGCTTACTGAAGCAAACTAATAGGATATGGTCCCACGATAATAGATTGTTTTATATATCTACAAGCGTCGGAATTGTTTTATATCCAGAGAATGGCGATAATACCTCGGAACTTCTTATGAATGCCGATATTGCCATGTATGCTTCGAAAAGAGAAGGAAGAAACAGGATATTATTTTACAAGAGTGACTTAATGGAAGAGAATTCAAGATACGGTGATATGGCAAATAATCTGCAGGAGGGTATGGACCAACAGCAGTTTTACCTTGTATATCAACCACAATATAATTTATATAGTAAGGAGCTTATAGGTATGGAAGCTCTGCTTCGCTGGGAGCATCCTTCTGAAGGATTTATATCTCCTGGTGATTTTATTCCTATTGCAGAGAGAACCGGCCAGATATACCGTTTAGAAAGATGGGTCATAAGAAAGGCTTTGGAGCAGAGATCAATATGGGAGCAACAGGGCTATGGGTATATACAAACATCTATAAATTTATCAACTAAAACGCTTACCAGTGCAATTAATTTTGCTGAATGGGAGCAAATATTATCCGAGTATGATGTAGATTATTCAAAAATAATTATAGAGATTACTGAGACAGCCGACATCTTAGATGTAGAAAATGTTATCGGCCGCTTAAATATACTAAAGAAAAGAGGAATACGTATTGCTCTAGATGATTTTGGAACAGGCTATTCATCCTTGAACTATCTTAAAAAATTCCCCATAGACATTATTAAGCTTGATAGAAGCTTTATAAATGCCATTACCGAGGAAGGTGTGGATACATTATTAATAAAGAACATACTTAAGCTTGCTAATGATTTGAAGTTTGAGGTTATTGCAGAGGGAATAGAAACCTATGAACAAATGCAGTTATTAGTTGATTACAACTGCGAGAGCGGCCAAGGCTTTTTACTAAGCAAACCTCTTACTGTCGAGAATATTTTTAACCTCTTAAATAACTATAACAAATAATATTGTCATTTATTTAAAGACACAGACAGCTCCTTAATTTATATAGCCTAGGAGCGCCTGTGTCTTTTTCTTATTATATTATTACATATGCTGTGCTTCTTTGTCTGCTTCCTCTACAATTTCATCCAAAACCTTAATCAAGTCATGAATGGTATATAGTTCTACATTGCGATCTAGAATTACATTTTTTAAATCGACAGAAAGAGTTTCAAATTTTTCTTTAATAGCCGGGGCTACATATGACATTGTAATCATCCTCCACTTAAGATAATTGATCGCGACCTCTTGTTTTCTGCTGAATAAACATCTCCATTTCTTCTATAGTATGGAATTCATCAATATGCTTTTTTACCTCTTTTCTGGTTTCATCATCCAGCCCATCAAGACGCTCTTCATATTCGGATTTATTTGTAAAGTAGAAGTTCGTAAGACCGGAATCTATAAATCCTGCACTAAATTGGCTACCAGTATCTATATGTCCATTAAAATTCATCATAAAAGAAATCCCCTTTCCATATAAGTATAAAATCAGTATTTCTTATTTTCTTATGCATTATTCCATTTATAGCAGTTAGACACATCCATTTTCTGCTTGTTATAGCATTTGTTATAAGCTATAATTGACATAATCGATCAATATCTGATTATTAGCCATTTAGTCATAGGAGGTAGGTAATGAAGAAAGGCATCATTTTAATAGCTATTGGTATAATATTGTTAGCATTAGATATACGAATACCCATGGGAGATGCTTATCCACCTATGGAAATGATAGATGAATTAGGAGAAGTCTTTCAGGGCAAAATTATTAATAATTTAATTGGCATAGGTCCGAAGATTGATGTAATATCAGATGTCTTAGGCTACGTTTTTCTTTTTTTAGGAGCCATATTCTTATTAAAATATGACTTTAAGTTTATATTTGGAATGATTCTTATACCTTTTGCAATTTATTTATATATTACTATTTTGCGACTTCCCTACAACTTTATACTTGGTGATTTATATTTGAAGGCTGCAGGCTATCATTTTGTTTTAGTCTTTATAGAGATACTGACGGAATTATTTATTATCAAGGGAGTCATAAATGTTGTCCAAACTACTCAGACCAAGTGGAATGTAAATGAACTACTTGTCGGCTGGGTTCTTGCTATGATAAGTAAGGGAATTCTTTCGGGTATTCACTTCTTCTATAGCAGAGGAGTCTTCTATTCTATTTATTCTCTCGTTATGATAGGAGCTACCGTGTTTTATCTGAATAGACTATATGTGATAACAAAGTTTAAGCTGGAGGAGAATTCATGAACAAAAATGAATTTAAAAAGCTTATAGAATCTAAAATAGTCATACTGGATGGAGCCTGCGGAAGCAATCTGCAGACCAAGGGGATGACATCTGGTGTATGCCCTGAACAGTGGATGACTGATAATGCCGACATTGTTATAGAATTACAGAGGCAGTTTTTAGAGGCGGGAACGGATATTTTATTCGCTCCCACATTTACAGCAAATAGAATAAAGCTTAAGGAATATGGCCTAGAGGATAAGATTTCTTATTTCAACAGGCAGTTAGTTAAGATAAGTAAGAAGGCCAGAGAATTATATCGAAAACAAAGCGGTTATAAACGCAACATATATATAGCGGCCGATATCACCATGACAGGAGAAATGGTTGCTCCAAATGGCAAGCTATCCTTCGAGGAGCTTGTAAATGTCTATAAGGAGCAGATGGAATATATTCTGGATGAAGGGGTAGACCTCTTCGTTATAGAAACCATGATGAGTCTACAGGAATCTAGGGCAGCCCTTCTTGCTGTCCATGAGCTATGCGATCTTCCGGTTATGGTATCACTGACCTATCAGGAGAATAACCGCACACTTTATGGGACAGACCCTAAGACTGCAATCACAGTATTGCAGGCCATGGGCGCCGATGCTGTGGGAGTAAATTGCTCCACTGGCCCGGAAAAGATGCATGATATCATTAAGCAGATGAAGAGTATTGCTCATGTTCCGATTTTGGCTAAGCCCAATGCAGGAATTCCTTATCTTGAGGATAAGCAGACAGTATTTCCCATGGGCCCTGATGAATTTGCCAAGGAGATGATAAAGCTTGTGTCTGAAGGAGCTAGTATAGTCGGAGGCTGCTGTGGAACGACAGCAGAGCATATAAAGCTACTATCAGAGGGGGTAAGTGACCTGCCTATTCCTAATGTTAACACTAGACATTGTAGAGCTCTAACAACCGAGAGAGAATGGACACCCATATTGTTAGATGGGAGCTTTATGGTGGTTGGAGAAAGAATTAATCCCACAGGTAAGAAGGCGCTGCAAGCAAGCCTTAGAGAAGGTGACTATACACCCATAGGGATTATGGCCAGCCAGCAGTTAGAGCAGGGGGCAGATTTTCTTGATATAAATGTGGGAATGAGTGGAATAGATGAGAAGGAAGCAATGCTTAATGCAATTGAAGAGGTTAGACGTAACAGCGATAGGCCTCTTGTTATAGATACAAGTAATACCGTGGTTATGGAGGCGGCCCTGCGAATATATCCCGGCCGTGCTTTGATGAATTCCATATCTTTAGAGAAGGAGAAGATAGATAAGCTCCTACCATTAGCTAAGAAATACGGTGCTATGTTCATACTTCTTCCTCTGTCTGATTCCGGCTTACCAAGGGATATTAATGAGAAAAAGCGTATAATACATGAGATTATGGATAGAGCCTATGCTATAGGCCTTACAAATGAGGATATAATAGTAGATGGGCTAGTAAATACTGTGGGTGCCAATCCTAGGGCGGCTATAGAGACTACCGAGACCATAAGCTATTGTAAAAATGATCTTGGAGTAGCTACTATAATAGGCTTATCGAATATTTCCTTCGGGCTACCACAGAGGCAGTATATCAACAGCACCTTTTTGGGCTTTGCCATACAGGCAGGTCTTACTATGGCTATAGCTAATCCTTCACAGGAGCTTCTTATGAATACTGCATATGCTTCTGATTTGCTGCTTGGCAAGGAAGGAGCTGCAGAAAGATATATAAATAATGTGGTAGAAATAAAAGTCGCTGATAAGCCACCGGCCAAGGAAAAACTAACCCATGAAAATAAATCTGAGGATAGCAGAATAGACTTAGATAGTAATAAACAAGCTATATTTGAAGCTGTTCTAAAGGGAAACAGGAAGGATATTCTGAAGTTAGTAGAGAAAGAGTTAGGCTCTAATAATTCACCTAGCGATATTATAGATACAGTGCTAATACCCGCTATAAATGAAGTAGGCAGATTATTTGATAGCCAGAGGTATTTTCTACCCCAGCTTATATCGGGAGCAGAGACCATGAAGCTTGCTATTGATTATCTTGAGCCTATGCTTACTGATATTGAAGACGGTGCAAAAAACCGCCATTCCACTGTTATAATCGCCACAGTATCAGGGGATATTCATGATATTGGAAAGAATTTGGTAGCCTTGATGCTTAAGAATTACGGGTATCGTGTAATCGATCTTGGTAAAGATGTGGAGACCGATATTATAATTCAAGAAGCTAAGAATGAGGAAGCGGATATAATTGCTTTGTCCGCCTTGATGACTACAACTATGGTAGAGATGAAAAATGTAGTGGATAAGGTCAAGGAAGCCGGACTTCATACGAAGATTATAATTGGCGGCGCTGTAATAACAGAGCATTATGCAAAGGAAATCGGAGCCGATGGCTATGCACCGGATGCAGGATCTGCCGTGGAGCTTGTAAGAAGGCTTGTAGAGGGAGGTTAAAACCTCCGTTATTAATACTGTTGTAAATATAATTTATTGAGGGAGGTAAACATTGGAACAGCTTAAGTATACCCATGTTGATCTTGTTATTCCAGTATACAAACCGGATAAAAAGCTATATCAGCTTCTTATTAGGATGGAAAAGCAAACAATAAAACCTAAGAATATATTTATTTTGCAAACTGTTACTGATATAGATATAAAAGAAGAATTTGAAATACCTAATGATTATAGTATAGATACACAAATTTTTTATGTGGATAAGGATGATTTTGATCACGGAGGAACCCGTAGATTCGGAGCCTCCTTATCATCAAATGCTGATATACTGATGTTTATGACACAGGATGCTATACCTGTAGATGAAGAACTTATTGAAAAGCTTATAGAGCCTTATCAGGATTCGCTTGTATCAGCTACATATGCAAGACAGCTGGCTAATTCAAAGGCAGATATCATAGAATGCTATACAAGGAATTTTAATTATCCCAAGGAAAGCAGAACGAAGTCGATAAAGGATATAGAGACACTTGGAATTAAGGCGTTTTTTTGCTCGAATGTATGTGCAACATATAGAAGAGACATTTATGAAAAGCTTGGAGGATTTGTAGAAAGAACAATATTTAACGAGGATATGATTATGGCACATGCCATGATTCATGCAGGTTATAAAATTGCTTACCAAGCAAAGGCAAAGGTGATTCATTCCCATGTCTATTCTTATCTACAGCAGTTTTCAAGAAACTTTGATTTGGGAGTATCCCATAGACAATATGCTAATGTATTTCTTAGTGTCAGTTCTGAATCTGAGGGTATTCGCTTGGTAAAATCCACCCTACAATATTTAGTTGATAATAATGAATATCTCTTGATTCCTGATTTGATTATAAGCTCAGGCATGAAATATTTGGGCTACAAATTAGGAGTAAATTATAATAAGCTCCCCAAAGATTTTGTAATACATTGCACTATGAATAAGGGCTATTGGAAAAACGGGGTTAAGTAAACATCGGTAATAGGAGAAGCTATCATGGATAATATTTCTATTATAATGACAACCTATAATGGCGAAAAATACTTAGAGGAACAGCTTGTTTCTATTCTTTCCTCCACCTATAAGGATTTTGAACTTTATATTATTGATGATGGGTCTCAGGATAATACTATGGAGATATTAGAACGTTATAAGGAAAAATATCCTGATAAGCTTCATGTAAGTAGGAATGAGACTAATCTAGGTGTAACCTTGAATTTTTTGACTGCTGTAAGCAAAACCACATCCGAATATATTATGCTTTGTGATCAGGACGATGTATGGAAGGTTGATAAGATAGCCAAAACCTTAAAAAGAGTGAAACAGATGGAGGTTCAGTTTGGTAAGGAGCTTCCTATTGCTGTATTTACAGATGCATATGTTGTAGATGAAAGTCTAAATATAATACATGAATCGTTTTTTAGATCTGGAAGGCTAAATCCCAGACTTACTGACCTACCACATTTATTAATGGAAAATAAGCTAATAGGTTGTACGGTTATGGTAAACCAAGCTGTTCGTCGAATTCTCCAAAGCAGTCCCTTACCTAAAAGGGCAAGATTTCACGATGGCTGGTTGGGGCTCATAGCTGCATCGGTTGGTAAGGTTGGATTTATTAAGGAGCCTACTTTATTTTATAGACAGCACGGTGCTAATGTGGTAGGTAATCGAGGATTTATATCATATTTCTTTAACCGTATAGGCAATATAAGAAAGCAGAAGAGGGCTCTATCAGAGCTTTATATGCAGGCAGAAGAGTTTGCTTTTCTCTACCATAATTTAATTGATGGTAGGAAGCTGGATATCATAAGCAGATTTTCTAAGCTGGGTAAAGAAAATTTTATTAAGAGAAGGATAACTATTTTAAGATATGGCTACCTCAAATCTGGGATAATCCGTAATATTGGGTTGATGTTTATAGTTTGAGAGTGTATTATTATGCAGAAACTAGATTATTTATCTTTAAATATCACAATAAAAAACATCTGTCAGTACTTGACAAACAACTATGTTGTTGTTACAATATCATTCAAATATTATTAATAAGACTCTTGTTTTTATACAGCAGAACTAGCCCCAATCCAGTTGTACTGTGGTGGCGGGGCTTTTCATATATTCACGCATAAGCAGATTAGTTAAAGGAAATGAATGTGATTAATGTGACGCGCACTCTGCGTTACGATTAATCACAGTGATTTACTTTGATACAATATTTTTTTATAACGAAAGGAGAATGCTATGAAACGTATGGTATTGTCAATATTGGTGGATAACACTGCAGGTGTATTAAGTCGTGTTGCAGGTTTATTTAGTAGAAGAGGTTATAATATCGACAGCTTGACCGTTGGAGAAACTCAAAATCCTGCAATTTCAAGAATGACGGTTATGGTCCACGGTGACGACCAGATTCTTGAGCAGATTAGAAAGCAGCTACAAAAGCTCGAAGATGTTATCGAGATAAAGGAGCTGACCAGTGGTGAATCAGTAACAAGAGAGTTGATTTTAGTACAAGTCAGTGCAGGAAGTGAAGATCGTCAAGCAATTATAGCTACAGCAGATATATTTAGGGCAAAGATTGTAGATGTTGCACTAGATTCACTTATGATTGAGCTAACGGGAAACCAGAATAAAATAGATGCATTTATTAAGCTTCTAGAGCCGTTTACTATTAAGGAAATGGTACGCACAGGGATTACCGGACTTATAAGAGGCTCCGGAGATATAGAAGATTTTATGGACTATTAAGTACTATAGTATCAGCTACCACATATATGGTACCTGGTACCAATCTAAAAAAATGGAGGAAGAAAGGTTATGGCAAAGATTTATTATCAACAGGATTGTAATTTAGCACTTTTAGATGGAAAGACAGTAGCCGTTATCGGTTATGGTAGTCAAGGCCATGCGCATGCGCTCAATCTAAAGGAGACAGGTATTAATGTAATCATAGGATTATATGAGGGAAGTAAATCATGGGCAAAGGCAGAGGCCGCAGGCTTTAAGGTATATACTGCTGCAGAAGCTGCTAAAAAAGCGGATATAATCATGATATTGATTAATGATGAGAGGCAAGCTAAGCTATACAAGGAATCCATAGAACCTAATCTTGAGGCAGGTAATGCCTTAATGTTTGCCCATGGCTTCAGTATTCATTATGGACAGATTATTCCTCCTAAGGACATAGATGTAATGTTAATTGCACCTAAGGGTCCTGGACATACTGTAAGAAGCCAGTATCTTGAAGGTCAAGGCGTTCCCTGCTTGATAGGTGTATATCAGAATGCAACTGGTAAAGCTCATGACCTAGGACTGGCATATGCATTAGGAATAGGCGGCGCAAGGGCGGGCGTGCTTGAAACAACGTTTAAAGAAGAGACAGAGACAGACCTTTTTGGTGAGCAGGCAGTATTATGCGGTGGAGTTACCGCTCTTATGAAGGCAGGTTTTGAGGTGTTAGTGGAAGCAGGTTATGAACCTGAAAGTGCTTATTTTGAATGTATACATGAAATGAAGCTAATAATTGATCTGGTTAACGAAAGTGGATTTGCTGGAATGAGATATTCCATTTCTAATACGGCTGAATATGGTGACTATATTACTGGTCCAAAGATTATTACAGAAGAAACAAAGAATGCCATGAGAAAGGTTCTTTCTGACATACAGGATGGAACATTTGCAAGAAACT
>LSQX01008583.1_pt1 | contig 24869 bp, 20 predicted proteins | sample 654561 | NCBI WGS metagenome assembly LSQX01 (sample SAMN04489861, study PRJNA283612) | anaerobic digester metagenome | isolation source: 4 biogas reactors fed with cattle manure at either 37C or 55C with and... | place: Denmark: Kongens Lyngby | collected 2014 | reverse complement strand
CTATCATTCATACCTATCCGCTGTTGGAGGAGAATGACTGGCAGCCTGATTTCGAAGCATTATCGGCCTCCGACCTTTCGGGTATTAAGCTGATGTTCGTCAACTATCCGCATATGCCTACCGGCAAAGCGCCGGGCCGGCAGGTGTTTCATAAGCTGGTTGATTTTGCGCGGAAGAATGGAATTTTGATTGTACACGACAATCCTTACAGTTTTATTTTGAACGATAAACCCTTGAGTATTTTGTCCATTCCCGGAGCCAAAGACTGTTGTCTGGAAATGAACTCCCTGAGCAAGTCGCACAATATGCCGGGTTGGCGTATAGGCATACTAGCCGCTAAGCCTGAATTTATTTCCTGGGTTATCAGGTTCAAAAGCCATGTAGATTCCGGCCAATTCCTGCCCATGCAACTGGCGGCGGTTAAAGCAATGCAATCTGACAGAAGCTGGTACGCCAAACAAAACAGGCAATACAGCTCACGCAGAGTTTTGATCGAAGAATTGATGTGTACTTTACATTGTACTTTTGACGCAAGTCAGCAGGGTATTTTCTTATGGGGCCGTATCCCCGAAACTTACGCCGATGCTGCTGAAATCTGCGATAAACTTTTGTACGAAGCCGGTGTTTTTATTGCGCCCGGTTTCATATTTGGAAGCAAAGGCAACAACTATATCCGGATTTCTCTTTGCAGCCCCGAAGATAAAATCAGAGAAGCACTGAAGCGGGTTCGCAAACACCTGAGCAAACAAGAACGCAACAGAGCAAAGAAATCAACAGCCCTTATTTGATCGTAATTATTCATTATATACTAAAATAATATGCAATTCAACAAACAATTATTTCCCGATCTTGATTTAACAAGACCCATTGTTATTTCCGGCCCATGCAGTGCCGAAACCCAGGAGCAGGTGCTCTCAACAGCCAGACAACTTTGCGAAAGAGGCATACGAATATTCCGGGCAGGTATCTGGAAACCCCGCACCAGACCAGGTGCTTTCGAAGGGGTAGGTAACAAGGGTCTTGCATGGCTCAAACTCGTCAAAGAACAGACCGGTATGTATACCTGTACCGAGGTGGCCTCTGCCCAACATGTGTACGAAGCTGTTAAGTATGGGGTAGACCTGCTGTGGATAGGAGCAAGAAGTACTGTCAATCCTTTTTTGATGCAGGAAATTGCCGATGCCGTTCAGGGGCTGGATATTCCTGTGCTGGTTAAAAATCCGGTCAATCCAGACCTGGAATTGTGGGTGGGAGCCATTGAGCGGCTATACAAAGCAGGAATCCGCAAGATGGGTGTTATTCACAGAGGTTTCAGTTCCTGGGACAAACAAATCTACCGCAATACTCCTCATTGGAATATTCCCATTGAATTGCGCCGGCGTTTCCCCGATTTGTTGATGTTTTGTGATCCCAGTCATATGGGAGGTAAACGTGAATTGATCTCTCCCTTGAGCCAGCAAGCCATGGATCTGAATTACGACGGTTTATTTATTGAAACACATTTTAAACCCGAAACGGCCCTGAGTGATGCTTGTCAGCAAATTACCCCCGATGTCCTGCAATATATTCTCAAAACTCTGGTAGTACGCCAGGGAGGCAAGCCGGACGAGGAAAAACTTAGCGTATACCGTGCCGAAATTGATGAATACGACGACGAATTGGTGGAGCTTATCAGCAAACGTATGAAAGTATCCAGATTGATAGGTATTTATAAGAAAGAAAACAACATACAGGTACTACAGGCTGCCCGTTACAACGAGATTATTGAAGAAAGGATCAAACAGGCAGCCAGCCTGGGCATAAAGGGAGACTGTATGCAAAAAATACTCGAATCCATACACGAGGAATCGGTCAGGCTGCAGATAGAAATTATGAATATGGACAATTTAAATCCCTCAGAAGAATGAAAATCCTGATTGTAGGTGCCGGCAAGATGGGCAGTTTCTTTGCCGACATTCTGAGTTTTGACCACGAAACAGCGGTCTACGACAGAGATCCTCAGAAACTCCGTTTTATTTACAATACCTGTCGCTTCAAAGAACCCGAAGAAATCAGGGAATTCGCTCCGGAACTAGTGATCAATGCTGTCACGGTGAAATACACCATTGATGCTTTCAAAACAGTATTGCCCTTGCTTCCTGCTTCCTGCATCATCAGTGATATAGCCAGTGTCAAAAACGGTCTGAAAGATTTTTATGCCGGCAGCGGCTTTCGTTTTGTTTCGACTCACCCTATGTTCGGGCCGACTTTTGCCAGCCTGAACAATCTCTCGAGCGAGAATGCTATTATCATATCCGAGAGCGATCACCTGGGCAAGACCTTTTTCAGAGATTTGTATCGCAAGCTCGGCTTGAACATCTTTGAGTATTCCTTCAAAGAACACGACGAAACTGTTGCCTATTCTCTGTCCATACCTTTTGTGTCAACCCTGGTCTTTTCGGCGGTTATGAAGCACCAGGATGCGCCCGGAACTACCTTTAAGAAACACCTGGCCATAGCCCGGGGCCTGATGAACGAGGACGACTTTCTGTTGCAGGAAATACTCTTCAATCCCGAAACCCCTGCTCAGCTGGAACTGATTCGTTCCGAACTGAAGCAAATTCTGGAAATTGTCAAAAATAAAAATGCCCCGGGGATGAAAAGCTACCTGGAAAAAATTCGGAACAACATTAGCTGAGCTCCCTGCTGCTAAATTTTTAGCTCTTTACTATTTTAGTGTTAAAAGCTGTTTTCTGAGGATATTTTTTGTATTTTCGCGCCATCTGTTCGTTTGACTTTCGGCTTGATCAAAGCAGGACAGATGGCTTTTTTATTACCATAAAAAACGAATATGAGAAAACAGCTTTTAACCAAAACATTCATTCTGTGCCTTATCGGCTTGATGGCAGGATGTACGACTCCCAAAGCTTCGAATTTTGAAATCGGAGACAAGCAATTTCTGCTCAACGGCGAAGCTTTCGTGATAAAGGCAGCCGAGATCCATTACACTCGTATCCCCAGACCTTATTGGGAACATCGCATCAAAATGAGCAAAGCCCTGGGTATGAACTCAATTTGCCTCTATATTTTTTGGAATATACACGAACAGGAGCCCGGAGTCTTTGATTTCGAGGGACAAAATGACGTGGCAGAGTTTTGTCGTATGGCCCAAAAAGAAGGCATGTACGTCATTATCAGGCCCGGACCCTATGTCTGCGCAGAATGGGAGATGGGAGGCCTGCCCTGGTGGCTGCTCAAAAAAGAAGACATAGCCCTGCGTTCGCAAGATCCCTATTACCTGGAAAGGGTGGAAATCTTTATGAACGAAGTGGGTCGTCAGCTGGCCGATTTGCAAATTAATCGGGGTGGTAATATCATCATGGTGCAGGTAGAAAACGAATTTGGCTCCTACGGCACCGACAAGCCCTATATAGAAGATATACGCGATATGGTCAGGGGAGCAGGTTTTACCGATGTGCCCTTGTTTCAGTGCGACTGGAATTCCAATTTCAAAAACAATGCCCTGGACGATTTATTGTGGACCATCAATTTTGGTACGGGCGCCAATATAGATAATCAATTTCGCGAGCTGAAACGCCTGCGTCCCAATACCCCGCTGATGTGCAGTGAATTCTGGTCAGGTTGGTTCGACCGTTGGGGTAGCCCGCACGAAACCCGCAGCGCCGAAGCATTGGTCAAAGGCATGCAGGAAATGCTCGAAAAAGATATTTCTTTCAGTCTCTACATGGCTCACGGAGGAACCACTTTTGGTCACTGGACAGGCGCAAATTCTCCTCCTTATGCTTCCTGGTGCAGTTCCTACGATTACGATGCTCCCATCAGTGAATCAGGCCAGGCTACCGAAAAATTCTACGCCGTACGTGAATTGCTGGCTCAGTACAGTGACAAAGCCCTGCCCAAAGTGCCCAAAGCCTTGCCCATGATAGAAATTCCTGAATTTGAACTGGATCAGACGGCTCCCTTATTCCAAAATCTGCCTGCAGCCATCCAATCGGATCAGATCCGTTCTATGGAATTTTTCGATCAGGGTTACGGCAGTATTTTGTACAGAACTACTCTGCCTGCCGGAAAAGCTGGCCGCCAACTTTTAGTGGAAGAAGCACACGACTGGGCTATCGTTTTTGTCGACGGCAGGCGCCTGGGTACTCTCGATCGCCGTAAAGCCGAAAAAGTGCTGGAATTACCGGGCACAGAGCAAGAGGCCGTATTGGACATTCTGGTCGAGAACATGGGCCGGGTCAATTATTCCAAAACCATCCACGACTACAAAGGCATTACCCGCAAAGTTTCTGTAAAGGACGGTCGCAGTCAGCAAGAACTCTCAGGATTCGAAGTATACCGTATCCCTGTTGAAGAGGCTTTAAGTCCCAGGCTGCAATTTGCTGACCGAACAGAAAACTGCAATATGCCGGCCTATCATAAAGGTTCTTTCAACCTGGACAAAACCGGGGATGTCTATATTGATATGCAAAACTGGAGCAAGGGTTTGGTCTGGATCAACGGCTACGCCATAGGTCGTTTTTGGGAAATAGGGCCTCAGCAAACTTTGTTTGTGCCGGGTTGTTGGCTCAAAAAAGGCCGGAACGAAATTATAGTGCTCGACATGCAAGGCCCCCGCAAGCCTGTTATTAGTGGAATTACGACTCCTATTCTGGATATGTTGCATTCCGACCAGGAGATTCTGGAACGCAACAAGAATACCAATCCCGACGAGAGCGGTTATTTTTAATGTCCTATGAAGACCAGCCTGATTTCTATACTGAGCTTCCTGCTCGTGCTGCTGTTTAGCTTGCCTGCCAAATCAGCTGACAGCCTTGTTGTCCGCAAACTGGTTTATCAGGTCGATTTACGCGATGATGTAAACAGTTTTACCTGGACGCAGATTCAAAAAGGTTTTGCCCGGGCCGAAGCCGAAAAGGCTGATTTAATTCTCCTTAATATGAACACATATGGAGGAGAAGTTCTCTATGCCGATTCCATACGTACCCGCATTTTGAACACCGAAATCCCCGTCTGTGTGTTTATCGATAACAATGCCGCTTCGGCCGGAGCTCTTATTTCCATAGCCTGCGATAAAATCTTTATGCGTACGGGAGCTACCATTGGAGCCTCAACGGTGGTGGACCAAAGCGGAGAGGTGGCTCCGGACAAATTTCAGTCCTATATGCGCGGCATCATCAGAGCAACAGCTGAATCACAGGGCAAAGATACCCTGATTGTCGAAGGAGATACCACTTACCGCTGGGTGCGTGATCCCAGAATTGCCGAAGCCATGGTAGATCCCGATGTGGAAATCCCCGGCGTTTCAGAAAAAGGCAAAGTGCTCACTTTTACAGCTTCCGAAGCCTTGCAAAATAAATATTGCGATGCCATAGTTCAAAACAAGGAAGAAATTCTGCTTAAACAATACGGATACAGCAATTACGAATTAAAGGTATTCCAACTGTCCGTGAAGGACAAAATTTCCGGCCGTCTAATGGGTACAGCCTTGAGGGCGATACTGATTATGATTATCGTGGCCGGTATCTGGTTTGAGCTTCAAAGCCCGGGCATTGGTTTTCCCAGTATCGCTGCCGGTGTAGCTGCCATATTATATTTTGCACCGCTCTATCTGGACGGCCTGGTGCAATATTGGGAAATAATCTTGTTTGTGGTCGGGGTGATTTTAATCTTTTTGGAAATCTTTGTGATCCCCGGCTTCGGTATTGCAGGCATTTTAGGTATTCTGGCCGTAGTCCTGGGCTTGAGTTTTGCCCTGGTCGACAACACCAACCTGAGTTTTGATTTCAAAAGCCTTGAAATGATCGACGAGGCATTGGTGTTGGTGGTGTTGAGCATGCTGGTCGCTTTTTTTGTTTCGCTTTGGCTAACTTCAAGAATTGGAGTAGGCAAAGGCATCTTCAGATACATGGCTTTGGAATCGGTTCAGGATAAAGAAGCCGGCTATGTAGGGGTGCCTGCCACAGACAAAAATATTATTGGCAAGACAGGTCTGGCGGCCACCGACCTGAGGCCCTCAGGCAAAATTCGTATAGAGGAGGTTTTGTACGATGCCGTAGCTGAATTCGGTTACATTGAAAAGGGTAAAAATATTAAGGTAATACGAGTAGAAAGCGCTCAATTGCATGTGGAGGAACTGAAATGAGATTTTTAGGATTGATTCCGGCCCGTTATGCTTCGAGCCGTTTTCCCGGCAAGCCTTTGGTGCAAATTAAAAACAAGCCCATGATTCAGTGGGTGTATGAACAGGCTCGTCCCTGGGTGGACGATCTCTTTGTTTGCACGGATGACGAGCGCATATTTTCGGCTGTGGAGGCTTTTGGCGGCAAGGTCATTATGACATCTTCTGCTCACCGCAGCGGCACCGATCGTTGCGCTGAAGCCTCTGCCAAACTGGAAGGTGATTTTGAGGTAGTGATCAACATACAAGGCGATGAACCCTACATCAGGGGCGAACAAATACAGGCTCTGAAAGCCTGTTTCAACAAAGCCGAAACCGAAATTGCCACCCTGGTCAAGCCTTTTAAAACCGAAGATGGTTTGCAAGCCTTGCTGAATCCCAATTCGCCCAAGGTTGTTTTGAATACCCGGGGAGAGGCCTTGTACTTTAGCAGATCGGTCATACCTTATCTTCGTAATTATCCTCAGAGTCAATGGCTCGAAAAAAACGTCTTTTACAAACACCTGGGTATTTATGCCTACAAAAGAAATATATTGGCCAAACTGGCTTTGCTCGAAGCTTCTCCCCTGGAGCAAAAAGAATCGCTGGAACAGCTGCGTTGGCTCGAAAACGGCTATAAAATCAGCACAGCTCTGACTCAGGTCGAAAACCAGGCCATTGATACTCCCGAAGATTTGGAGCGATTATTGAAAAATTTAGGATGAACAAACTGGACGACTTCAGTATCCCGCGCATGGAAAAGCAAACTTTTCCAAACGGGATGGATTTTTACTTCAAGAAAACCGATGCCGAAGGCTTACTTCGTCTGGATTTGGTCTTGCCGGCGGGTATCCAATATCAGAGCCGGCCCCTGCTGGCCCTGTTGACAAGTACCATGCTTAAAGAGGGCAGCCGCAACATGACGTCGGCTCAAATTGCAGAGCGTTTCGATTATTACGGTGCTTTTATCTTTTTTTCCTCCGGCCTGGAGAGTGCTTATGTCAATCTTTTTACACCCAAAAAATTCTTCGGCCCGACTCTTAAGTTGCTCAACGAACTTTTGCGTTATCCGGTATTCCCGCAAAAGGAACTGGAAATAAGCCTGGAACGCAATCGCCAGCAACACCTGATAGATCTGCAGAAAGTGCAGGTTCTGGCTACTATGGAAATAAACAAGTGTTTGTTCGGGCCGGAACATCCCTACGCAAAAAAACTACAGGGAGAGGATTTCAAAAGTTTCGATGCTTCGCTGCTTGCCGAATTTCACCGCCGGCATTATTGCGCCGGCCGAAGCCTTGCATTTCTCAGTGGAGAATTGAGCCGGGAAGACTGCAAACTCCTGGAGCAAACTTTGGGTACCGAGCCCTGGGGCTTATATGGGTCTTTAGCCCCGGAGGAGCCGCCCGTAATACCTCTTGAAGCTCAAAAAATTGTAGTGCCCAAAGCCGACAGCCTGCAGGCTGCTTTGCGCTTTTCTATTCCTTTGAATATCAACAAAGACCACGAAGACTTTAAAAAACTGAGATTTGTTGATACCCTGCTGGGCGGCTATTTCGGCAGCAGACTTATGAGCAGCCTGCGCGAAGAAAAAGGCTATACCTACGGCATTTCTTCCATCATTAATGTACACAAAAAAATGTCTCATCTGGACATTCGCTGCCAGACCGATGTGAAATATGCAGAGGCTGTGGTGCAGGGAGTATACGATGAAATAAAAAAACTGCAGGATCAGGAGGTAAGTGCCCGGGAAATGGATCTGGTACGCAATTACCTAAACGGTGACTTTGCACGGCTGATGGACGGACCTTTTTCACTTTCGGAGATTTATGTACACTCTTGTTCGTTGGGCATTGATGTCGGCTTTTACAAAGAGCAGATGGAAATCATTCAGCAAATTGAAGCCCGCGAAGTAATGGAACTGGCACAACGTTACCTGGTTCCGGAAGAATTCTACGAAGTGCGGGCCGGAGGCAATATTAAGGCTGAAGAAACGTTGATTCAATAAGCCTGGGAAAGCTTTACAAAAACAGATATATATGCACAACGAAAGTCCAAAATGCCAGTTACTCCAATTCCCAAAAATCGAAGACGAGCGTGGTAATCTCTCCTTTTTGGAAGCCGGAAAACAACTGCCTTTTGAGCTGGCCAGAGCCTATTGGATTTACGACGTGCCCGGAGGCGAAAAGCACGGCGGGCACGCCTACCACAATCAGGAAGAATGCCTGATTGCCCTGTCCGGGAGTTTTGATGTGCGGGTTCGTTCCGACAGGGGAGAAGAACTTTATTCCCTGAATCGCTCCTACAAAGGCCTATATCTGCCTGCCGGTAACTGGCGTTCTCTGGAAAATTTTTCAACTAATGCCCTGGCGCTGGTGTTGTCATCCGGAGTCTATGATCCGGCTGAATACATTCGGGATTTCGCTGAACTGGAGCAAAGCAGAGTTGACGCAAGATCCGGAAACTTATCTCAGGAAGAGCTCAAACCAGCGGGCTTAAACCCAGCTGCAATGTTTAGTGCAACAACAAAGCAAACGAAATCAAAGCTGACCACATCGGAACAGGCAAACTTAAAATTGTCTGCATATGATGATCTTCCCGGCAAAAATATTTTTACTGTGCAGGATTGCCGCCTGCTGGAATTGCCCACCCATCACGACAGGGAGGGCAATCTGACGGCTGTCAACGGAGAACGGGAACTGCCCTTTGCTTTAAAACGCCTGTATTACGTTTACGACATACCTTACGGCAGCCAGAGAGGTGGTCATGCTCACAAAGAACTGAAACAATGGGTGATAGCCGCCAGCAGTTGTTTTGATGTTTTGCTCGACGACGGGCAGGAGCAAAAACGCTTCCGCCTGGACAGGCCTAATCTGGCTTTGGAAATACCGGCAGGCATCTGGAGAGAGATAAGTGGTTTTGCGTCCGGAGCCGTTGCATTGGTACTGGCCTCGGCAGAGTTCTCCGAAGCCGACTATATTCGTGATTACGAACAATTCTTAGACTTCAGGTCATGCAATTAGTCCGCTACAATCCAACAATGAAATCCCGGTGGGATAGTTTTGTGGCCGAATCCAAAAACGCCACTTTTTTGTTTTACAGGGATTACATGGATTATCATGCCGATCGCTTCTGCGATCATTCCCTCTTGTTTTACGAAAAGAATCGTCTATTGGGCTTGTTGCCGGGCAATACAGAGGCTGATATATATTATTCGCATCAGGGACTTACCTACGGGGGCTTTTTATTGTCCTCCTCTGCTACGACAGAGCAAGTCATTAAAATGCTGGATCTGTTGATGGCTTATTTAAAGGAAAATGGAGTCAAAAAGCTGATATACAAAAGTATACCATATTTTTATCACAAGATCCCGGCCGAAGAAGACTTGTATGCCCTTTACCTTAAAAAGGCTGTGTTAATTTCACGCAGCCTTTCGTCTGCCATACGATGCGATAGAGCTTTGCCTTTTTCTCATGCCCGAAAAGACGGATTGCGTAAGGCTCGCAAGGCAGCTCTCAATTGTCAGGAAAGCACTGATTTGGCAGTTTTCTGGCCCATACTGGAACAGAATCTATGGGCAAGACATCAGCTGAGACCAGTACATCAGCTGGACGAAATTTGTCGTTTGCACAAGGCCTTCCCGCAAAATATCCGCCTGTTTCTGGTAACAGAATCAGATAAGGCCCTGGCTGGCTGCCTGGTGTATGATACAGAAACCACAGCCCATATTCAGTATATTTCGTCCAATCAGCGGGGCAAAGCCCTGGGAGCTCTGGATTTCTTGTTTGAGTGGCTGATTTTCGATCGCTTCAAACACAAAGACTTCCTGGATTTTGGCATCTCCACCGACGACGATGGCTACAAGCTTGACAGGGGACTGTTGTTTCAAAAAGAAGGCTTCGGAGCCAGAGCCAGTGTTTACGATATCTATGCCCTCACTATTGATTAGAGAAACCAGCTGCTAGTTTTACTATGGAAACACCGGAATCATCTTACAGGCAAATTGTTAAATCCACCGGCATCTTTGGAGGATCGCAATTGTTCAATATGTTGATCGGGGTGTTCAGAACCAAGGTGGCTGCCGCCTTGCTGGGGCCTCTGGGTGTGGGACTGATTGGTTTGTACCAGTCCATTATCGATATGATACGTTCGGTAAGCGATCTGGGTTTGCATTTCAGTTCAGTCAGGGATATGGCTCAGGCTAATGCCGGCGGCGATCAGCAACAGATTAATACCACTGCGCTGGTCCTGACCAGATGGATCGTTTTTACAGCCTTATTGGGAGCCTTGCTCTGTATTGCATTTTCAAAACAAATCAGTACGCTGGCTTTTGGTGACAGCAGCAAAAGCGTCCAAATTTGCCTGTTGTCTTTTTCGGTATTTGCCCTTACTCTGTCTGCGGGCCAAAGGTCGGTATTACAAGGTATGCGCAAAATAGCCTATATGGCCAAAGCTTCGGTGCTGGGCAGCCTGGCCGGTTTTGTCGTTGCTTCGGTTTTGTATTTGATGCTGGGGCAGGAGGGCATCGTTCCGGCCCTGCTGGCTGCTGCCTTGCTGAGCCTGGCTTTTAGCTGGTGGTACAGGCATAAGCTGCCAATCAAAAAAGCGAGTCTGAGCATACGTGAAACTTACCAGCGGGGCAGGAAAATGGTTGCCCTGGGCTTGTTTACCATGTTGTCGGGTGTTATCAGCACGCTGACCATGCTGGTTTTAAAAAGTCAAATTGGCCGTTGGGCCGATCTTGAAACCGTAGGTTTGTTTCAATCTTCCTGGTCTCTTACAGCCATCTATCTTTCGGCCATTTTGAGCGCTATGTCTGCCGATTATTATCCCCGGCTTTGTGAACTGAGCGATGACAATCCCAAAATGGTTCGTTTTGTAAATGAACAACTGCGGGTAGTATTGCTGGTGGCTACACCACTGGTGGTGGGGATGTTGCTTTTTGCTCCCTGGGTATTGCATTTGTTTTATTCGGCCAAATTCGTGCCGGCCGAAGGGCTCTTGCGTTGGCAGATTGCCGGCAGCTTCCTCAAAGTACTGAGTTGGCCTTTTGGCTATATTTTGCTCAGCCGCTCCAAGGGGTTGATGTTTTTGTTGACTGAACTGCTCTGGCATGGCTCCTATCTGGCTCTTACCTGGCTGCTTTGGGATCCTCTGGGACTGGCTGCTGCCGGTTTGGCCTTTTTGTTGGCCTATATACTGTATACTGTTTGTCTACTGTTGTTGGCCCGTCGCATTTGTCGTTTCAGAATGCAAGGCGAGAATCTGTATTTTTTGGGCTTCTTTATTTTCTTTGTGCTTGCGGCTTTTTTGCTGGCGCATACATTCAATCCGGAGCATTGGATTAAATGGCCGATCTCAGGGCTGATCTTAGTGGCCTGCAGCTATACCTCTTTACGGGAACTCAACAGAATCTGGCCGCTCAAAGAGCTGTGGGCCAGCCTAAAAAAACGCTTAACAAAAGATGAATAATCCTTTGGTGTCCATATTGATTTTGGCCTATAATCAGCAGGAATACATTGCTGATTGTCTGGATTCGGCTTTGGCCCAGCAGGGAGATTTTTATTATGAAATAGTACTTGCCGAGGATGCCTCAACTGACGGCACTTTGCAGATTTGCAAAGAGTATCAAAGGCGTTATCCCGACAAAATTGTACTCTTGAGCAATCGTGACAACCGGGGAGTGGTACAGAATTATTTTAATGCACTGAATCATTGTCGGGGAGAGTTTATTGCCGATTGCGGGGGAGACGATTACTGGCCCGATCCCCTGCGTTTGAATAAACAATTGAAGCTTCTTGTCGGTGATGCGGCCATGAGTATGGTCTACGGACAATGGAAAACCCTGAAAGCATCGGAGCTAAAAAGCAAGGATTCTGCTGAATCGCAAACTAGTAGGAAATACGACCCCGCTGATTTTGGTCCTCAGACAGCGGCCCGTTTTCTGAACCGGTTGTATAAACCCGAAATTGTTCTCTCTACAGCTTTATACAGGAAAAGCTTTGTATTGGAGGCTCTGCAGAAAAACCCGGATTTGTTTTTGAACCCGGATTACCGCACCGAGGACCTCTCGGTGCTGACGGCCCTGTTACTACGCGGCCCGGCCTGCTATTTGCCGGAATGTTTCTTGGTTTACCGGGTTCAGGAAAACTCTGTCAGCCATTCCGTAGAGCAGGACAAGTATTATCGTTTTGCCTGGAGCAGCTTCAGGCAAAGCCTCGACTGGGCCGGGCATATCGGATTGAAGCTCAAGGAAATTCTGCCCTATTTGCAAAGCAGATACAGCAATTACCTGCATTATGCTTTCAGGGCCGGGGACAAGCAGCTGGCCCGCCTCTTGAGAAAAGCTGTAAGAGGATATACTTACCGTCCTTCTTTGAAAAACGAATTAAAGTACTACCTGAGTCAATGTTCCTTCAAAAAGTCTAAAGCCCTATGAAACTACTGTTCCTGCTTCCGGAATATCCTTCTTTGGGTGGAGTTCAGACTGTGACCACTCAGATGGCCAATTATTTTCAGGCTCTCGGCTACGAACTGAGCATTTTGAGTTTGCCCCCCGGACAAGCTTCCGCTTCCTCTTCGGGCCAGCTTGCCGCCCCGGAATCCGTTCTCTCGCCTGAGCTTCGTCCCGTTTCCTTGCCTGAACAGCTTTCCGATCGGTCTCCGGCTAAGCCTTTGCGAATTGCCCTGGACCAAAGAGTCAAACTGACATATTTACCAGACATTACCGATTACAATTCAATACAGAATCTCAGTTTCATACGCGATTACGTAGAACAAAAGGGGATTTCGATTGTGATCAACCAAGGTGCTTTTTCCAAAGCCTATTTATTGTTCCGTAACGACAAGCAGCACAAAGTTATCAATGTACTCAGAGGCTGCCCGGCCTGGGAACCCGTGCGCAAACGCAAGCTCAGCACCTTCAAAAACGCAGTACTGTCTACACGCGGAATCAAGAAAAGAATACCGGCTACTCTGCGTTTTCTGGGCTTAAAAATTGTTCCCGGACTGGCGGCAGCCCTGGCAAGGAAAGAATTGTTCAGCAAGATTGTGCAGGCTGCCCGTTTTGTGGTGCTGGCTCCGGCTTATATCGAAGAACTGCATGCTATGTGGCCCGCAAAAATTCCCACCGGACAAATTCAGGCCATTGCCAACCCTCTTACCGGCCAGGCCGTTGTTTCTGCCCGTAAACCACAGCTGATGTATGCCGGCCGGCTGAGCAGAGAAGACAAGCGGGTAGACCGTTTGTTGCGCATCTGGAAGCTAATCCAGGATCAGGTGCCCGCCTGGTCTTTCAGGATCATCGGCCAAGGCCCCGAACAGGCAAAACTGGAAAGCTATGCGCTTAAACTAGGGCTAAAAAGATTGAGTTTCGAAGCCCCTCGTATGGACGACAGCCTCTATGCCGAGGCTTCCATAATTTGTTTGTCTTCGTCTTACGAAGGCTATGGCATGGTGCTGCTCGAGGCCCGTCAGGCGGGCATTGTGCCAATAGCATTTGATTGCAGTGCCGGTGTACGCGATGTCATTAGTCATCAACGCAACGGCTTGCTGATACCGGCCTTTGACGAAAAAGCCTTTGCCGACAGCCTGCTCAAACTTATCAGTGACGACAGTCTGCGCAACAGACTTTCGCTACAAGCCATAGAAGATGCCTGGCAAAACGATATTGAACGTATAGGCCCGCAGTGGACTGCTTTATTTGAGGAATTGCTTTCTGAAAAGGAGGCCTCTGATGAACAGGCGACAAGCAAACTGGAAGTCTTGATTTCTACTTGCGGAAAGCCTTTACAGTCTATTGTTGATCGATTGCCCCAGCCCCTGGAGGGGGTAGCTTATCTTATTTCCAGCCAGAAAGCGCAGGATCCGGAGCAGCCCCAACGCCCGGACATTCGCATCAGCTATACCGACAGCTCCGGCATAGCAGCCAACCGCAACAACAGCATCAAAGCCTCAAGCGGGCAATTTGTCTGGCTGCTCGATGACGATGTGCGTTTTGAGCAGGCCGACCTTATACGCATACAAGAATGTTACGATTCAATGCCGGAAATTGATGTGGCCTGTTTCCGTATCAGGACTCCCGAAGGCCGACCTTATCGCAACTATAAAGAGCAGGCATTCAGGATGAAAAGCCTCGACGATATCCGTGACGTCAGCTCCATAGAGATAACATTCAGACTGGACTCTGTCAGAGCCAGAGGCCTGGCTTTTGACGAACGTTTCGGATTGGGCAGAGAATGGCCTTGCGGTGAAGAATTTTTGTTTTTGGCGGCCTGCCTCAAAGCCGGTTTGCACCTCCATTATTTTCCATATCCGGTGGTAGAACATCCTTACGAAAGCACTATTAAAAACCTGAGCCAATACAGCCCGGTTTTGCTTGAGAAATCGGGAGCCGTCAATGCCGTTATCTACGGAAGAAAAGCCTGTTTGAGAAATTTTCTTTCGCTGTTCAAAGCCCGTAAAGCCATCAAAAATGAAGGTTTGTCTGCCTGTGATTTCTTGCGTCACAAAAACCGGGGCAGCCGTAAACTTCTTAAATCCGGACGAGATGGAATGGCCTGAAATTTCGGTTTTTATTCCGGTCTACAACGGCAGCACTTACCTGCAAGAAACTTTGGAGGCTGTATTGAATCAAAGCTTTACCAATTTCGAGCTGCTGGCTGTCGATGACAGTTCCACAGACGACAGCTGGCGCATATTACAGGACTACGCCGCGCGCGACCGGCGAATGCGAATAATGCAAAAAGAGCGCGGAGGCAATGTGCCCAAATCCTGGAATGCGGTTCGTCCCCTGCTCCGGGGCGAGTTTGTGTTTTATCTTTCGCAGGACGATCTGTTGTCGCCGGATTGTTTTGAACAAATGATTCTCCGTCAGCAGGAATGCGATGCCGATTGTGTGTTGCCTGATATGCTGCGTTTTGAGCAGAATCTCTCTGATGCAGACGAAGAGCAGGCCATTATTGCACCCAATGCTGACTACAGCCAGGTACTGGACGGGCGAACAGCCTTTTTGCTCAGCCTCGACTGGCGAATTCATGGCTTTATGCTCTGTCGCAGGCAATTTTACAGCGATGAAGAGTTTGACGAGAGCACTTTCAACAGCGATGAATATGTTAGCCGCAAGATCTTTTTGCATTGCAGACGGCTGGCATTCTCAAAAGGGCGTTTTTACTACAGAAGAGGCAATCCCGACAGCATTACAAATCCTCGTCAGCCCCTGCGTTATCAGGTCTTGCGAACCAATCGCCGGCTTATGCGGCTGATGCAGGAGCAGAACTTTGAACTACAAGAACTGGAGGCTTACCGCAGGCAGATTTTCGATGCTTACATTGGTCTTTACCGCTATTTCATTAAGAATAAAAACAACTATACGCCCATAGAGCAAAGCGAGATAAAAGCTCTTTTCAAAGAAGAATACGCTGCTTTCGGCAAAGACAAAAAAGTCTATATATCGGCTTACCGACAGTTAAGTCTAAAACAAAAAATTAAAATAGTACTGATGTTAAGCGCCTATGGTTCATTTGGTTTTATCAATTATCTGGACTTTTTTTTACACAGAGCCAAATAAAATTTCAGACATGAATTAAACCCAAACCTGAAGTATTAATCCAAACAGGATGTAAAACCAAAGCAGGAAGAAAACCATCAATCTGGCAAAAAACAACATGAAGCAAAAACAAATTATACTACCTCCCGAATGGGCCAGGCAAGCCTTTGTTCAACTGAGCTGGCCTCATCAGGATACCGATTGGGCAGAGAACCTGGAAGAAGTGGAGGCTTGTTATATAGAGATTGCACGTCAAATCCTTCGTTTCGAGCCCCTCTTGATTGTTTGCAGGGACCAACAGGCAGTGCGGGACAAAATAGCTCCCCGGGAAGCGCAGCAACTTTTTTTGTACGAATTGCCCTACAACGATACCTGGACCCGAGATTTTGGACCAATCAGCGTATACATAGATGGGAAAGTATGTCTGTACGATTTTGGCTTCAATGCCTGGGGAGAAAAATTTGTTTATGAGCTGGACAACAATTTAACTGAAAAACTCTTTAAGATCGGGGCTTATGGTCTTGAACGCTGCTATTCGGACCGGCAAACTTTTGTGCTTGAAGGTGGCAGTATAGAATCGGACGGGGCAGGCAGTCTGCTTACCACCTCTGAATGCCTTTTGTCTCCATCACGCAATCCGGGGATGAACAAGGCAGAGATTGAACAGTATTTAAAGCAAGCCTTCGGCCTGCGCAGAGTTTTGTGGATAGAAAATGCCTATTTACAGGGTGACGATACCGACGGGCACATCGATATGCTGGCCCGTTTTTGTGACAAAGATACCATCGCTTATGTATCGGCCGATTTTCCACAAACAGCCCGGGGGCACGAACAAAAACAACTCGAGTCTTTAAGAGCTTTGGAAAAAGAACTCAAATCGTTCAGGACAGTTTCAGGACAGCCATATCGACTGATTCCTCTGCCTTTGCCCGATGCTGTTTACTACAAATCTGAACTCTTGCCGGCCAGCTATGCTAACTTTCTGATAATAAATGGAGCAGTCTTATTGCCAGTATATCAACAGGAAAAAGACCAAATGGCTGTAAAACAACTATCCGGTATTTTTCCTGATCGAGCAATTATTCCGGTGAACTGCCTGGCATTGATCAAACAACATGGTTCGTTGCATTGCATAAGTATGCATCATCCTTTAGAAAAAAAGATGGACTGATGTGGAAATATTCAAGTTCTTTAAACCTTTTTAATGGCTATCTTAGGACACGTTTTAACTTAATACAAGGCCGTTTCATAAAATTCATTTAGCTTTGCAAGCCTATATTTTAAGCATGACTTCAACTCGACGATACCTACTTTTATTCTTATTCCTGAATTTGTTGTTTTCCTGCACAAAGTCATCAGACCAGTACGATTTGACCTATCCGGTAGTCCGCATGGATTTTTCGGACGAAATTGTACTTGATGGCAGCGTGGAGGCCATACAGTCAACTATTATCAGCAGTCCGGATGTGAACAATTCCACTATAATATATATGATTGAAGACGGCACGATGGTTGAAGCCGGTGACACGGTTTGTATATTGGAAAACCAGCAACTTACAGACCAGCTTGAAACAGTAGAACGTCTTTACGAAGTTTATAAAGCCGAGTTGAACAAAGGACTGGCCGATTTGGAATTACAATATGCCCTCCTGGAGGCTCAGGTTAGAAATAACGAAACCCAGATGGCTATAAGCAATTTGGATTCATTGCAGTTGAAATATTACACCCCATCACAACGCAGAATTGCTGAGATTCGTCTGGAAATGGCCAACATAGAAAGCCGCAAGCTCAAGAAAAAACTGGAAGCGCTTGAAAAAATCAACAATTCAGAATTACGAAAGATGGAACTCTATATTCAACAGGCTGATATACTGTTGCAATCCATCAAAGATCAGTTGAAACAATTGGTACTGATTACGCCCAAATCCGGACTGGCTTTGAGAGGTGAGTCTGATACCGGGGAAGGAAAGATTCAGGAAGGCGAAGAAGCCTATCCGCGAAAACCCTTGATTATTATTCCCGATCCGAGTCAGGTGCGCATCAAGATACAGGCCACTGAAACAGCTTACAAACGACTTTCGGTTGGCCAAAAAGTTGAGTACAGTTTTGACGCAATGCCAGGGAATTACGCCCAGGGATCTATAGCGATGAAATCGCCCAGAGGATATACCCTGAGCCGCAATTCAAGAGTAAAGTTTTTTGATGTGCTGGCCACGGTGGACAGTAGTCTGCAAATCCCCTCAGCAGGTTTGTCGGCCAATTGCAGAGTCTTTTTGAATTATCTGCCCGATACCGTGGCTGTTCCCATTATTTCAGTCTTTCAGGAAGACAGTATTAATGTGGTATATGTAAAAAAAGCTTCCGGTTTTGTTCGTCAGGAAGTAGGAATAGCTCTGCAATCTTCCAAAGAAGCTGTTATTGCCTGCGGGCTGCAAGGGGGAGAAGACATTGCGATGTTACAACCTCCCAAATCTAAAATAAAAGCTGAAGTTTTTCTGGATTGTGAACAGCGAAATCGCTATAAACCCAGGAAAAACGACAGTATACCCGATGAGTTTATGGAAATGCCGCGTGACATCATGCCACAGGGCCGTCCCGATCAGAGGGAAGAAGAGGGGATGCCTCAAGAGGGGATGCCCGAAGTATTTATTATATATTAAATAGTCCAAGAGGATGAAAAAGATTTTTTTATTACTATTGCCAATCAGTCTTTTATGGGCTGCCTGCGGTAACGAAAAGAAACAGGAAATTCCCCTGACTCAGGTCAGACAGGAAACATTTTACATAGATTTGTACGAAGAGGGAGAAATTCAGGCTACTGAGTCTAAGGTGATTTCTTCTCCCGAGATTTCCTGGCGTTACGGAGACCTTAAGATTACTTATATTGTTAAAGATGGGCAGGAAGTCGAAACCGGAGACACCGTCGTTATTTTTGATCCCTCCGAAGTGCGCAAGGCCATCGTAGATGCCGAGTCGCGTCTGGAGATTCATTATGCCGAACTGGAAAGAATGCAGGCTCAGCAGGAATCGGATATGGAAGAAATGCTGGCTGATTTTGAAGTCACCAAATTGTCGCTCGATGTTTCCCGTCTCGAATACGAATCGGCAGAGTACGAAGCCGAAATCAAGAAAAAAGAAATTGAGCTCAATCTCGAAAGAGCCACTATTGCCTTGGAACAGGCAAAAAATCAGATAGAAAACCGCAAAAAAATTCAGAAAGAAGAACTGACTCAAAAGAAACTCATCATCAGTCAGGCTCAGTCTGAACTGGAAGATGCCTATAATACACTAAATTTGTTGTTTGTGACTTCCCCTTCGCCGGGTATTGCCATTGTAAGTCAAAACAACACTACCGATCTTAAATTTCAGGAAGGTGATCAGGTATGGAAGGGGCAGCCTATGATAGAACTTCCCAACCTGAAAGAATTAAAAGCAGCGATCAAAATCAACGAGGTGGATATTGCCAAAATCACCAAAGGCCAAAGGGTAATTATACGCCCCGATGCTTTTTCGGATTCTTTGTATTATGGACATATTCAAACCGTGGCCAATCTGGCGGTCAACAAAGAACGTAATTCCAGAATCAAGGTTTTCCCCGTGGATGTGCTAATTAACAGTAGTTCAACCGACCTGATGCCGGGTCTAACGGTTAGCTGCCGCATCATTATTGATGAAATTCCCAATGCTGTTTACATTCCCATTAACGCTCTCTTTAAAGAAGGTCTTCAGGATATAGTCTATGTAAAAACATCTACCGGCTTTCGGGTTCAGGAAGTCAGCACAGGGGAGTCCAACACAGATTATATAATTATTGAAGAGGGACTTAATGCCGGTGAAAGTATCGCAATGGCCAATCCTTTTCTGGTAGCAGAAGAAGAAAAAACCTCCAAAAAGCAGGCGAAATGAAAATCAAACATCTAAACATATTGTTGTTTGGTCTGGGGCTGGGTTTGTTCCTCTTGTCGGGCTGCAAAGAGGCAGTTCAGGACAACAATGTGATAAAACGGGGCGAATTCAAACAAACCATAACCGAAACCGGCGAATTGTTAACGCTGGACAACAGGGCCATTGTGATGCCCCGCTACGGACGATACTGGTATAATATGAAAATTATCGGCCTGGTAGAGCACGGAGCCAAAGTACAGGCCGGAGATTCGCTGGTACAGTTTGATCCCACCGAAGTCAAAAAATTCATCATGGATCGCCAGACTCAGTTGGAAAACGAGCAGGCCAATCTGGAAAAAATGTTGGTTCAGCAAAAAAACAATCTAAACAACCTGCAATCAACCCTGCGCAGTGAAGAAGCTTCTTTTAACCTGCGTAAACTCACCATGGAGTATACCAAGTTTGAGTCGGAAAGGGTGCAGGAAATCAAAAGATTGCAATTCCGTCAGGCCGAAATCAATTTTGAAAAAGTAAAAAGACGTATTGAACTCACCAAAGTAATGTCTGCCAACGATCTTAAAATCCAAAAGATCAAAGTAGCACAGGTGGAAAATGAAATACAAATGGCTCAGGAAGTCCTGCCGCAACTGACGCTGCGTGCACCTATTTCCGGTATATTCCAGGTAGCCCGCAAACGACGTTCGCGCGACAATCTGGCCGTGGGTGACGATGTTCGTTTCGGTAATATGGTGGGCAGCGTACCCGACCTGACCTGGATGAAAGTGGAAACGACCGTGAACGAAGTAGACCGGGCCAAAATAAACATGGGACAGGAAGTGGTGGTACGACTCGATGCTTTGCCCGATGTTGCCTTCAAAGCTGAAGTCTCCTTTATCAGTGTGCTGTGTCGTCATTACGACAACGACGATCCGAGGAAGGTTTTTGATGTAGAGGTTAAGTTGTTGGAATCCGACGAAAGGCTTAAGCCCGGGATGACAGTCAGTTGTGAGTTTATAGCCAGCGATCTGGACGACGTATTGTATGTGCCCAACAGCTGTTTACTCAAAGAAGGTGGCCGTTACTGGGTGTTTATGCCCAAAGCGACCGGTTATGACAAGCTGGCCGTAGAGTTTCATACACGTAACAATACGCATTCAGTCATCAGTGGCAATATTGCTGAGGGCCAGGAAGTGATTCCTGTGGCCAGAATTTTGGATCAAGAATAAAATATTATGCAATTCGAAGAAATAGTGCGTGTGGCTCTGCACGCCTTGATGGATCATAAGTTCCGTTCATTCCTGACAATGTTGGGTATCATTTTTGGTGTGGCATCAGTGATAGCAATGCTTTCTATTGGTGAAGGTGCCAAAAGGGAAGCCATTGCCAAGTATCAGGATCTGGGAGTAAGCAACATTATTGTACGTGAAAAAAAATTATCCAATGCCGAACTCGAAGAAGTCCGGGCCAGATTTTCTCCCGGTTTGTCCATCAACGACGCCAAAGTGATCAAAGAAATAGTCCCAGAGGTAACGCAGGTAGCCCCCCAGGCCGAAAAAGAAGCCGAAGTTAAAATGGGCGATATGTCTGCCAAATCAACCGTGATAGGCATTACCCCGGCCTTTGTGGAAATATTGAATTACGAAACCGAAGACGGAATCTTTATTTCCGAAGACCATTACAACAACAGTCTGAAAGTCTGTGTGCTGGGAGCCGGCCTGGTTAAATCTTTTTTCCCCAATCAAAGCGCTTTGGGCAAAATGGTCAAAGTCGACGATCAATGGCTCGAAGTGGTAGGTGTAATGAAATCCAAAACTGTTTTTACCGAAACGGTAGGAGAACTGGCCTCGCGCGATTTAAATAACGATGTTTATGTTCCTTTGACCACATTCAATAAGCGTTTTGCCAAAGATAACCTGCTCGAAAGCGAAATCAAACAAATCACTGTCAAGGTAAACAGCTCCGGCAAACTGATGGAAAGTGCTGCCCTGATTCGCAGCATACTTGACCGTCATCATTTCAATAATGAAGATTATAGCATAGTCATTCCTTATGAACTCCTGAAGCAGGAAGAAAAAGAACGGCAGATCTACAATATCTTGTTGGGCGCCATCGCTGCCATTTCGTTGGTAGTAGGGGGAATAGGTATTATGAATATTATGTTAGCCACGGTTATGGAACGAACCCGCGAAATTGGTATCCGCCGGGCTATAGGTGCCCGTAAAAAGGACATCATGAGTCAGTTCGTGGTCGAAGCCGTAGCCATAAGTATCACTGGTGGCATCATAGGGGTGTTCCTGGGAGTGACTTTGTCTTTTTCCATTTCCTGGTTTACCGATGTGACCACTTTTATCAGAGTGTATTCCATTTTTATTGCTTTCTTCTTTTCGGTATTGGTGGGTATCAGTTTTGGTTACCTTCCGGCCAAGAACGCAGCCAACCTAAAACCCATCGAGTCGATACGCTACGAATAACGAAAACGCTTTATGCTCATTGAAATAAAGAATTTAGTAAAGAACTATATTATGGGCGACATTCAGGTGCCGGCCCTAAAAAACGTAAGCCTGACCATAGACCGCAACGAATACGTGGCCATTATGGGGCCTTCAGGTTCGGGCAAATCAACCCTGATGAATATATTGGGTTGCCTGGATACGCCCAGCGACGGACTGTATCTTTTTGACAACGTCGATGTGAGTACTCTCAGCGACGATGCCTTGTCGATGATGCGCAACCGGGAGATCGGTTTTATTTTTCAAAATTTCAATCTCCTGCCCAAAATGAACTCCCTGCAAAATGTGGAGTTGCCATTGATGTACGCCGGAGTGCCCAAAGCTGTACGAAAGGAAAGAGCCATGGAGGCTCTCGAAAGAGTCGGCCTGGCAGACCGTATGGATCACAAGCCCACGGAACTCAGCGGTGGGCAGCGTCAGCGTGTAGCCGTAGCCAGAGCCTTGGTGACCAAGCCCGGCATTTTGTTGGCCGACGAACCCACCGGAGCTCTCGATTCCAAGACCGGGGTAGAAATCATGGCCTTGTTCGATGAATTGCATCGTGATGGCAACACCTTGATTTTGATTACTCACGAAAGGGAGATTGCCGAATACAGCCATAGAATTATTCAGATTCGCGACGGCCTCATTTTTTCGGACGAGAAAAACAATCGTTCCGGCGATGTGGAACAAAAGATTTACAAAACCAGAGGATAAATTATTGACAATGAAAACAAAAATACTAATTTGCACGCTGCTTCTAAGCCTGGCTTGCATTATCAAACCCAAAGCTGAAACCTATCATCTGGATCTGGACCAAAGCATACAAATAGCCAAAAACAAAAGCTTTGAGATGCTTAGTTTGCTGCAGGATATACGAATAGCAGAGTATAACCTTAAGTCAACCACCAGTGGATTGAAGACCCATGTGGATTTGAACCTGACTTTGCCCGAATACACCGAAACCATAAGGCAATTTGAGGATACTTCGGGCATCGCCTTTTATTCGGTACGACAACTCAATTACAACGGATCCCTGCGTATCAATCAGCCTTTGCCCACCAACGGTAGTATTTATCTGCAAACCAACCTGACCAACACCGATGACCTGAACAACGCCAAGCGCCTGATGAACTTCAATACCCGTCTTGGACTGACCCAGCCTTTGGATGCTATCTACGGTTACAACAATATCCGCGCTCAGCTTATTCAGGCCAAACTGGCTTACGAACAATCGCAAAAACAGCTCAAACGAGCTGACCTCGATCTGGTCTACAATGTAACCAACGTGTTTTACAATCTATTGTCTGTCCAGAAAAGGCTGGAGCTGGCCAAAATGAATCTGGAAAGGCAGACGGATGCCTACGAAATAGCCAAAAACAAATACGCGGCCGGTCTGATCAAAGAAGTAGAGGCCTTGCAAATGGAAGTCGATTTGGCAGAGGCTCAGAACAATTTGGATCTGGCCATTATGGATCAGAGTTCCGCAGCCAACCGCTTTAAGGAATTGATCGGTATTGACATCAAAGACAGTGTGGTCCTGAACACAGTGCTCGAATACGAAATAGTGCTTATTGACCCGCAAAAAGCCGTCAACCTGGCTTTGCAAAACCGCCTGGAAATCCGCGAACAGGAAATTCAGATTGAGCTGGGTGAAATGAGCATCAAAAGGCAGAAAGCCGAAGGCATGATCAAGAGCAGCCTGACGGCCTATTACCAGAAAGTGGGTGTAAGCGAATTGGGCACAGACCAAGGCTTTTTTAACTCGCTCGATCGTTCAGCCTCTGACTTTATGATCAGGCCACAAAATTATGGGGTAGGCCTCACCGTTAGTGTGCCCATCATCGACTGGGGCGAAAACAAAGCCTTGGTAAGATCTGCCGAATCGCGTCTTCAAAAGAGCCTTTATCGTCAGGAAGAAGTGCGTCGCAGCATCGAACGCGAAGTACTTGACCTCTCCAACGAAGTTACCAGCAGCCTGAAACGACTGCAATTATTAGAGAAGAACCTGGTGATCGCCGAAAAGAGTTTCGAGATCACTCTGGCCCGCTTCTCCAACGGCGACATTGCCAGCCAGGAACTGGCCCTGGAAAGGGAAAGGCTCAACAATGCCTACACTTCACATCTTTCGGCCTACATCAACTATCAGTTGCGTATGGCCGACCTGATGCGTAAAACCTTTTACGACTTCCAGAACGACAAGCCGATACTCTAGCCATGTCGGTATTTTAGCGACAGTGTCCGGCCACCGATTATTACGGTTTTCCCGGACTGTGGCCGTCCCCGTACTATTTCAGTTTTCCCAGGCGGGCCGTAGCCTTGACTGTAATTTCTCTGTAGATGAAACCGACCAGGCCGAAGCGTTTGACTTTGGTTTCGAATTGCGGGTAAATTACGACGTCGTAACCGGGATTTTCTTCCATCAGTTTATAGATGGCTTTATCGCCCAGCGGAGGTAAAAAGCCTCCCAATACCGGTACTGCCGGAGAAATATAACCGGTTTTGCTGTTGAACAGGGCTTCCCAGTCGACTCCAAGGATTTGTACCCGGGTAGCGCTGGCCGTAACTTGTTTGGAAAGTTTAAAATCATTGATGTCAAGCTCCAACACGGGAGTACTTTCTTTCATAAGATAGGCTTGCGATTTACAGCTGCTGAACAAAAGGAGTCCTGCGGCAAGAACGGCGAATAAGAGAGTTCTTTTCATAAATATTATTCAATTAGTTGATTAATGGTATTTTTGATTTGTAGTTTTAGTGGTAATGCGATGATTTTTATAGAGCCGATTTAAAT
>LSQX01393975.1_pt1 | contig 24873 bp, 24 predicted proteins | sample 654561 | NCBI WGS metagenome assembly LSQX01 (sample SAMN04489861, study PRJNA283612) | anaerobic digester metagenome | isolation source: 4 biogas reactors fed with cattle manure at either 37C or 55C with and... | place: Denmark: Kongens Lyngby | collected 2014 | reverse complement strand
CCGGGCTCCCGATTGGTGACCATCGGCCGCTGTCGGGGGGCCTCTTCCGGCCGCACCAGGCGAACCCGCAATAGGAACCGGAGCGAATCCTCCCGGATGCTGTTTACCATGGCCTGGAAAAGCTCGAAGGCCTCGAACTTGTACTCCAGCAAAGGATCCCGCTGACCATAGGCCCGCAGGCCAATGCCCGTTCGCACCTCATCCATGTCCCGCAGGTGGTCCATCCACTTGCTGTCGATGACTCTGAGGAGGACGAGGCGCTCCAGCTGGCGCATCTCCGCGGAACCTACCTCTTCTTCCCGCTTAGCCAACGCGAGATGGGCGGTCTCGACCAACATAGCTTTCATCTCGGCGCCCGTCTTGCCCTCAAGGGCATCGGGGGTTAAGCGGATGATGCTCCCGAAGATGTCGTTGAAGCGATCGACCAGTCCCGCAAGGTCCCATTCTTCCGGATGGACCTTCTCATCCGCGTAAGCTTCAACCAGCAAGTCCACCAGGTCCCCCGCCATCTCCCTGATGTAGGGCCGAAGGTCAGGTTCCGTCAGGATCCGGCGCCGCTGGCTGTAGATGACTTCCCTTTGCTGGTTCATCACATCATCATATTCCAGAATCTGCTTGCGCAGTTCGAAGTTCCGGGACTCCACCTTCTTCTGGGCCGATTCGATGGCCTTAGTGACTTGGCCCGATTCGATGGGCTGATCCTCCTCCCAGCCGAACTTTTCCATCAGGCCCATGATCCGCTCCGACCCAAAGAGGCGCATCAAGTCGTCTTCTAAAGAAACGTAAAACCGGGATGAACCCGGGTCCCCCTGGCGGCCCGCCCGCCCCCGGAGCTGATTGTCGATCCGGCGGCTTTCATGGCGTTCGGTGCCGATGATGTGCAGGCCTCCCTTGGCCGCCACTCCCTCGCCGAGGACGATGTCCGTCCCCCGCCCCGCCATATTGGTGGCGATGGTGACCGCACCCTCTTGCCCGGCCCCTTTGACGATTTCCGCTTCCCGCTCGTGGTGTTTGGCGTTCAGCACCTGGTGGGGAATGCCGCGGGTCTTGAGCATGGCGCTCAGGCGCTCCGATTTTTCGATGGAGATGGTGCCCACCAGAACAGGCTGCCCTCTCCGATAACAGCCTTCAATCTCATCGACCACGGCGCGGAACTTGCTTCCTTCGGTCTTGTAGACCACATCAGGATGATCCACCCGGATCATCGGCTTATTGGTGGGAATGACCACCACATCCATGCCGTAAATCCGGCGAAACTCCTCCTCTTCCGTCTTGGCTGTACCGGTCATACCGGCCAGCTTCTCGTACATGCGGAAGTAGTTCTGGAAGGTGATCGAAGCGAGGGTCTGGCTTTCCCGTTCCACCCGCACCCCTTCTTTGGCTTCGATGGCCTGATGGAGGCCGTCGGAGTACCGTCGGCCGGGCATCAGCCTGCCGGTGAACTCATCGACGATGATGACCTTCCCTTCTTTGACCACGTAGTCCCGGTCCCGCTTGAACAGGGTGTGGGCCCGGAGGGCCTGCTGAATGTAATGGGTTAGTTCAAAATGGGACTGATCGTGGATATCATCGATCCCAAGGATTCCTTCGACTCTGGCCCAGCCGTCCTCGGTCAAGGCCACGGACCTGGCCTTTTCGTCGACGGTGTAGTCTTCCCCTGGCTTTAGCCTGGGGACGAGCCTGGCAAACCGCTGGTAAAGGTCCGTCGACTTTTCCGCAGCGCCGGAAATGATTAAGGGGGTGCGGGCCTCGTCGATTAGGATGGAGTCCACCTCGTCGATGATGGCGTAGTACAGCTCCCGCTGGACGATGTCCTCGCTGCTGATGACCATGTTGTCCCGCAGGTAGTCAAAACCGAACTCGTTGTTGGTGCCATAGACGATGTCGCAGCTGTAGATCCGCTTTCGCTCCGCGTAATCCAAGCCGTGGACCAGAGCTCCCACCTCGAGCCCCAGGAAATTGTAGATGGCGCCCATCCACTCCGCATCCCGCTTGGCCAGGTAGTCATTGACGGTGACGACATGGACCCCCCGTCCGGTCAGCGCGTTGAGATAGACGGGGCAGGTAGCAGCCAGGGTTTTCCCTTCCCCCGTCTTCATCTCGGCGATGCGTCCTTCATGGAGGACGATCCCCCCCATGAGCTGCACATCGAAGTGCCTTTGCCCCAAGGTCCTCACGGCCGCTTCGCGCACCACGGCGAAGGCCTCGGGGAGAATATCGTGTGGGGCCGCGCCCCGACTCAGCCGCTCCTTGAACTGGCCGGTTCTAGCCCGCAAATCCCCATCGGAGAGGGCCTTTACTTCCCCCTCTAGGTTATTTATCGTCTGGACTATCCCGCCCAGACGCTTAAGTTCCTTGTCGTTAGGGTCCAAGAGTTTCTTGAGAAACCCTAGCATCCATCTCCCCCCTTGCACTATTAGTAATTATATCACGAGGATTAGGGCCCCACAACTTGACCGCCCTCCCGGGCGACATCGGCGCCCTCCCGTTTGTATTCTGTTTTTTCAAATAAAGGTGCCTGGATGAGGACCCTGCGGCCGCGGCGCAGGGTATTAGGCCACGCGACGCTCCCCTCGGGAGCTTCTTACTCGAATTGGACGGCCGCCCCGACGGTGCCCGGACCGGTATGGACGCCAATCACAGGCCCCACCTGGGCAAACAGGCTAGTCTTGATTTGGAGGGCGTTTTCCAGGGCTTCTTGCAGGTATTTCCCCGCTTGCAGCGCCCCGCCATGGCCGACGGCCAAGCTGACCTTTTTCCTCCCTTGGGCCAGCTTGTCAAAGGCAGAAACGATGAGGTCTAGGGCTTTCCTTTGACTGCGGGCGTTCCCATATGTTTGATACACCCCGTCATCCCCAACCCTCACCACCGGCTTGATGTTGAGCACCGAGCCGAGGAAGCCCTGGACGCGGCCGATGCGACCGCCCTTTTGCAGGTACTCGAGAGTGTTTAGCGTAAACAAGGTTTCGATGTTTTGCCTCACTTTGGACATGCCGTCGATGATCTGGACCGAATCCATGCCCTCCCGGATCCGGCGGGCGATATCGACCACCATCAGACCAAAGCCTAGGCTGATGGTCTTGGAATCGACGATGTGGATATTGGCCTTCAGCCTCTCTTTGGCGATGTTGGCCGCGTTAAGGGTTCCGCTGAGGGCGGAGGATAAATGGACGGAGATGACTTCCTGGTAATCCCCCAGAAGCTCCCGGTAAAGGTTCATGAACTCCTCCGGCGACGGCTGGGAGGTTTTCGGCAGCTCATCTGCCTCTTCCAAACGCCGATAAAACTCTTCACTAGTGATCTCATGATCGTAGTATTCTTCGCTGCCAAATCTTACTTTGAGGGGGATAACATGGATGTTCCACTTTTTTCTGAGGTCCTCCGGCAAGTCAGCGGTGCTGTCAGCTACCAGGGCGATTTTGGCCAATACAAACCCTCCATCTCTACATCAGTCAATCCGGCGGCGGTCAGGATCGATAAAGACTGTGGCCCACCTCATCTCATCTTACCTTAGAAGACCGCCTTTGGCGAGAATAACTTTTCCCATCCGCCAATATTTCTTCCCTGCCGGAGGGTTGCTAGAAAGAAGAACGAGGAGCTTGCGCTCCTCATCATCAAACTCCGTTAAGGTTTATTCCGGCTCGATGAGGCCGTAGTTGCCGTCCTTGCGCCGGTAGACCACGTTGACCTCCTGGGTGGTCGCATTGCGGAAGACAAAGAAGCTGTGACCCAACAATTCCATCTGCATGACGGCTTCATCGGTCGACATGGGCTTGAGGGCAAACCGCTTCGTCCTTACAATCCGCGGGACATCATCATTTTTCTCCTCTTGAACCGGCAGGAGCTCGCTGATTTTTGGCCCTTGGACGCGGTTCAAGTATTTGGTCTTGAACTTGCGCACCTGCCTTTCCACCTTCTCAACGGCTCCGTCGATGGATGCGTACATATCTTCCGTCTGTTCCTCTCCCCGCATCAGCACGCCGTTGACTTGCAAGGTGATCTCTACTATGTCGAGCTCCCGTTCTACCCTCATCATCACCTCACAGGAGACTTCCGGACCATCTTCGAAGAACTTCTCCAGCTTGCTGGTCTTCTTGGTTGCGTAATTTCGCAATGCTGGAGTGATGTCGATGTTCTTGCCTTTGACTATTGTCCGCATATTAGATTCCCCCTGTGAAAACAGTTAGGTGTAGTTATATATTCCCCCACACCTAGTTAAATCCTTCATCGGCAGGAATAGACCAATACCTTAGGGAATCTCTTACCAAAAAGCTAAAGGGGTGCTCTGCTTGAGTGACAGCATCGGACGCTTGGTCAAAGAAGTCGAAATGATCTATAATTCCGATCGCAACCAGCAAACCTTGCGCTGCTGGCAGGGAATCGCCGACTTTCGCGGCAAGTTCAGAGGCTTCCCAACGGATCGGAGGGATCTAGACGGCAAGATCCCCTTCATCGCGGACTTTATGCCGCCCCTTTGGTCGAGAATTTTCGGCTACAACGTCCAGGAGTACTACACAGACCCGGAGACCTTCCTGCAATACTATCTCCAGCAACAGATCTACCAATTCGAAGAGCTGCAGGACGATACCCCGATTCTGAAGGCGGTCCCCATTTACATGGGCACCGGTTTTGAGTCGGGGCTTTATGGTGCGGTGACCCTCTACAGCGACACCAAAGATCCATGGGTGGCCCGGGAGCACATCTTGAAGGAGCCAGCCGATCTGGCCAAGCTAGAGCCGGCTGATTTCTACACCACCGGGCAGATGCCCTTAGTGCACGAATTCTATCGGACGTTGACCAAGCTCCTGCCCGATGATTGGCAGGTGATCTTCCCCGAGCTCGGCCGGGGGCCCTTTGGCGTGGCCGTCCATTTGCGGGGCTATGACACTTTGCTGATGGATCTGATCCTAAATCCCAAGTTCGTCCAAGACCTATTAGGATTCTTGGTGGAGGACCGGATCCGGTGGACGCAGGAGCGGGCCAAGTTCCTGGGGAGCGATGAGGCCTGGGGCAACTTGAACAACGATGAAGTCTGCTGTCCGATGCTTTCCCCGGCCCTGTATGAGGAGATGATCCTGCCCCATGAGATCAAGATCGCCGAGTTCCATGGCGGGGCGGGATACTGGCATAGCTGCGGGAACATCACGGAGCTGCTGCCCCTGATCAAACGCATTCCGGGGCTGAAAATGGTGCAGGTCAGTCCGCAAACGGACCTCCCGACGGCTTGCCGACTGTTCGCCCACGCATCCTTGGAGCTGGATGTCAATTCCGTGAGGGACATCTTGGACGCCTCTGAGGAAACGATGGCCGCCAAGCTTCACGAATACAAGGACGATCTCATCCAAAACGGGCATTCCAAAGCCTACATCCGGGCGGGGAGCCTTGCGCCCCTTGGCACTTTGGACCAGGACCTGGCTAAGATCAAGACGTGGATCAAGTTGGCTCGGGAAATCCTCGGATAACGAACGCGAAAAGGTACCCAGGCAGGTCTGCTGGCTGGGTACCTTCAATATCCCCGGGGTTGCCCCCTACAACTTCACAACGCTAGTTGCCTGCGGCCCCCGCTGTCCTTCGACGATTTCGAACTCAACCTGCTGTCCCTGCTCTAGGGTCTTGAATCCTTCACCCTGAATCGCCGAATAGTGAACGAAAACATCGTCTCCGCCATCTTCCCGTTCGATGAACCCATAGCCTTTTTCCGAGCTGAACCATTTTACTGTTCCTAGCATTGCACTGCATTCCTCCCGCGTGAGCGCTTGCGACTTGTTGCCATGTCGCAATAGAAGCATAACACTTTTCACAATATTTGTCAAGAATAGCAATGTTATGTTCCACAGGGAACATTTCCCCAAATCAGTCAGAATCTCGCTGGAGGAACTTGACCATCTCCACGATCAGCATCGGTATCAGAGCCATGCCGATGGCCCCCATCCAGATGTCAAGGCCCATGGGCACCACGTTAAAAACGGCCGCGACGGGCGGGATTAGCATGACCAACAGCTGCAGCAGCCCTGAGCCAAAGAAAGCATAGATGATCTGGGGATTGCTGAGCAGTCCCAGCTCCAGCAGGCTATCCTTTGCCGAGCGGGCGCTGAAGGAGTAGAACAGCTGGGAAAAGGCCAGGACGGCAAAGGTCGCGCTGCGAGCCACCGCTAGATCGTAATTGGCTAAGGCCCATCGATAGGCAACCAAACTTACTCCGCCGATGAGGGCGCCGTGGATCAGAATGCGGGTCCCGAGCCCCTCGGCAAAGACGCCTTGTTTCGGGGGGCGGGGTTTTTGCTTCATGATCCCTTTTTCCGCCGGCTCGACACTTAGCGATAAGGCTGGCAGGCCGTCGGTAATCAAGTTTACCCAGAGGATCTGGATGGCCGTTAAGGGCCGGCCAATGCCCATCAGGATCGCCGATGTGATCACCAACAGTTCACCCATATTGCACGCCAGCAGATACTGGATGGCTTTGCGGATATTGGCATAAATCGTGCGGCCCTCGGCGACGGCAGCCACGATGGTGGCGAAATTGTCGTCGACCAAGATCAAGTCCGATGCCTCCCGGGCCACGTCGGTGCCGCTGTCTCCCATGGCAGCGCCGATATCGGCCCGTTTCAAGGCCGGCGCATCATTGACTCCGTCTCCCGTCATGGCCACCACGTGGCCCTTGGCCTGCAGGGCTTCCACGATCTTCAACTTGTCCTGGGGCGCCACCCGGGCAAAGACACTAACATCCTCCACTACCGCCGCCAGTTCACCGGCATCCATCCGGTCCAATTCCTGACCGGTGATGACCTTGGCCTTAGTTGAAGGGACGATGTCTAGCTGGGCGGCGATGGCCAAAGCGGTGTCGGGGAAATCACCCGTGATCATGATGGGGCGAATGCCCGCCTGGTGGCAAAGGCGAACGGCCTCATAGACTTCCTCCCGCGGCGGATCCACCATCCCCACCAAGCCCAGGAAGATGAGGTCTTCCTCCACTTCCTCCCCTCCGGGTTCCTGGGGCCACGGCCGCACGGCGACGGCAAGCACGCGATAGGCCTCGCCGGCAAGCTGGCCGTTGGCCCGGAAAAGCTCATCGAGCAAGGCTTTATCCATCGTTCGCAGTTCATTATCCCAAAAGACCTTGGCGCATCGGGGCAGCACCCGGTCAGGGGCTCCCTTGGTGATGGAAAGATAAGGAGGCGCCTCGCCCCAGGGCAGGGGATCGCCCCACCGATGCCAGGTGCTCATTAGTTTTCGTTCCGAATCGAAGGGAATCTCCCCCCGACGGGGATACTTCTCATTCAGGACGTTCGCGTCCAGGTTCCCCTCCTTAGCGGCCGCGAGGAGGGCCAGCTCCGTGGGATCGCCAAAACACTGGCCGTCTTCGTAAAGACAGGCGTCATTGGCCAAAGCTCCCGCCGTCAGGAGGAGGTCGATATGGTCAAAGTTCTCGACATAACGACCGCCGATGTAGATCCTCTTGACCGTCATCTTGTTTTGGGTCAGGGTGCCCGTCTTGTCCGAGCAAATGACCGTCGCGGTGCCCAGGGTTTCCACCGCGGGCAGTTTACGAATGATAGCATTGCGCTTTTGCATCCGCTGGACGCCCAAGGCTAGCGTGACGGTTGAAATGGCGGGCAGTCCCTCGGGGATCACCGCGACCGCCAAGCTCACCGCGGTCAAGAACATTTCATGGAGGGGCTCACCCCGTTTAATGCCGATGAAGAAAACGAACATGACCAGGGCGATCGCGCCAAGGCCAAGTACCCTGCCCAGCTCCGCCAGCCTTTGCTGCAGGGGCGTCGGTTGGGGACGGGTGCGATGAAGCATCGCGGCGATCTTGCCCAGTTCAGTGTTCATGCCCGTGGCGGTAACGACGCCTACGCCTCGCCCGGCAGACGCGACGGTGCCCATGAAGGCCATGTTGGTCCGATCCCCCAGGGCCCGCGCGGATAGGGCGTCGGTGGTCTTGTCCACCGGGACGGACTCGCCCGTCAAGGCCGCCTCATCGACCCGGAGGGCCGCCGCCTCGAGCAGCCTGATGTCGGCCGGGATCTGGTCCCCTGCCTCCAGGAGGACGATGTCGCCGACCACGAGCTCCCGGACCGGCAAAGAGCACTCCCGTCCCTCCCGCAGAACCCGGGCATGGGGCTGGGTCAATTTGCGCAAGGCCTCCAATGCGCGCTCCGCCTTGCTCTCCTGGATCACGCCGAGCATGGCATTCAGGATGACGATGGCCATTATGACCACTGCATCGAGGACCTCGCCCAGGAAGCCAGAAATCACCGCTGCAGCGATCAGAATTAGGACTAGCGTCTCCCGCAGCTGGCCAGCCAGACGAACCCAAAATCCCGGCGGCGGTTCTTCAACCAGCTCATTAGGTCCATGCTCATCCAAGCGCCGTTTTCCTTCCGCGTGGGTTAGACCATGGAGGGAAGAAGCCAGCGCCGCTAACACCTGTTCACCTTCCAGTTGGTAAGGCTCCTCATCCGTTGGAAAAGATAAAGACCGGCCTCCTTCAGACAGCCGATCTGCCATCACCTGCGATCCGTTTGTCATCAGTTTTCTGCCACCACCTTGTTGAATCTATGGTTCATCCGGCGCCGAATGGATGATGTCATCAAGGCCTTCCAGGGGGATCTCCTTCCCGGCGAGGGCGGCGCGGCGGTTCTCCTCTAGTATCTCCTTGTAGACTTCCTCCCGATGGACGGGAATGTGACGGGGGGCGGAGATGCCGATCTTAACCTGGTCTCCCCGGATATCCACCACAACGACGGTGATATCATCCCCGATCATGATCTTCTCGTCAACCTTCCTGGTCAACACCAGCACATTAGTCCCTCCTTGGACTTGCAGGAATGAAACCTAGCCCGTCTTCCTCTGTTGTCGGCCGGCCTCCAAGATGGGATGTCGGGTGTAGTAGTTCCCATCGGTCAGCACCACCTGCTTGCCCCGTCGGGTCTTGCGGTTAATCATCAGCGGCGCCTGCAGGTTGGCCGTCATCTTGGCCACATCCCGGGGCACGGTGACGATGGCGTAAATCGCAACATCCCCGGGGTCGTCAATTGGACCTATTTCGGCCAGGGCTTCCGCTTCCACCTGTACCTGGTAATCGGGCCAAAAGACTGCCGGTTCGATGATGACAAAGGCGACATCCGGGTCGTCCGTCGACTGGAGACACCGAAACAACCCATCCTTGCGTATTTCTAGTATAACATATCCCTTGTACTCCTCGAACCCTAGTATGCCCGAAGGGAACTCGAGAATCTCATCCTCCAACACTTCCAACGCGCCAAACCGGGTAGTCTCAATGATCACCAGGTCCATCCCCCTCTTAAGCATAGACATCGATCTGATTCGCCAATGGCTCCCACCGCACCTCCACCTGGGGCGAAAAAAGAAGCGGCCTCATTGAGAGCCTCCCCGGAGTGTAATCCACCGCCACCCTGCCTGGTTCGATGGTGATCGCGGGAGGCGTATGGGGCCATATATCTACATTGAGCTCCTTTGTTTCATCAGCAGCCGCCGGGAGCTTCGTCACCGGATGCCCATCGGCCAGCAGGTCCCCTTCCCGAGCCATGCGGGCGATGCCCTCGATGACCTTCGTCTGGCCCAAACTGGCGGCGGCTCTGCTAAGCTCCATGGAATCTTTGCAGCCCAGCTCATTCCACTGCTCCTGGGCATCGATAAAGACCTGGGGCAGACGGGTCTCGATCTTCAGTTTTGCTTCTTCCCGGTGGATCTCCCAGCGGGGCATGACAACGCCGAGTTCAATCCAGGCTTTACCCCGCAACTCCACGGCCGGCTGCCACATTTACCTGCCCCCTACCGGAGAAAATCGAGAAGGGAAGGCTGGATGATCCTGGCCCCTGAGGCGAGGGCCGTCCGATAGGCATTCTCTTCCATTTTGAGCTCCATGACCACCTGGGCCAGGTCGATGTCTTCCGTTTGGGAAAGGAGCTTCTGGACATTGAGGCGAAAGTCGGTCATTCGCTCCCGGGTCATCTCCAGCCGATTCACTTTGGCCCCGATCTCCGACCGCCAACGAAGCAAATCGTCGGTGCACTTTGTCACCTCGGCCAGGCCCGTGGTCGACAGTTCTTCGCAGTCGCCTGCCCGGAGCCAATCCCGCACTTGGATCAGGGTGGTGAAGATGTCGGAGAAAACCTGATCGCCCGGCAAATTGTAGTCCATCACAATGCCGACCCCGATCTCCACCTCCAGCTTGCCGTCATCGCCCATGTATTGAACCCCAACAACCTCACCGTCAACGACGTCCATCTCAAAGGGCGCTTCGGTAGTCTTGTGGCCGGCAAACAAATGCCGGACGCCGTGGGTGCTGTTGGCGGTGAAAACCAGTCCCCTCAATATTTGATCCACCTCATCCGCGAGGGCCAGCCTGGACTCATCGGGCAGGTTGTCATTGGCGCCGTAGATGACCAGCTCCCGCACCCGGTGCAAAGCCTCGCCCACGCTGCCCAGGACGCTGTCGGTGGCTTCAAGCCAGGAAAGCATATCATCCACATTATCCCGGTACTGTTCCGTTTCCATCAGGGTGGTCCGCAACCTCATGATCCGCGCCACCGCTGCCGGATCATGGGAAGGCAGGGTGACTTCTTTGCCCGAGGAGAGCTTGTCATTCAGCCTGCCCAGGCGCTCCATCCCCTGGTTCAGGTTGTATAACATCTTCTTCGCCATCATGTTGTTGGTAACCCGCAAGAACAGCGCCCTCCTTTAGCGGCCAACCAGGCCCATCCGATTGATGATGGTATCCACCGCCTCATCCATCGCGGTGATTACCCGGGCGGCAGCATTGTAAGCATGCTGGAACCGGATCAGATTGGTCATTTCTTCATCCAGGGAGACTCCGGCAACCATCTCCTGCCTGTCCTGGAGGTGGGCAACCAAGATCTCCTGATTGCGGGCCCTCACCTGGGATTGCTGCGTATCAACTCCCAGGGCCGCAATGAGGGCGCCGAAAAACTCGCCCGGGTTGGCGGTGCCATCGTTGAAAAGGAGTTCATGCTTGAGCTCAGCCATGGCCCGGGCATTGCTCCCGTCTCCCTTCTCCCCAGTCCGGGAGGCGGCAATCCTGTTGAGATCCTCCAGCAGCGGATCGACCGTGATGGTCGCGGCATCGCTGCCCAGGAAAAAATTCTGTCCTTGATGGCCCAGCAGGTCAACACCCTGCTTATGGACTTCATTGATGCTGTCGATCAAGACTGCAGCCAAGTGGTCTAGTTTGGCCACGTAGGCAGGGATGTCCCCATCCCGGAAATCAAGCATGCCCCGCAAGATCCCCGATTCGATCAGGACCGGCTGTTGATTCCGCTCCCAGACGATCTCGATGAGCTCTGGATTATCGGCCTTGGGCCTGGCGGTCATCGCAAAGGCCGTCGTCCCTTCAACGAGCAAAGCGCCGCCCACGTTGACGGAGATCATGCCTTGGTGGCGCTCGGTAACGCTGATATTGACGATTTCGGCCAACTGCTCCAGGAGCAGATCCCGTTTATCAAACAAGTCATTGGGCACATCTCCCACCGCGATGATCTTGCCGATTTGACTGTTTAGACTGGCGATCTGCTGGGCGATGGCGTTGATCTCCTCCACCTTCACCCCTGCCCCCAGGTTCACATCGGCTCTGAGGACCAACAGCTGCCTCCTAGCGTCTTGGAAGGCGTCGGCCAGGACCATGGCCCGCTGCCGGACGACCGCCCGGTAGGACATATCCTCCGGGTGCTGACTCAAGCCTTGCAAGGACTGCCAAAACAGGTCCATGGCCTCCCGGATGCCCCAATCGGAGGGTTCGTTGAAGATCAGCTCCACTTGGGACAGCAAATCCCGCCGGGTCGCCCACCGTCCCAATTCCTGGGTCTCCTTGCGGATCTGCTGATCGGTGAACGCGTCCCTAATCCGTTTGATTTCGGCTACAGTCACGCCCGTTCCCAGCTGGCCCGCGCCCGCACCCCGCTGCATAGCAGGCACAGGATAGGGAGTCGTGGCCGACATGACCGCCTGCTGCCTGCTAAAGCCCGGCGTATTAGCATTGGCGATATTGTGACTGGTCACATCGAGGGCTGTTCGCTGAGCCATGATGGCCCGTCGTCCGATCTCCAGTCCGAAAAATGTTGAGCGCATGATCCTTCACCATCCATTAGGCCCTGGTATCTAGCCAGGCTCCGCCCCCTGGTCCCTGTCCGCTGTAGGTCCCTTTGTCGTCCCCCTCCCCCATGAGGGCCCGCAGGGAGAAATCGACGTAGGCCAGGGCCGTTGCCAGCAGCTGTTCGTTGGCCTTGTTGATCTCTTGCAGTTCAAGACATAGCTGGGCCATCTTCCGGCCTTCGGCGAGGAGTTTGGAATCTGGAAACTGCTGCTCCATCTCCTGCAGGGTCAACGCCCCGCCGGGAAGGCTCGCCCTTTCTTCTTCGTTCTGCTCCAGCACCTCAGCCAGTCGCTCCTCTTGGGCGACCAGCTCCAATAAATCATCGATGGATCCGCTTAAAATGGCCCGTTGTTTTTCACGGGCCAGGCGGCACAAAGCGATCAGCGTATCACACTGCCGAGACAGGACGTCTAGCTGGGCTTCCTCCATGGCACCCCACCCTCACTATCGCAGGCTGCGCTCCACGATCAGGCGGCCAAGCATCTTCTCCGCCACTTCTAGACCTGACACATGGTAGGTTCCACTCTTGATGGCGTTGCGGAGGGCTTCCACCCTGTCTTGGCGGATATCGGGCGTCGCTTTGATCCTCTGCAGCGCCAACTGGATTTCCTGACCCCGTGTCGACAAATTAACTTTGTCCACCGCCCCGGGTTCCTGCCCTTTCTCTATTTTTCCCATCTTTACCTTGGCCTGACTGCCGTAAAGACGGTAGACTTGCTGAACCTGCTTATCGGAGATCATCATGAATATCTCCTCCGTTCTTGTCCTACCCTAGTCTTCGGCAAATCCTGAGGGAAACTTTAGCTCCGCCGGTCTCCTCGTCGGCGCCCAATGTGGACCCTGCCCCTCATTTCCTCCAGCCCAGGCTTTTCCGGCTCCGGCCCGCCGCCGCGAAATCCCCGCCGGCAGCTTTCGCACAGACGACCGCTGGCAATTGGCGCTCCACAGATTTCGCACGCCACTTGGAGCTTGGCATAGGCCAGCAGTCTGCCCTGGCGAATAAATTCTTCGATCTTCCCCAGTTCAACCCCCGTCTCCCGGCTCACTTCAACCATATTCGCCCCCGGGTTGTCGCGCAGGTAGTTTCGCACCAGATCGTAATCTCTAGCATCTTCCTGCAGGCATTCATTGCACATCCCGCGCCCTGAGCTGGCGAAGAGTCTGCCGCAACGGGGACAGTTTCTCAGTTGCACCTTCCTCCCCTCCTTGGCCGATGACTTAGAGCAACCACACACACTCCGACCCTAAGGGCCCCTGCCGCCAGCAGCGCGGCCGCCGCAGCATGGCAGGTAGCCCCCGTAGTCAGTACATCGTCCACCAGCAGCACGGCCTTTCCCCGCACCAGCTGGGGATATTCCACCCGAAAGGCGCCATCAACGTTTCGCAGGCGCTCCAGTCGGTCTAATTTTGTCTGGGATGGGGTATCCCGCCAGCGAATCAAAGTCCACCTGGGCAGGAGCCTCCGACCAAGCTGCCGGGCCAGCCCCCGGGCGAGCAGCTCCGCTTGATCGAAGCCCCGCCTCGCCATCCGGTTTGGGTGCAGGGGAACCCAGGCGATGACCGAACAGCTCCGGAGAACCTCTTCCTCCCTCACCGGCCCTGCAAGCAGCTCCCCCAAGGCCAAACCCAGCTCCCGGTTCCCTTCGTACTTTACTTGATGGATCATCTCCTGCAGGGGGCCTTGATACAGACCTAAAGCCCGAAGCCCTGTGAAGGCCCAATTGCCTGCGCACCCTACACAGGGCAACGGCCCTCCACATTTCACGCAGACGGGACCCCGAATCAGCGGCAAGGCGCCGACGCACGAGGAGCAAAGACAGACTCCTTCCCTCTCCAATGGGCCTTGGCAGGCGGCGCACCGGGGCGCTTGGGGAAAGAGCATATTCATCCCCACTTCCACCCAGCGCCAAAGCATCTGTTTCACCTGCCATTCAATGCCCATTTTCTGCACGAGACTTTTCCTTTCCTGCCTAAAAGAACCGGGCGAACTTCACCAACCTTCCGAATATAGTCAACATCCATCACCACCGATGCATGCCCCGACTCTAGATCGTCTGCGAGAGACACTGGGGAGAGAAGCACAATGGGCCGTCAACTTAAAGGAGGCGCCTCCATGGCGCCCCCTCTAGTGTCCGAGCCAGACTCCCTTCGGATTTCAGTCTGTCGAGCCAGTTCGCCGGTAGCGGGCGGCTCCCTCTTCGTATAGATCGCCCCCGTGGCAGTCGTTGACGACAATTACGGGGAAGTCTTCCACCACCAGTTCCCGCAAGGCCTCGGTGCCGAGGTCGGGGTACGCTATCACCCGGGCCTGTTTAATGTGTTTGGCCAAGAGAGCTGCGGCGCCCCCGACGGCTGCGCAGTAGACGGCCCGGTGTTCCTTCAATGCCGCCAGCACCTCGGGGGACCTTGGGCCTTTGCCGATCATGCACTTAAGCCCCAGGGCCAATAGCGGCGGCGTGTAGGGATCCATCCGGTAGCTGGTGGTCGGCCCGGCAGGACCGATGACCGCTTGGGGACGGGCTGGAGCCGGCCCGACATAATAAATGACCTGGCCTTCGAGATCGATCGGGAGGGGCTTGTTCTGCTCGATGAGGTCAACGAGCCTTTTGTGAGCCGCATCCCGGGCGGTGTAAACCTTCCCCGACAGGAGCAGGCGATCGCCGACCCGCAAGTCTTCAACATCCGCCCCGGTCAACGGAGTGATCAGGCGCTTCACTTTTCCACCTCACAGTACGGCCGTTTGATGCCTGGCCGCATGGCAATTCATGTTCACTGCCACAGGCATCCCGGTAATATGACAAGGATAGACTTCGATATGGACAGCCAGGGCGGTGATGCGCCCCCCAAGCCCTTGGGGGCCGATCCCCAGGTCATTGATCTCAGTCAGCAGCTCCCTTTCCAACCGGGCATAGAACGGATCGGGATGCTCCTCGCCCAAAGGCCGCAAGAGGGCTTTCTTGGCCAGATAGGCCACCTTCTCGAAGTTGCCCCCCAGCCCTACGCCGACGACAACGGGCGGGCACGGGTTGGGTCCTGCTCGCTCCACCTGCTCTAGGACGAACCGCCGCAGTCCCTCCTCCCCGGCAGCGGGAGGGAGCATCGCCAGGGCGCTCATGTTTTCGCTGCCGCCCCCCTTGGGCGCAACGGTGATTTTCAGCCGATTCCCGGGCACCACCTGGATATGGATCACCGCAGGAGTGTTGTCGTCAGTGTTAACCCGGCGCAAAGGATCGGCGACGACGGACTTGCGCAGATAGCCTTCGGTGTATCCTTGCCTTACTCCCTCATTGATCGCCTCTGTCAAATCTCCCCCAACGATGTGGACATCCTGGCCCAGTTCCAAGAAGACGACGGCCATTCCCGTGTCCTGACACATGGGGATCCCTTCTTCAGCGGCCAAGCGGTGATTATCCAGGATCTGGCGAAGGATGTCCCTGCCAACAGGGGACTCCTCCTGGGCCAGGGCCCCTTCCAAGGCGCACATCACATCAGGACCTAGTTCACTGTTGGCCTTTAGGCAAAGGCTGCTGACCGTCCGGACAATCTCGGCGCAGCTGATCTGGCGCATTCTCTCTTCTCCTATTCCTCTTCGTCGGGCGAAGGTACAAAACCGTGCTTTGCGTAGAGAGCGGCCGCATTGCGGGCCCGCTCAATGGCAGCGACGGCCTCCTCGTAGAGCTCTTCTCCGCTCCTGACGATCCGGGCAACCCCCTGCTCAATTGCCTTCAGGCCTACGGCCCGTGCTTGCCGGGGGAACACCTCCCAATCATCCATGTTGGGAATGATGTAATCCTCGCTAAGGCCTTTATCCTCCGCACAGCGGGCCAGTTCCACGGCTGCGGCAACGCACATTTCATCGGTAATGGTCTTAGCCCTTACATCAAGCGCCCCGCGGAAGATCCCCGGAAAACAGACGGAGTTGTTCACCTGGTTCGGGAAGTCCGCCCTCCCCGTGGCCACGATCCGGGCGCCCGCTTCCTTGGCCTCCCAAGGCCAGATCTCCGGCACCGGGTTGGCACAGGCAAACACAATCGGGTCGGAAGCCATCTTCCTGACCCATTCCTTCTTGATCACACCTGGACCGGGCCGGGAAAGGCAGATGACCGCGTCGGCTCCCTCCATGGCTTCCTCGATCCCGCCGGTGACTCCCCGGCCGTTGGTCTTGAGACACATCTCCCACTTTTCCTTCTGTTTTTCCTGCAGTTCAGTCCGGCCGGGATGGAGGGCGCCCTTGCTGTCGCACATCACCAGGTTCTTCGGATTTGCTCCGGCGGTGATCAACAGCCTGGCGGTACAAATGTTGGCTGCCCCAGCCCCGACGCAGGTTATCTGAGCATCGGCCAGGTCCTTGCCAACGATTTTCAAAGCGTTCAGCAAAGCTGCCAAGGTCACGGCCGCGGTTCCCTGCTGGTCATCATGCCAAACGGGAATCTCCATTTCCGCGCGGAGCCGATCAAGGATGTAGAAGCATTTGGGCTGGGCGATGTCCTCTAGATTGATGCCGCCGAAGGACGGCTGAAGAAGCTTGACGGCATTGATGAATTCATCGGGATCTTCAGTGTCGAGGCAGATGGGAACTGCGTCGACCCCCCCTAGGTACTTATACAAGAGGGCTTTTCCTTCCATTACGGGCATGGCCGCTTCCGGGCCGATGTTGCCCAGGCCGAGCACCCGTGTTCCATCGGAGACGACAGCGACCGTATTCGCCTTGTTGGTATGCTCATAGACCAGTTCCTTGTTCTCCTGGATCGCCTTGCACGGCGCCGCAACACCGGGGGAGTACCAGATAGCAAAGTCATCGAAGCTGCGGATAAAGCACTTAGGGATCGTTTCAATTTTCCCCTTGCACAGGGGGTGGTACTTCAAAGCATCTTCGGCTGGCTTAAGGGCCTTGGCCAGAAGTTCGTCATGATTCTGCAAGCTCGTCACTCCCTTGCTTGGTCCTACGCGTTGAATACCACATGGGGATGCTAAACTCCTTTTTTCACGAACTCAGACTGTTGGCCGCAGTCAAATATCTTTTACAGAATAAGCCTTCCCTTCTCCAACAGCAGCTCCCCATCGATCAGAACGGTAGGTTCGCGCAGAATCCCGTCCAGGTGGCTGGCTACTTGAATCGTGCCGCCAAAAAAACTATTGTTGCCCAGGGCGAGATGGATGGTCCCGAGCACCTTCTCATCTTCCAAGACCTCGCCGCAGATGACCGCCTTGTCGTTTGTGCCTACTCCCAGCTCACCGATCATGTAGGCTTCTTCGCCGAAGCCCTCCAAGGCCTGTCTCAGGACCCCCGCCTCGGGCCCTTGCAGATCGACGACGGCCCCGTCCCTGACTTCCATGCGGATGGGCTCCTTGAGCATGCCCACCCCGGACATGGCTCCATCGATGACTAGTACGCCCTGGGCGCTTCCCTCCACCGGGGCGATGTAGGCCTCCCCCGCAGGCAGATTGCCAAATTCCCCAGGCTGATGATAGATTCCCGTATCAGGCTGTCCCTCCCGACCTTTGATCGAGAGACTGAGGTCTGTGCCCGCGGGCGTCGTGATCCGTACGTTTTCACCCCGCGAGAGGAGCTGGGCCACTTCCTTGCTCCTTTTGGCTATGGCCTCGTAATCGGCAAACAGGGCCCTTTCCATGGTTTCCTTCGTTATGCCCGGCAGGGAAGCCACCCTAGCTCCAGCTTGATTGGCTCCCTTCCTAGCCTTGGTATGGGACAGGGACTTGGTGGTTACAGCCAGGACTACATCGGCGCCAGCCATGGCCGCGGCCACCAGTTCGGGAGGCTCCGACCCATGGGTCTGTCGTTCATCCATTTCCAACAGGAGCGCTTCCGCACCCATCTCGGCCGCTACCTTCCGAAAAGGCACTGCCAGCTCCCACCGCGCCGGATCGGTGACGATTAGCACCGTCTCATTGGCCCGAACCCCCAGACACTGGTCTAAGGCCACCCGGGCCGCATCAAACAGTTTTGATTTTAACATTCAGACTCCCCTCCATTGAATCAGTGTATCCCCGGAGGAGTGTTTCGCATCTTGGTAGTCATTATCCTGTCTCTCGGGAAACAAGGGAAGCCTCTTAAGCTGCAAGGCGTTCCCCGAGCCGACCCTAAGATCCATAGATGAGATTGGGCAGAAATGTGACCGTCGCCGGTACGTAGGTAATTATTACCAGAACAATGAGGAGAGGGATAAGAAATGGCACAGTCGCCTTAATCACCTTAGAGACAGGCACCTCGGCAATGTCACTAACCACAAACAAACCAATGCCGACCGGAGGGGTAATAAACCCGATGAGGAGATTAAATACGACGACGACTCCCAGATGAACAAGGTCAATGCCGAGCGAAACAGCCATGGGAGCCAGTACAGGGGCTACGATCACCAGGATAGCCACCGACTCCATGAGAGTGCCCAATATTAGTAGAAACACGTTAATCAACAGCAGCACTACAGCTGGATTGGTAGTGAAAGATAGGATGATGCGGCTTACCAGTTGAGGAATGTTTTCCCGAACCACAAGCCAACCAAAAATCGATGCGGAAAAGATGATGAACATCACTACTGCTGTAGACTTGACCGACTCAACAAATACCTCCCATAAGACGCGTAGATCCATTTCTTTATAGATGAACCCAAGCACGGTTGCATATACAATCGCAATGACACCAGCCTCCGTCGGTGTGACCACTCCAGCGAAGATGCCTCCCAGAATAATCACCGGGGCCAACAACGGCAAAGCGGCTTCCTTGAGAGACCTACCCACCTCACCTAGCGAGGCTCGGGGCTGTATTGGGACATCGTGGTCGGACTGGAAGAAATACACCATCAGCATGAGAGCCGCGGCGATAATGAGGCCAGGCAGAATCCCCCCTAGGAATAGGCGGCCGACCGATACCTCTGTGATCACCGCATAGATAACCAACATAACACTGGGCGGGATAATAGGCCCAATAACGGAAGAGGCCGCTGTCACCGCTGCCGAAAAAGCGGGATCGTACCCCCGCTCAACCATGGCCTTGATCTCGATGGTCCCCAATCCGGCTACGTCCGCGTTAGCCGTCCCCGACATCCCGGCGAAGATGACGCTGGCCAAAATATTCACATGGGCTAGACCGCCCTTGATGTGCCCGACCAAGGCATTGGCAAAGGAGAAGATGCGCGTTGTAACACCCGTCTGATTCATCATCTGGCCAGCCAGGATAAAAAAGGGCACTGCTAGCAGGGGAAAACTCTCCATTCCGGTGGCGAAACGCTGAGGAATCAGGGTCAACGGATATCGCCCTTGATACAGGATGTATAAGAACGATGAGATGCTCATGGCAAACCCGATAGGCATCCGTACAGCGAGGAATGCTAATAGACTAACAACTAGAATAGCGATCCCCACGTCAAGCCCCCCCTTCTACACTGTTTCTTGAACCAAACAGATTTAGCCAAACGTCGTAAGCTACAGACATCGCCATGGATACCGACATGAAGAAGCATGGCAAGGAATAATACCGTTTTGGTATGCGAAGGGCGACGCTAACATGTCGCGCTTGCACCGGCTGAAGCTTGATCGTGGCCCAAGCCAAACAAATAAGAAAGACAAGGATGACTAAGTCAACAAGAAGCCTGAGGATAGCCTTCGTTCGAGGTTTCAAATGTTCATAGAAGGTGTCAATGGCGATATGCCGGTTGTCCTTGAACACAAGGTCTGAGCCGATAAAGCTGAGCCAGATGAATAGAAAAACCACCAGCTCCTCCGCCCACGTTGTTGGAGAACGAAAACCGTAACGCAAGATGACTTGCATGAAGGTGACTAAGACAATGGCCGCCATGATCAAACCACAAAACACCGTCTCTATTCTTTTGAGGACGGACAACAGAGACCGCATTTGACTTTCATCCTTTCAAGGGGGAGGGCGAAGCCCTCCCCTATTGACTACTTGCGAAGCTCTTGTATGGCGTCAAAGAGACCCGCGGTGAGCTTGCCCTCCGCTTCAAGTTTGATGGCCAGTTCTCTGGCCACTTTACGGAAGGGAGCCATATCCGTCTGAATGAACACCGTTCCCTCGGAAATCATTTGTTGCATGTCCTGCTCATAAGTATCGAGATTTAGGTTGGTGAAATAATCGCCGGCTTCATGCGCTGCTTCAACTAGGATTCGCTGCAGGTCAGGTTCCAAAGACTGAAAAGTATTATCGTTGATCACAACAAAGCATGCAGTCAACAAGTGATTTGTCAATGTAATATAGGGGGCCACTTCGTAGAACTTCATTCCGTACAACGTGTCAAAAGGACCTTCCATAGCATCGACAATTCCCTGTTGCAGAGCCAGGTAGGTCTCTCCCCAAGCAACCTGAGTAGGTTTAGTGCCTAGCGCCTCCCAAACCCTCAAGTACATTTCAATCTCGGGCACCCGCATCTTGATCCCGCTCAAATCGGATAATCGGAAGACAGGTTTGGTTGACAAGAGCACCCGGGGGGTGCGGTTCCAATTATCGGCTATCACCCTAACCCCGAACTCTTGACGATACCTCTCCTTGATCTCCTCGTTGATCGGACTCCTAAGGAATTCCATGAGATGGTCTTGATCCTCGAAGGTAAAGGCTAATGCCAGGATGTTCCAGTCAGGCACAAACTGGGCCGCCCACTCGGCGGCACCCTGGAACATGTCCTGGGTGCCCATCATTACTCCTTCTAGCTGAGCGATGGCATTTCCCAACTGGGATGCAGGATAGACTTCAATCTTCAGCCTTCCGCCCGATTTCTCTTCCGCAATCTCCGCCATCTTGTACAATGCGAGGGTAGCCGGATTGGTCGTGGATTCAATGGTTCCCACAGAGATAACCGTTGGTTTGGCTGCTACACTCATGGATATTGCCAAGATCACCAGGACAGTGAGAACAATGATACGCCCGGACTTCATTACATTCCTACCTCCCCATGCGAGAATTTACCGCTTCGATCTTGTCTCTACACTGTCGAGAATCACCTCCCAGCAATATATGCGTCCACAGAGCGCCTAATTTCCAAGAGATTCGCCATAGGCGCAGTTAAAGGCACAGCACAAGCAGGACCGATTATTTCTATACCTGCATCTAGCGCACGAAAAACCTCTGTTCGCACATCGGCGGGTGTACCCGTGAGCAAAGTCACTGCATTGTCGATGTTGCCCATCAAGGATATCTTCCCGTTTACTGCCGCCTTAGCAGCGGCTGGATCGACACTAGAGTCAAAATGAAAGCAGGTCATGGTGGTTTTCGCTATGTCGGGCATTCGATCCAGTGTGTTACCGCAGATATGAAGGATTAAGGGGGCATTGATCCTTTGCCGAATCTCCTTGTGAAGGTCCCGGAGGAAATCCACATACATCTGGCGACTAACTAAATCCCCCGTCGCATGGTCCCCGTAGCAAAGTGCATCGGCTCCGGCCTCGACTTGAGCGTTGGCAAAGGTAACAACTATTTCCATAAGTCCACGAAGGATCGCCCTCACTTTGTCAGGCTCAAGCAACGTCCATATTAGAAAATCCTGCACTCCAAACATGTGATAAGCTAGACTCCACGGGCCGTAGACCTTTCCCACAATAGCCACCCGGTTGCCCAGTTCCTTTTTCAGGATGCGGATCGCATCAATCGGAACTCGCACCCCTTCCCGGTCCAGGTAATCCGGCGGCATTTTAATATCCGACACTTCGGTCCACGGGTGTTCCTTCACTTCCGGCATCATGGTTCGGTCGCCCCAATCAACCGAAACGTCCAGTCCAGACGCATCATGGATCGCACTGAACAGGGGCGCCACGTTATCGTGTCCCAATACAGTATGGGCCGCCATAGCCAGCTCCGCCATCTTGTAGGGGTCCAAATGGGCCGCCGGAAAATGGACGCCAACCTCATCCATGACCTCAACACTGATTACTGATGTAGCACTTCCCACCGCTGGGCGATCAACCCGGCCACCATAAAGGGCCGACATAAACCGTTCTTTCGGTGACATGTATCCCACACCACGCAATTCGTTCGCCCCCCGATGTCCATTTTGAATTTTCTTAACCCACCTGGTGTACGTGACCATTTCCACCTTAAACTCTAGTTATCCTTTGGTCAAAATGACAAAAATCCCTAGCTGGATTTTCTCGTATCGTCAAATTGTACATATCCTATTATGCAAGTTCATATAAATCATAAGTCATCATGACGATTTATCTGGTCATCTCTTTGCTCTCACTGCCACCGAGGGCGCGTCCAGTAAGCTCTCTCCCAGCACGGAATTCGGACCTTTACATCGGCTCTTGTCCTACTCGAGCGCGTTGCAGCTCCAAGTCCAATTGACTGAGAGTTGTGAATCCTAATGGCGTCCATACCCATGGAAAAAGTTCGCGACAGCTCGTCGGAAAACGACTAGGAAGCCATAACGCATCAAGAAGACCGTTCCTCGTTAAGATAGCCCCCCGCCCTAGCCAGCCGATTCATCTCCCGGATCATGTGCCGGGCCCGTCGCATTTCCGCGGTCACCCGCCGGCCGAGAAAATACACATCGCCCCAGGGACGTTGGATGCTTCGGCCGCTGCGGCCAGCCATTTGGACGAGGGTGCCGGCATCGAAGACAGGATGGTGGGCGAATAGAACCAGGACATCGGCGCAGGGTACGGTGATCCCCCGCTCAAGGAGAGTGGTCGTCACCAGGATGCCCCCCTGTTGGGCAAAAAGGGCGCGCTTTTCGCTTCGCTTGGGATCGCGGGCGTGGGTGTAGTCCACCTGGGAGCCAAGCTGGGAGGAAAGATGACTGCCCACCGCTTCACTCAGGGCCACCGTTGGCACGAAAATGAACAGGGGAAAGCCTTGCTGCCGCGTCATATGGATAATCTCCCAGCAGATGGGAGGCAGCCGGAGAGGAGTGTGGGACATGGGTCGGGCAAGGAGCTTGGGCTCCGGCACAGGATGCCCATGATAGCGGGCGGGAATGGCAATGAGGGGAATCCGGCCCCAGCGGGCCCGACGATGAAGTGCCGGGCTTGGGGTGGCCGTCATGTAAACCAGACGGCCCTCTTCCTTCAAGGAGCGTTTCAACGCACGGGGAAGCAGACGACTTCCCCGGTAGGGATAGGCGTCGGATTCATCGAGGATGGCCAAGTCAAAGGCCCGGTAGAAACGGAGGGTTTGGTGGGTCGTGGCCAGGACCAGGGGACCTAAGGGGCCCCACTCCCCCCGCCCGCCGTAAAAGACACTGAGCGGAAGACCGGGGAAAGCTTTCTTAAGCCTAGGCTCGAGTTCGATGACTACTTCCCGGCGGGGAACGCTGAATAAGACCCGTTGACCTCGGGCTAGGGCATCGGCGATGGCGGGGAACGCCACTTCCGTCTTGCCCGCCCCGCACACGGCCCAGATGAGGGCTTCCCTGGAGGAATAGAGAACGTCTTTCAGCTGGAGGGATGCCCTTTCCTGAGCTAAGGTCAGCTCGCCGGGGAAGATGGGCTGGATTTGACAAGGATCTCCCCGTTCACGGAGGGGAGCAAAGTAAAGCAGGCGGCAGGACCGAATCTCCCCCATGGACGAGCAGTCCGGACAGCGCCCACAGTCTTCCCGGAGGCATAGCGGACAATAATCCCTTTGGACCTCTTGGCTGCCGCAGCGGACGCACCCGTCCGAGTCGATTCCGGGTCTGCGGTCGCAGCGGCCCATGAGATAGAGGAGGTGGAGGTCTTCTTCGCAGGGTCTTCCCAGGGCCCGCGCGGCTTCCGTCGGCAAGAGCAGACGACCAGCAATGGTTGCTTCGCTTTGTTCTAGCGGTTGGGGAATTGTTCCCGGCCTCAGCCGGCGGTCGCCAAGAGGCGGGCTAAAGCCTCTTTGCCGCAGCCAGCGGTCCGCCCTCATTGCGAGGTGCTTGGGGTTCCTAGGCGGACCGAAGAGGCCCCCGCGGAGGCATTTAACCAGGGAGGACGCTGCCCAGGCAGGGAGGGGACTGCTTAAGAGGGCTCCCTCTGCCCGCAGATAGGCGGCGTCCAAGGAAGGCTGGGGAGAGTAATCGATGCGGAGCCGGTCCCCATCCTCCAGGAAGTAGACGGTGTACAACCGGTTCATTCGTCAATCAAGCCCCGGAGCCTTCGGTCCAGGAGGCTGTAGCGAACATCGATCTTGTTGTTTTTCACCGCGATGGCGATGGCTTTCTTGGTGCCGACCAGAACGGCGAGACGCTTCGCCCGGGTGAGGGCCGTATAGAGCAGATTTCGCTGCAGCATGATGAAATGCTGGGTGGTCACTGGAAGGACTATAGCCGGGAACTCGCTGCCTTGACTCTTGTGGACAGATACGGCATAGGCCAAGGCTAGTTCATCCAGTTCCTCCTGACCGTAGGGGACGACCCTGTCCCCTTGCTCATCGGAAAACTGGACCAGGACCTGCTGCTCCTCCGCATCGATGCGGAGGATGCGGCCCATCTCCCCATTGAAGATCATCGTCTGGTAGTTGTTCTTGATCTGCATCACCTTATCCCCTTCCCGGAACAGACGACTTCCCGAACGAACTACCCCTTTGTGAGGGCGGGAAGGGTTCAGGGCTTCTTGCAAAACGGCGTTTAGGTTGTCCACGCCTGTGGTCGTGCGCCGCATGGGGCTAAGGACCTGGATGTCTTCGATGGGATCGCAGCTTAAATAGCGGGGAAGTCTCTCTTTCACCAGGCCCTTGATCAATTCAACGATGTCCTGGGGGTCTTCTTCTTCGATGAAGAAGAAGTCGCCGTCCCGAGGTGTTAGGA